>ODAJ012177768.1_pt1 | contig 12677 bp, 10 predicted proteins | sample 1539241 | NCBI WGS metagenome assembly ODAJ01 (sample SAMN02144231, study PRJEB22623) | gut metagenome | biome: sheep rumen | host: Ovis aries | place: New Zealand | reverse complement strand
CCAAGCTCGTTGGGATAGAATTGGAGCAGTTTGTCAGGGAGCAATCCTTTTTGAGCCTGAATCAGGTTGTAGAAAAACAGCATCTCGTAAGTGCGGTTCTTCGACTGTTCCACCAATTGCTCAACTCGATTGTAGTTGCCCCAGTTGTATTCGTTGTCAACTGCGAAATCGTTTTCTAAGATGAAATCGGGTTTCCCCATTTTTCCTATGCCAGGATAGGTGAGTGCGTCATGGGGGGTGAGTAAATAGGTGTTACGGCCAACGGCAATGATGAGCGGAACGAAAATCAAAGGGATAAAACCTGCAATTTTTGCCCATTTCATCGGTTTTTTTACCCATTCCACAGGGTTGCTCCAAATCAGAAGTAATATGGCGAAAATCCACACCCCAATGCCAAACATCCAATAGGCAAGCATGGTGGCACCGATGATATAGACGACGGTGAGCCAGTTCTGTTTCTTCAGCATCCATCCGCCTATAAAGAATATCGCCGCTCCACCCGTGAGGGCAATGGTGGATGACAGGTGATAGCTGACGCGCAGATGGCAGACGGCTTCGAGAGTCATGGCCAAAATGGCTATCCAGAAGGCCCAGTTCTTTCCTATGCCAGCTTGCTGGAGACCTCGGCGCATCAGGTCGCCCATGGTGAGCAATACAAACGTGAGGATGACGGCTCCCGCGTAAAGGTAGTAGTAGAACTGAGTGAGGAAATCGCCTGCAAGGCAAGCTAGCCATGCTGGACGCTCAAAGTAGGAGGATGCATGGCTCCATGTGAGAAGAAACACCTGGCTCTGCTCTTTGTAGAAGAAATGATAAGAGTAGAAAAACTGGAAGAACACAAAACACAGCACCGCCCAAAGGGCAATGACAGCGAAAGTGTAATATCGTGAAAGAAACTGTTTCATGTTTTATGAGGCTAATTTGTGTGCAAAGATACTGCAAAAAACCGTACACTGTACCAAAAAAACGAAAAAAAACGCCGTGAATCACTTCAGGGCGTTTTCGCGTTACTACTTATTAATACTTACTGCAAAATCTATAATATCATTTCCTAAGGTTCTTGTGTTAGTTACATTTGCAAAAGTAAATGTTTTTTTGTTACAGTGCAAATATTACAACCTTAGCCATGTTCAAATTCATGAATCGGAACAAAAAAGACCCATTTCATCGGCAAACGAATCGTTTTGTGCCTAAAAATTTTGGTTGGATTGTCGTTGAAATTCGGAAGGCGTCATGCCTATGATACGCTTGAAGGATGAGATGAAGGTGGTTCGCGACTTGAATCCAACACTTTCGCCAATCGCTTCGATAGTTTGATTTCCGTAGGTGTTGGAATCACCCATGCGTCGGCAAGCCTCTTTGATTCGATATTCGTTGAGCAGAGCCGTGAAATTCATGTTGAGGCTCTCGTTAATCGTTTGTGAGACATATTTGTAGTTCGATCCCACTTGGTCGGCAAGTTGTTTGAGCGAGAATTGGTGGTTGAATATTTCGTCAGAGTTGTCCAAGAACGTAATGATTTTGACCATTAGTTCGTCTTGTGTGTTTTTTTTCAAGTTGCTTCCCTCGTATTTGGGCTTGTCACTTTCTTCATGGTTTTGCTCAATTTCTTTTTTGAGTTCTTCAATCTGCTCTTCCAGCTGTTTCCTCAGAGTTTGTGCTTTCGTGCGGTATGCCATGTCGCGTTTTGCGCTTTCGTATAGTTTTTTGTTGTTTTCCTTGAGTTGCTGATTGTGCCCAATGAGCAGAATGACAGCCAGAATGAGTGTGGTTAAAATGAGAACTACCGAAATAATGACCACTCGTCGTGTGACACTGTTGTGATACCCCTCTTCGTATGCATAGGTCAGCGAAACAAGTATGACTATGGAAATGATGTAGGGAACGATGAGTGCTAGCTGTTTTTTCATTTAAGGTTGTTGTTTGTAAGAGTTAGTTTAAGTTTTTGTGTTGGTTTTGTTGCAGAATTTTTTTTTAGCAGTTTTTGTGAGCGTTGTGCTCAGAGTGCTTCGAGCATTCGCTTAAGCACTACTGAGCACGATATCTCGCGGTTGGCAGCCTCGGGTATCACCAGTGAGTTGGGCGACTCGATGACGTCGTCGGTCACGATGAGCCCGCGTCTGACGGGCAGACAGTGCATGAATTTGCCGTTGTTGGTCCACGACATGTGTTCGTCGTCCACGGTCCAGCTCATGTCTTTTGAGGTGATTTTGCCGTAGTCGGCAGGGTTGGTTACTCCGGGATTGCTCCAGTTTTTTGCATAGATGAAGTCGGCACCCTCAAATGCTTTTCGCTGATTGTATTCTATGCGGGCATTTCCAATGAACTTCGGGTCGAGTTCATAACCTTCAGGATGGGTGATGACAAGGTCAACATCTTCAGCGGCATTCATCCACTGGGCAAACGAGTTTGGCACGGCTTGCGGCAAAGCGCGGCAATGGGGTGCCCATGTCAGAACAACCTTGGGTCGCTCTACGGTTTTGTGCTCCTCGATGGTGATGAGGTCGGCAAAAGCCTGCAAGGGGTGAACAGTGGCTGTTTCCATGGCGAACACGGGCTTGCCAGAGTATTGTATAAACTGGTTGAGCACTGTTTCGGCGTAGTCGTATTCGCGGTCGGTTAGACCGGCGAACGAGCGTACGCCAATCAGATCGCAGTAGCATCCCATTACGGGTATGGCCTCCAGCAAGTGTTCGCTCTTGTCGCCGTCCATGATGACCCCACGCTCGGTTTCCAACTTCCATGCACCTGCGTTGACATCAAGCACAATGACGTTCATTCCAAGATTCATGGCCGCTTTCTGTGTAGAGAGCCTTGTGCGCAATGAGTTGTTGAAGAAAATCATCATGAGCGTCTTGTTGCGACCCAGATGCTGATACTTGAAGCGTTCGTTCTTTATCTCTTGTGCCTCAGCCAGTGCCTGGCTGAGGTTTCCTATGTCTTCTACGTTGATGAATGATCTCATGTCTTTTTCCTTTCCTTTTTGTTTTTGTTTGTCTTTTTCCTTTTTGTTTTGCTCTCGGCTTAGGGGCGCGTTTGCCCTTCGCCTTCAATCAGCCATTTGTAGGTTGTAATTTCTTCCAAGGCCATTGGGCCGCGCGGGCCTAGTTTTTGGGTGCTGATGCCTATTTCTGCTCCAAGTCCAAACTGAGCTCCGTCGGTAAACGAAGTGGGAGCATTCCAATACACACAGGCTGCATCTACATGCGTCTGGAATTTTCGTGCCGTCTGTTCGTCTTGGGTGATGATGGCCTCGCTGTGTCCACTGCCGTTGCGGTCGATGTGGTCGAGAGCCTCCTCAAGCGAGCAGACGGTTTTGATGGCCATCTTGTAGTCCATGAACTCAGTACCAAAACTTTCGGCTGTTGCATGTTCGAGCAGTTGGTCGGGATAATGCCCTTCAAGTGCGCTGTAGGCGGGCTCGTCGGCGTAGAGAATGACTTGTTTGTCTGCCATTTTGCCTACAAGTTGGGCCAGGTCGTTCAACCGGTTTTCGTGTATGATCAGACAGTCGAGCGCATTGCACACGGATACTCGGCGTGTCTTGGCGTTGTTGACAATGGCTTTGCCCATTTCCAGATCGCCCTCTTTGTCGAAGTATGTGTTCACCACTCCAGCACCTGTTTCTATCACTGGCACACGGGCCGTATCGCGCACGAAGTCGATGAGACGGCGGCCACCGCGTGGAATGCAGAGGTCGATGTAGCCAACGGCATTGAGCATCTCGCCCGTCGCCTCGTGTGTGGCGGGCAGCAGTGCCACCACGTCGCGCGACACACCATGCTGCTCGAGCACTTCGTGGATGAGCGCCACCTCTTCTCGATTGCTGCTGTCTGCGTCTTTCCCGCCTTTCAGAACACAGGCGTTGCCGCTCTTGAAACAGAGCGAGAAGACGTCGAACGTCACATTGGGACGGGCCTCGTAGATCATGCCGATGACTCCAAACGGAACACTCACCCGGCAGAGGCGCAGACCGTTGGGCAGCGTCTTTTGCTTGGTGACATGCCCCAGGGGCGAGGCGAGTGTGGCTACGTTGCGCATGTCTGCGGCTATGCCCTCCAGTCTGTCGTTGGTCAGTTGCAGACGGTCGTAGAGAGGGTTGGTTGGCTCCATGCGGGCCAGGTCGGCAGCGTTGGCTTCCAGAATGCGCTGCTTTTGTGAAGAGATGGCATCGGCCACAGCCAGCAGTATTTCGTTGCGCTGTGCGTCGGAAATGAGGGCCAGGCTTTTGCTGGCCCGTTTTGTTTGTTCGAAAATGCTCTTTAATTGCATGGTATAAACTCTGTATGGGGTGTATCTTCAGTCTTTTCCAACAAGTCGATGAGAATGTCGTTGCGTTCGCCATTGGCAATGATGACACGTATGCCAGCCTTCGACACCTTGCTGGCAGTGGTGTATTTCGAGTGCATGCCGCCACGCCCGAAGGCACTCTTTTCAGGCTGAATGTACTCGCTCAGGTCGCGTCCGGGAGCCACTTTGCGTATGAGTTCGGCATTGGGGTCATCGGGGTGGGTGGTGAAAATGCCGTCAATGTTTGAGAGCAGCACCAGTGTGTCGGCCTCCATCATCTGGGCGATGAGTCCCGAGAGCTCGTCGTTGTCGGTGAACATCAGCTCGGTGACGCTCACGGTGTCGTTTTCGTTGACGATGGGCAGCACGTCGTTTTCGAGCATCACCTTCATGCAGGCCCGCTGGTTTTCGTATTGCTCGCCAGGGCTGAAGTTCTCCTTCATGGTGAGCACCTGTCCAACGGCTATATTGAACTCGCGAAACAAATCGTAGTAGAGTCCAATGAGCTTCACCTGGCCCACAGCCGAGAACAGCTGCCGTTGTTCTACCGAGTCGAGCGAATGGTCCACTTTCAGCTCGCCGCGTCCCGAAGCCATGGCTCCCGAACTGACGAGAATCACCTCGTAGCCCTGTCGGCGCAGCCATGCCATTTGGTCAACCAGTGCCGACATTCGCGTTACGTCCAGTTTGCCGTCAGGCCGCGTCAGCACGTTGGAGCCCACTTTCACTACTATTCGTTTCTTTTTCATTTTGCGTCCTTTCGTCTTATTTCCACGCGGCGTATCTTTCCAGAGATGGTCTTGGGCAGTTCATCGACAAACTCCACGATGCGCGGATATTTATAGGGGGCCGTTTCGCGCTTGACGTGTTGCTGCAGTTCCTTGACGAGCGCATCGCCAGCCTTGTCTTTCCACTCCTTGCCCAGCACCACGGTGGCCTTGACCACCATGCCGCGAATGTCGTCGGGAACGCCCGTAATGGCACATTCCACCACGGCGGGGTGGGTCATCAGCGCGCTTTCCACCTCGAATGGGCCGATGCGGTAGCCGCTCGACTTGATCACGTCGTCGATGCGACCCTCAAACCAGTAGTAGCCATCCTCGTCGCGCCAGGCCATGTCGCCCGTATGGTAAATTCCGTCGTGCCAAGCCTCGCGGGTGAGCTCCTCGTCGCGATAGTACTCCTTGAACAGTCCGATGGGCTTCCGGTTGCCCACGCGCACCACGATTTCGCCCTTTTCACCGTCCTCGCATGGCGTTCCGTCGGCTTTCAGCAGGTCGATGTCGTATTGGGCGTTGGGCATGCCCATTGAGCCGGGCTTGGGTTTCATCCAGGGCATGGTGCCCAATGTCATGGTGGTTTCGGTTTGTCCGAAGCCTTCCATCATCTGTATGCCTGTTTTCTCCTTGAACTTGTCGAACACGGCCGGATTCAAGGCCTCGCCGGCGGTGGTGCAGTACTCCAGCGACGAGAGGTCGTAGCGCGACAATTCTTCGCGTATCATGAACCTGTAGATGGTTGGCGGTGCGCAGAACGAGGTCACACGATATTTCTCTATTTGGCGCAGCAGCGTGTCGGCGTTGAATTTCTCATGGTCGAACACAAACACGGTGGCGCCGGCAAACCACTGTCCGTAGAACTTTCCCCACACAGCCTTGCCCCAGCCCGTGTCGGCCACAGTCAGATGGAGCGACCCTTCGTGCAGGTTGTGCCAGAACACGCCCGTGGTGAGATGGCCCATGGCATAGAGGAAGTCGTGAGCCACCATCTTGGGTTCGCCGCTGGTGCCGCTGGTGAAATACATCAGCATGGTGTCGTCGTTGCTGTTCTTCTCTGTGGGGCGCACAAAGGGCGGGGCCTGCCTCCACTCTTCTTGCCAGTCGTGGAATCCTTGGGGCAGGGGAGCACATTGCGCATCGTCTTGGCAATACGGCAGGCTCGACTTGATGGCGATGAGCGTCTCCACCGTGGGGCTCTCGGGCATGGCTGCCTGCACCTGTGTCATGACGTAGGCATCATCTACGCAGATGATGGCCTTCACGCTCGCGCGTGTGTTCCTATATACTATGTCGTGCTTGGTCAGCATGTGGGTGGCGGGAATCACCACGGCCGCCAGCTTGTGCAGTGCCAGCATCACCACCCACCACTCGTAGCGGCGTTTCAGGATGAGCATCACGGGGTCGCCTTTGCCAATGCCCAGCGACTGCAGGTAGGCCGCAGCCTGGTCGGTCTGCTCTTTCAGTTGGCCGAAGGTGGTGCGTATCTCAGCCCCCTGGTCGTTGGTCCACAGAATGGCCAGTTTGTCGGGAGCCTCTGTCGCCCAAGCGTCCATTACGTCGTAGGCGAAATTGAAATTGTCAGGAATGATGAACTCCAGATTCTTGTTATAGTCCTCGACAGACGTAAACGAAGTCTGCCGTAAAAATCTTTCTACCATATTAGTTCTTTTTCAACTTTCTTGTGTGTTGGTTCTTCTGTTCGGTGGCCTCACCCCGTGGTTGCGGGTTGAGGCCATCGTTTTTTTTGCGCAGGTTGAGGCCCGTTAGAAGATGATGGCCAGGAATCTGACGGGCTTGTCGCCCACGGTGCGCATGCCGTGGGGCTGTGTGGCGTCAAAATAGATGGAGTCGCCCTCGGAGAGCGTGAGCACCTTCGGCCCGATGGTGAGCTCCATGGTGCCCTCGAGCACCATGTTGAACTCCTGTCCCGAGTGCGAATTCATTTCCTTGGGCGTGTCGGCGCCTTTGGGTTCGACGGTGACGATGAACGGGTCGGCCTTTCGTCCGCGGAAGCCGCTGGCCAGACTCTCGTAGTTGTAGGCCTTGCGCCGCTCCACGTGCAGGCCCTGGCCTTTGCGTGTGAGGAAGTAGTTGCGCATGTGGGGTTCTTCTCCAAACATGAGCACGTCGAGCGAAACGCTATACTCCTTGGCAATCTTTTGCAGGTTGGCCACCGAGAGCTCGCTTTCGCCCTGTTCCATTTTCTTGTATTGTTCCACAGTGATGCCGCAGAGCCGTGCTATGTCGTCGGCCTCAATGTCGAGCACGTCGCGCAGACCGCGCAGCCGTTCGCCTATTTGTTTGAGTTGTTCGTCCATTGGTTGGTTTTTTTTGCTGTTTCACATGTTGTTGATGGCGTTTCAGCCCCTTCTCATCTCTCGTCAACAATGCGGTACTTGCTGTACTGACTCTTAGGAAATTCGAAGATGCTGTCGTCCAGTCCGCCGGCCTGGAACTTGTCGAAGGTGATGGTGGCCCAGAAGATGCTCACCTTGATGCGCAGCCGCTTGGGGTAGTAGGAGCCCGGTGTGAGCAGGGCCATGATTTTCTTCATCTTCACGTTGGCTTTGGGCTTGGCCGTCAGTGTCACCATGTAGCCGTCGTCCTCTTTCACCACCGAGTAGTTGTATTTGTCGGGCTCGAATTTGAACATCTGCAGTTTCTCGTCCTTTTTGTTCACTTTCGGGTCGTGAATCTCCACGACGCCTTTCTTCTCGCGCAGGATGTATTTCTCCTTGCCGTTGCTCCACATCTTGGTGTTCTTGTACACCGACTTGCTCTTGTCGCCTTTGTACCATGCCTGTCCCTCCTCCTTGTAGAGGTGCAGGATGTCTATCTTGTAGGCGAAGGTGACGCCCTTCTGCCCAAAGAAGTGGTTGTAGGCCGTGTTGAACATGTGCCTGGCTTGGCGGGCGTTCGAGTTGTCTTGGGCCGAACCGTTCATCGGCCACACCAGAAAAGCGACCAAGGCCGCCAGCAGTTTAAGTCTAAGCATTCTTTCCGTTTTTTTGTCTGTCTGTTGAACTGTTTTGTCGTTACTCTCTCTCTCTCTATTTCGCTCCGGCCTTCAGCCCGCGAATCACGGCGCTGGTGAATCCGGCATGCTCCATCTCGTTCAGTCCGCGGATGGTCACTCCGCCGGGGGTGGTCACCAGGTCGATGGCCTCTTCGGGGTGCATGCCGCTGGCTTCCAGCAGCTTCACCGCTCCGGCCACGGTCTGCATGACAATCTGCTTGGCGTCGTCGGCCTTGAATCCCAGCTCCACGCCGCCTTCCGAGGCGGCCCGTATGTAGCGCATGGCGTAGGCTATGCCGCATGAGGCCAGCGTCGTGCCGGCGGCCAGGTGCTGCTCGTCGGTGATGAGCGATGTGCCCATCTCGTCGAACATGGCCTTCACGGTGGCCGTTTGCTCGTCGGTGGCGCCCACGGGCACCACAAACGTCATCGAGGCCATCTGTGCGATGGCGATGTTCGGAATGACCAGAAACAGCGGCGGGCACTGCTCGCCCAGCCACTGGCGTATGTCGGCCGACTTCACGCCGGCGGCTATCACCACCAGCAGTTGCCTTTCGGGGCGCAGCACTGTCTTGATGCCAGCCAGCACACGCTCCACCAGCCAAGGTTTCACACACACGCACACCACGTCGGCTCCTTCGGCCGCCATGGCATTGTCGTTGGTCACCGACACGCCCGACTCTACAAAACGGTCGATGGCGGCCTGCGACGGGTCGGCCACGGTGATGTCCTCGTTCTTGAACATCTCGCCTTTTATCAGTCCTTCCACGGTTGCGCCGCCCATGGCTCCGGCGCCTATCATTGCTATTTTCACGTCAACCAATCTTTTTATTTCTTAATCTTTATTCTTCTCTCCAGTTTCTCCATGAACTGGTCGGCCTCGTCCATGCTCAGGCACAGGGGCGGCAACAGCCGCAGGATGTTGGTGCCGGCACAGCCCGTGAAACAGTGCTCTTCGTAGATGAGCGGCACACGCACGTCCTTGTGCGGGCAGCTCAGGTCGATGCCAATCATCAGTCCGCGGCCGCGCACATCCTTGATGATGCTCTCGCCCCGCGACTTCAGCTCTTCGTCGCGCAGCTGGTTCAGCCGTCCTATGAGGTGGTCGCCCACGATGCGGGCGTTCTCCACCAGTCCTTCGCCCTCCATCACGTCGAGCACGGCCAGCGCTGCCGCGCAGGCCAGGTGGTTGCCGCCGAAGGTGGTGCCCAGCTGTCCATAAACGGGTTGGAACTGGGGCCCTATGAGCACCGCTCCCATCGGGAAGCCGTTGGCGATGCCTTTGGCCACGGTGATGATGTCGGGGCGTATGCCCAACCACTGGTGGGCAAAGAACTTGCCCGAGCGGCCATAGCCGCATTGTATCTCGTCGCAGATGAGCACCGTGCCCGTGCGCTTGCAGGCGGCGGCCAGCCCTTGGGCAAACTCGGCCGTGGCCAGCTGAATGCCGCCCACGCCCTGGATGCACTCCAGGATGACGGCACAAACGTCGCCCTTCTGCAGTTCGGCCTCCCATTGCGCCAAGTCGTTCAGCGGCAAGTAGCTCACGTGGCCGTTGTCGTTGATGGGGGCGATGATTTTCGGGTTGTTGGTCACCTCCACGGCCAGCGACGTGCGCCCGTGGAAAGCCTTCTCGGCAGAGAGTACGCGAGTGCGTCCGTTGGTGAACGACGCCAGCTTCAGCGCGTTCTCGTTGGCCTCGGCACCGCTGTTGATGAGAAACAGCTGGTAGTCGTCGTAGCCGCTGATGCGTCCCAGCCGGTCGGCCAACTCCACCTGCAGACGGTTGATGACGGAGTTGCTGTAGAACCCGATATTGTTGAGTTGCTCTGTCACCTGATGAATGTAGTGCGGGTGAGAGTGGCCGATGCTGATCACGGCGTGTCCGCCGTAAAGGTCGAGATATTCCTGGCCTCGGTCGTCCCATACCCGGCAACCTTTGCCTTTCACGATGTTTACATCGAAAAGTGGATATACGTCGAATAATTTCATTTTTCTTGCAGTCTTATAATCGTTTGCAAAGGTACGGCAAATATCTGACAAATCGACACATTGTTCCATCTTTTTGCAAAAAACTGATGCCTTTTGGCGGTTTTCCGCAGGTTTCCCTTACCGTTTTGCCTGTTGGGGCCCAAGTGCTTACTGACCTGTTCTGCAAAGATTCCAGGTGCGGCTGTCTTTTTCGACTTTCGCCGTTGAGCTTCCGCTCGAAACAGCTCTTTACTTGCTCGGTCGCTGTTTTGTTTCTGATTGACGATGCAAAGATACGGCGGTTTTCCGTCCGTTCAAAGAAGAATGTTCTTTTTCGTTTCAAGTCTTTGCGACAACCGTCCGGTACCGCGACAAAGCCAAAACTCACCCTCTGAAAGTGTCGCAACAGGACGGAAAAAGCGGTTTTCCCGCGACAATCAGGCATGTTTTTCTTCAAGGAGAATCATGAAGACCGCTTAAATGGCAGTCACCATGCCGGACGTGGTTCTTGCCAAACTTCGCACCGCGAAAACAACGTCGTGCGTTGCGTTCAAATTTTCTAGAAAATTCATCCGCCGCGTCGGGAGATAATTTTTTATTGTCGGGAGATAATTTTTTGTTGTCGAGAGATGTTTTTTTATTGCGGGGAGATGTTTTCGCTATGTCTGCCGCTAAGTTCCATTGTCAAATCGCTTAATGGACTACTTTGTAGGGAAAAGATACAGACCCCACCCCCATCCCCTCCCCTTGAGGGGCGGGGAGATTCCGCGCTGGGTGTCGTGGAAATACAGACCCCACCCCCATCCCCTTCCCTTGAGGGGCGGGGAGATTCCGCGGAGGATGTCGGGGAGATACAGACTACAAAAAATCCTTGAAGGAGAGATACTGCTACCGCCTTTCCTGCACAGATGCTCAGCGCGTTTCTCCCCTCCCTTCAAGGGGAGGGGATGGGGGTGGGGTCTGTAACTTACACCGTCCAAAAACTAGTCACCGCTCAAAAACTAATCATCGCCCAAAAACCAATCACAGCTTAAAACCCAATCATCGCCCAATAAAACAATCACCACTCAAAACCCAATCATCGCCCAAAAACCAATCACCGCCCAATGACCCCACACACCGCCCAATGACTTTATTCAACATGCCCCAATTTGTTAAATCAAACAATCCCATTGATTCCCTGCGTTCGGAGCTTGCGCCATTTTGTCATTAAGAAGCCTCAAATTAAGCGAAAAAGGGTTATTTTTTTCGTAAAGTCAGATTTTTGCACTATCTTTGCTGCGATTATGTGTGAGCGGGTGCAGCTGTGGAACCACATGCTCATTTACGCCCGCGCGAACAAATAATTATATTTAAAGCGAAACAAAACAAACCAATTGACTATGGAAGAGAAAAAGTATTATGACATTGTTGACGAGAAGGAAGTGACAGGTGCCATGGACTTCCCTGCGCTCATGCGCAAAGTGTATGTGTGGATGACGCTTGCCCTGGTGATTACGGGCATGACCGCCTATGGCGTTTCCACCAGTCCGGCCATCCTGCAGGCCGTCATGACCAACCAGGTGCTGTTCTGGGGGCTGATGATTGCCGAACTGGGGCTGGTGATGTGGATTTCTGCCGGCATCAACAAGTTGTCGCTCACATCGGCCACGCTGCTGTTCATCCTCTATTCGGTCATCAACGGCGTTACCATGTCGTTCATATTCCTGGCCTACACCATGACGTCCATTGCCAACGTGTTTTTCATCACGGCTGGCACCTTCGCCGCCATGGCCTTCATCGGCTACACCACCAAGGCCGACCTCAGCTCCATGGGCAAATATCTGCTCATGGCCCTCATCGGCATCATCATTGCCGGCATTGTGAACATCTTTGTCAAGAGCAGCATGTTCGAACTGATACTGAGTGTGCTGGGTGTGCTCGTCTTCGTCGGCCTGACGGTCTATGACACGCAGAAAATCAAGCAGATGCTGCAGTATCAGGACGGCGGCGAGGCTGCCCAAAAGGTGGCCTTGCTGGGTGCGCTGTCGCTCTATCTTGACTTCATCAACCTGTTCCTCTACCTGCTCCGCCTGTTCGGACGCAGAGAGTAGGGGCAGTGCCTCGCCCCGCCCCGCTTGGGGGAGGCTGGGGCATGAGAAATGTGCAACACTACAAATGGAAACAAAACAATCACCAATGAAGAAACTAAGCACTTTGGCAGTGGCCGCATGTTTGATGCTGGCCGGCTGCGGCACCATGGGAACGGGTGCCAACGGCACGAACGGTGCCAACATTCTGGGCGACATCCTCGGAGCCATCACCAACGGTTCGGGCGTCATCAATGCCATCACCAGTGTCATCGGACTTGACAAACTGACCGCCCAGCAACTGGTGGGCACATGGACCTACAGCGGACCGGGCTGCGCCTTCACCAGCGAGAAACTGCTGGCCAAGGCCGGCGGCGAGGTGGCTGCCGTGCAGATTGAGCAGAAACTGCTGCCCACCTATCAGCAGTTGGGATTCTCGGCCAGCAACACGGTCATCACTTTCAACAACGACGGCACGTTCGCCTCGAAAATCGACGGCCATCCCTTCAGCGGCACCTACGTCTTCGACGAGGCCAACTGCAAGATTACGCT
>ODAJ011767262.1_pt1 | contig 12685 bp, 9 predicted proteins | sample 1539241 | NCBI WGS metagenome assembly ODAJ01 (sample SAMN02144231, study PRJEB22623) | gut metagenome | biome: sheep rumen | host: Ovis aries | place: New Zealand | reverse complement strand
TTCCGAAAGGAACTCACTCTTTTTAAGCAAAGGGTTCGGAGATCAGGCGGTGATCATACAGGATGAAAGATACATAAACTTGCGGATGCGGCAATTATCTTTTTCAAAAACCACCTTCCATTTTGAACCATTATTTTTGAACCATTATGCCTTATTGAACTTATCTTTTCCCTGCTTGCATCTCGGACATTTCCAATCGTCGGGCAAGTCTTCAAAGGCAACTCCGTCATGCTCTGCGGGGTCATAGACATATCCGCATATTGAACAGACATACTTGCCGCTTGCACATCCAATAATCACACTTTCAAGGAATACATCAAAAAACGGAAAAACTCACCCCGATACCCTTTATGTTTATGGCAAATTTTTTACTCATAGCATATGATATGATGTACAGTGCAAAAAATGAGAAAACAGAGTGATAAAAGTCAAGGGAGTGATCGGATGAAAGAAAAAAATCAAAGAACGGAAGCGGTCGGAGAGATAAAGAAACTGATAAGCAAAGTATCTTCGGCAAAAAACGGCAAAATATCCGAAGATGAGCTTGAAAACCTCATTGCGTACATCTGTAGAAGAAAGGAAGAACTGCGCAGGGAAAAGGAAGAACTGAAAAACATAGCCCGAAAGGAGGCGGAGGCGGCACATATACAGGCTGTTACAAGTATGGAACTGCCGCTTGATTGGGAAAATCCGTTTTTAACGCCAAAGGACAGTGCGGATGAACACATCTCCGACCCCTCGGCTGCGCTTGTGCGCTGTCTCGATAAATTCGGCAGGGTAGATATAGAATATATAGCTTTTGTTACGGGGGAGGATTACAAAAGCGTTATAACCGCCCTCAAAGGCGCTATTTACCAAAACCCCGATACCTGGGACGAATGTTTTTACAAAGGCTGGGAGACCACGGAGGAATATCTTTCGGGCAACCTGCGCCGCAAGCTTTCTGCCGCCCAAATGGCAAACAAAAAATACAACGGTTATTTTGATGACAACATAAAGGCAATAGAAAGGGTGCTTCCGCATAAAATAAACACCAATGATATCTATATCACTCTTGGCTCGCCGTGGGTGCCCGAGGATGTGATAAACGATTTTATCAACTATCTCCTCGGCTCGAATACCTACAAAAGCCGCAGGGTGCAGAACTATGTCGTGCATGACGATGCAACGGGTACATGGGAGATAAGGAACAGATCCAACTATAAATATACCACCGCGGCAACAAAGATATACGGCACGGAGGATATAAACGCCGTGAACATTATCGAAAAAACGCTGAATATGCGTGCCGTTACGGTAAAAGACGAGGTACCCTGGCCGTCGGCAAAATCGGGCGTGAAAAAGGTACTGAACAGGGAAAAAACTTTTGCGGCAGCCGAGAAACAGAAAATAATAATCGAAAAGTTCAAGGAATGGGTCTGGACGGATGAACTGCGCAAGGAAAGGCTTGAAAACATTTATGAAAACAAGTACTCGTGCGTAAGGCGCAGGATATTTGACGGCTCGTTCCTGACTTTTGATGGTATGTCGGAAAAGGTCACGCTTTATCCCTATCAGAAAGATGCGGCCGCAAGAATAATATTTTCGGGCAATACACTGCTTGCGCATGATGTCGGCTCGGGCAAGACCTATATTATGATAGCTGCTGCGCAGGAAATGCGAAGAATGGGACTGTCAAAAAAGAATATGTTTGTAGTGCCGAACAACCTTGTCGGTCAGTGGAAAAACATATTTCTTGACTTGTACCCGAATGCGGATATTCTTTGTGTGGAACCGAAAAACTTTACGCCGAAAAAGCGCGGCAAGGTGCTGGCGGACATAAGGGATAAGGACTATGACGGCATTATTATTGCCTATAGCTGTTTTGACCTTATACCCGTATCAAAAAACTATCATATAAACGATCTGCGTGAGAAAATAAGCGAAATGGAGGGGATGATAGGCAAAAAAGCCGTCTCGACTGTATATAAAAACAAAATAAGTAAAATGGACAGAGAACTTGCGGAGCTTGTAAGTCTCGGCGGTCTTCTCGAAGATATGGTCTGCTTTGACGAGCTTGGCATAACAAGGCTTTTTGTTGACGAGGCACACAATTACAAAAACGTGCCGATAGAAACAAAAATAGAAAACGTAATGGGCATAAGCAGCGGCGGTTCAAAAAAGTGCAGGAATATGCTTGATAAAGTGCGTATCGTACAGAAAAACAATGACGGTAAAGGCGTTATTATGGCTACCGCAACGCCTATTACAAATTCGCTCACGGATGCCTATGTAATGCAGCAGTATCTGCAAAGCGGCGAACTTGCATTGCTTGACCTGCAAAGCTTTGACAGCTGGATAGGTATGTTTGCGGAAAAGGTGACGGAGTTTGAGGTGGATGTGGATACCAATTCATACCGCCTTGCAACACGCTTTTCCAAATTTCACAACATACCCGAACTTACGCTTCTGCTTTCTTCCGTGGCGGATTTTCACGCAGTTGGCAGGGAAAACGATATTCCCGTGCATGACGGCTACCGTGATGTTCTTGTACCCAAAACAAAAGAATTTGCCGACTATCTGTCTGAAATATCCGAACGGGCGGACAGTATAAGAAAGGGCTATGTAAAAAGAACGGAGGACAATATGCTCAAGCTTACCACGGACGGCAGAAAAGCGGCTCTCGACCTTCGTCTCGTCAGACCCGAAACGGGCTTTACATATAACTCAAAGGCGGCAAGGTGCATAGAAAGCGTTGCCAATGTCTATTTTAAAACTCTCGACAGGGGCAGCACACAGCTTGTTTTTTGTGATTCGTCCACACCGAAACAGGGTTTTAACCTCTATGACGAGCTGAAACGCGGTCTTGCGGCAAAGGGTATACCATCGGAGGAGATAGCCTATGTGCATGATGCCGATACCGAGGCAAAAAGGGACAAGCTTTTTACGGCAGTAAGAAACGGCGATATACGTGTGCTTATAGGCTCGACATTCAAACTCGGTCTCGGTGTAAATGTGCAGGACAAGCTTATAGCCCTGCATCACCTTGATGTGCCGTGGAGACCTGCCGATATGACCCAGCGCGAAGGCCGTATCCTGCGCCGCGGCAATACAAACAAAAAAGTTGCCATATTCCGCTATATCACGGAGGGTAGTTTTGATGCCTATTCGTGGCAGCTGCTTGAGTCAAAGCAGAAATTCATCACAAATATCCTTTCGGGCGCTGCATTTGACAGGGATGGCACGGATGTTGACGATACCGTTTTGAACTATGCGGAGATAAAGGCTCTCGCAATAGGCAGCCCGCTTGTCAAAAAGCGCGTCGAGGCCGCAAACGAACTTGCAAGGTATATGATACTGCAAAAGGAGAATATAAACAGCCGTATCAAAACGGAAAACGAGCTTGAAGAACTCGGTCACAGCATAAAACGTCAGAACGAGAAGCTTAAGACAGCCGAAAAAGATCTGCTTGATTACAACAGCTGGTTTGAGGCAATGAATATTTATACCTCGGGCAAGATGCTGAAAGAAGCGGGAGAGCAGAGAAAGAGCCTGCGAGGAAAACTTGATGCCGCCGTAAAGGGATATATACTCAAAAAAGAGGAAACGGTGTTCGACACATACAGAAATTTCGATATTATCCTGCCTGCGCATATGACAAGGGAAAATATGTATATCATCCTCTCAAACAACGGCAGATACCGCATTGATCTGGGCAATACCGCAATAGGCAACCTTTTGAGGATAGATAATTTTATCAACGATCTTGACGGATATGTCGAAAATATCAAAAACAGCATAAAAAATATGCGGCAGAGGAAAAAGGAACTTGCCGCAGTGATCGAAAAAACCGAAAGCTATGCCGAAATGATAGAGAAGTGCAGAGAAAATTTAAGAAGTATAGACGAAAGATTGGGGGTAAATAAAAATGCCTGAATTTGAACAAAACAATATACCTGCCGTAAGTATCGGAAAACTTACGGATGAACTGTCAAAGGCTTATATCACGGTTATCGAAAAGGGACTGCCGCTTCGCACAATGCCCTCGGTGATGCTGTGGGGACCTCCGGGTGTGGGCAAGTCGCAGGCGGTCAGACAGATAGCCCGTGAGATAGGCTTGCAGACAGGCAAAAAAACAAAGCTTACCGATGTGCGCCTGCTGCTTTTCAACCCGATAGATTTAAGGGGCATACCTACCTCAAACGAGGACAAAACGCTTGCGGTATGGCTCAGACCCAAAATATTCGATATGGACGGCTCGGAAGATGTCGTGAATATCCTCTTTCTTGACGAACTCTCGTCCGCACCGCAGTCTGTGCAGGCTGCGGCATATCAGATAGCACTTGACAGAACGGTCGGCGAGCATAAACTGCCCGATAACTGCATCGTCATTGCCGCAGGCAACCGTGTCACGGACAGGTCGGTGGCGTTTAAAATGCCAAAGGCTCTTGCAAACCGCCTTTTGCATATAGAGGCTGCCGTTGACTTTGCCTCCTGGAAAAAATGGGCTGTCGAAAACGGAATAAACGAAAAGGTCATAGGTTTCCTTACGTTCAGACAGTCGTATCTCACGGGTTTTGATGCGGTATCGGACGATATTGCTTTCCCCACACCAAGAACATGGGAAATGGTCAGCGATATTCTGAATAATATCGACCCCGAAATCAAAAATGTGTATCATCTTATATCGGGTCTTATCGGTGTGGGTATGGCACTGGAGTTTGAAACGTGGTCAAGGGTGTGCAGCAGTCTGCCGAAAGTCGAGGATATTTTCAACGGGAAAATGCCCTGCGCACCGAAAGAAACGGATGCTCTTTATGCCCTTACCGCTTCTATGACGGCATATGCAAGAAAGCATAAGGACGAACTTGACAAAATTGCAAATTCCATAAAATATGCGGACAAACTTCCGCCCGATTTTTCGGTCATTCTTTTAAAGGACTATATGTATCTGGAAAAAGATTATAAAAACAGGCTTATGACTATACCCGAGTTCTGTAAATGGCTTCAGGCAAAAGGGGGCTTGCTGAATGGTTCTGTCAGATGAACAAAAATACAGTTTTATCAGGCGGCTTCTGATGTCGCGTATGCGTATTCTCTTGAATAACGGCTTTTACGGGCTGCTGCTTATGCATATGCAGTTTGCGCTTGACGAAACGATGGAGACTGCCGCAACGGACGGCAAAAAAATATATTTTTCTCCGGCATTTCTTGAAGAACTTGACGATCAAGAGCTGGATTTTATTATGATGCACGAGATACTGCACATTGTTTTGCAGCACTGTCTGCGTAAGGGAGAAAGAGATAACGAATTATTCAATATCGCCTGTGATATAGTGGTAAACTCCAATATACTGCTGTCGAATGATATGGATATAAATTCGATAACCCTGAAAAAATACGGTGAATCAATGCACCTTGCGCCGGACGGCAGGGAGGGATATGAATATACCGCAGAGCAGGTCTATAAAATGCTTGAGGGGAAAAGCGGCGCAGCTTTTTTGGCGGCGCTCGGTAAAAACGGGTCAAAAGGGAAAAAGTTGAAAACGACCGACGACAGCGGAGGAAAAAGCCATAAAAACGCAGCGGGGGCAGAAGTGTCGGTATTCTGCGATGACCATACAAAATGGGGCAGCGAAGAAAGCGACAGTATGCTGAAAGACCTTTGGGTAAAGCGCTTTAAGGATGCCTGCGCAGCCATAGAACTGCGCGATCCGTCAAATAAACGCGGACTTATGCCGCTTTTTGCAAAACGCATATTAAAAGATATAAGAAGCCCGCAGACGGATTGGAGAACTGTACTCAACGATTTTGTGCAGGAGGAGATAACGGATTATTCATTCGACCCGCCCGACAGAAGATTTGACGACAGCCCGTTTTTTATGCCCGATTATAACGATAAGGATTTTACAGTAAAAGATATTCTTTTTATGATAGATACTTCGGGTTCCGTATCGGATGAAATGGCATCGGCGGCTTATTCCGAGGTAAAGGGCGCAATAGACTGCTTCAACGGCAAACTGTGCGGCTGGCTCGGCTTTTTTGATGCCGCTGTTATAGAACCGCAGCCTTTTGCAAATATAGATGAATTCAGAATGATAAAGGCAGCAGGCGGAGGCGGCACGGACTTTTCCGTGATATTTAAATACGTCAATACCTGTATGCGTGACAGACCGCCTGCCTGCATTATCATAATAACAGACGGATATGCCCCGTTTCCGCCCGAAAAAGCAGCGGCAGGCATACCCGTCCTGTGGATAGTGTATAATGAAAAAGTAACTCCGCCCTGGGGGAAAACCGCAAGGATAGAAGTGAGCCGAAAATAGGATAATATCATCCCATTTCTGCAATTATCCTGTCAAATATCCTGTGTGCGGCTTCGTCTTTGCTCATCAGCGGCATTTCATCAATGCTGTTTTCGGTTATCAGTGTCAGCACGTTGGTGTCGGCGGCGAAGCCTGCGCCTGCGGTGCGCAGTGAGTTTGCGGCTATCATATCGGCATTCTTCTTTTTGAGTTTTGCCTTGCTGTTTTCAAGCATATTTTCGGTCTCCATCGAAAAACCGCAGATATACTGACCTTTCTTGTGTTCGCCGAGATATTTTAATATATCTTTCGTGCGTTTTAATGAAATATAGAGGTCGCCGTCCTTTTTCTTTATTTTTTCGTCGGCTGTGCTCTCGGGTGTATAGTCGGCAACGGCGGCGGCTTTTATAACTATGTCGCAGTCATCGAAACGCTGTGTTACGGCATTGAACATATCCTCTGCCGAACGCACTTCCACAACATCTACAAACATAGGGGCGGCAACATCCGTTTTTGCTTTTATAAGCGTTACATCGGCACCTCTTAACATAGCGGCTTTCGCAATGGCAATGCCCATTTTGCCCGTTGAGCGGTTTGTTATAAAACGCACGGGGTCAATGTCCTCGCAGGTCGCGCCTGCCGTTACGATGACTTTTTTGCCTGCAAGGTCCTTTTCATATGCAAGCTCTTTTAAAATATACTGCAAAAGCGTATCGGGCTCGGGCATTTTGCCTATGCCCGTATCGCCGCAGGCAAGGTAGCCCGTTGCAGGCGTTATCATATGATAGCCAAAGTTTTCAAGCTTTTTCATATTATCTTGAAAAATCGGGTTTGTGTACATATTCGTGTTCATGGCAGGCGCAAAATAAACGGGCGCCTTTGTTGCCATTATCGTTGTGGAGAGCATATCATCCGCAATGCCGTTTGCGACCTTACCTATTATATTGGCGGTCGCAGGTGCGATCATAAACAGATCGGCTTTCTGCGCTATGGCTATATGCTCCACCTCAAATTGATTTATCTTGTCAAAGGTGTCCACCATACATTTGTTGCCCGTCAGTCTTTCAAAGGTCAGTGGCGTTATTATTTCGCAGGCATTTTTCGTCATTATCACATGCACATCACAATGCTGCTTTTTCAGCGCACTTGCAAGGCCTGCGGTCTTGTATGCCGCTATCGAGCCCGTAACGCCCAGAACAACGGTTTTATTCTTTAACATACTTTTTCTCCTTTAACATAATATTTTGCCTTATGCCGTAACGATGTTTATTATGGTCTCCACGGCTTTTTCCATACTTTCAAGCACGGCGAACTCATACGGACCGTGAAAATTGTGACCGCCCGTGAAAAGATTGGGGCAGGGCAGACCCATAAACGACAGTCTTGCGCCGTCCGTACCGCCGCGTATAGGCTCTACAAGCGGTTTTACGCCTGCCTTTTCAACGGCTTTCACCGCACGGTCAAGCACCTGCCTGTTTTGTTCTATTATTTCTGCCATATTGCGGTATTCGTCATATATCTCCGCTTTTGCGACATTGCCGTATTTTGCGTTTATCGCATCTACGGCTTTTTTTACGGTCTTTTTTCGGTTCTCAAAACTATCGGCATCAAAATCGCGCAGTATATATTCTATGCTTGCATTGCTGACATCGCCCTCTACAGCGGTCAGATGATAAAAACCCTGATAACCCTCGGTGTTTCGCGGTGTCTCGTCGGGCAGCATCGCATTGAGTTCGCACGCAAGCAGCGCCGCATTTATCATGCTGTCTTTTCCGCTGCCCGGGTGTACGCTTTTGCCCTTTATATCTATTTTTGCACGGGCGGCATTGAAACATTCGTAGCTTACCTCGCCGAGTCTGCCGCCGTCTATCGTGTACGCAAAATCGCAGCCGAATTTCTTTACATCAAAATAATCCACACCGCCGCCTATCTCCTCATCGGGTGTGAATGCAACACGTATCTTGCCGTGCTTTATCTCGGGATGCTTCAAAAGATAGTCCATAGCCGTAAATATCTCACTCATGCCGGCCTTGTCATCCGCACCGAGAAGCGTTGTGCCGTCTGCGGTTATCACAGTCTGTCCGATATAGTCGTTCAGCTCGGGAAAATCCTTCGGTGAGATGATAATGCCGTCTTTAAGCACTATATCGCTGCCGTTGTAATCGTTTATTATATTGGGTCTTATGCCCATACCGCTGTAGTCGGGGCTGGTGTCCATATGCGAGATCAGCCCTATAACGGGCAGATCCTCGTCCGTGTTCGCAGGCAGAGTAGCGGTGACATAGGCGTATTGGTCTACCTCAACCTCCGTAAGCCCGAGTATGCTGAGCTTGCCTGCCATGACCTCCGCAAAAAGCTCCTGCGCCTCTGTGGAGGGATAAGTCTTTGCAGACGGGTCGGACTGCGTGTTTATGGATATAAGCTCCGTGAAATATGATAAAAGTGTGTTTCTCATTTTGAATTCTCCTTTGGAATGCCGCCGAAAAACGTATTTTGGCAGTACCCTTAAATTATGCTGTTTTAATTGTATCATAAGTTTTGGGATATTTCAATTGAAAATAAAAAAATGAAGATGTTGTTACAAGAAGCGGTCTGATCTTCGGCGGCGATAACGGTAAGTCCGATAAAGAAAGTTTCGGCTCGCTTTTCGGGAACGGTCAGTAACGGACGGCTCCCGTCACTGATATTATAAAACTTTCGTGTTTTGTTCCAAATAGCAATCCCCCAAACCGTATGGAATGGGGGATTTTGCTATCTGCAGATTATAATTAGTATTTGTTATTTGTTAAGTCCAAGTTCATTAGTAGAATAGTAGTCTTCGTCATCTTCAGAAAATGCCTGAACACTTGCACTACTTAATGTTATAATATCTGTGCTGTCGAAAATTTCAATTTCAGCAGTAGGTTTTGTGTACTTTTTCATTGCTATGCTCCTTTCACTGGGCGATTACTGTTCCTGTTATAGAATAAATGGACATATCTTTATCGGTGGGCATAGCATAAAGTAGCTTTCCATCTTTAGAATAAATACTTCCATCTACAAACTTAACACTACTGTAAACAGTGGAAATATCGATGCCGTTATATGAAAGAGAATCAACATCAGCAAGGTAATCGCTATCAAACTCGAGAATCAAATAACCATTAGCATTTTCTGTTGTATAAGAGGCAGAAACCTTATTTACAGCATTGCTTTCTTCATCAGTAAATGTAGTTTTAGGAACTAAGACAGCAAGTTCGCTTGCCTTCCTCTCTGTTACAGGCGTAACTTTTATAGAGTAGAAAGCAATACCGTTAGATGTTGATAACGTATAAGTACCTGCAGAAGGTAAATAATTTTTATATACAACTACGGGCGACTGATTAGTCAATGCGTTACCAGTCAAACTAAATGTTGCATCTTCATTTGATGTAATTGTAAATGTTCTTGCATCGCTACTTTGTGATAAAAATTCAAATTCTATATATGCCGCTGAATTAGTTGAAAAACTTAAACTTCTTGCTCCGGAACTCTTTAATCTGTGTGTGTATGTAGTTCCGTTATAAGTTTTATTATTTTCATCTATTTGCCAAGCACCGTTTGTCAATGTTAAATAACTCTTAACTACACCGCCCTCGGCAATTGTACCTACATCATTGGCATTAAATGTAATTGTTGTGTCGGAAGTGATTATATTTGCCACTTCTTTTTCCTCTAAATTGCCAGTTAAAACACTGTAAGGAACTGTATAAGAAGTACCCGATAACATTTCGTCGGTTAGTGTAACATTTATTTCTCCTGCTGCATAAGTATCGTTTGCTGCCCACGAAACTTTAACAGTAGTTCCTTTTTCTGTTACATTTGTAGGAGAAACTCCGGCAGTTGGATAAGTCGGATAGTTAGTCTTATCCCCCATTTGAACGGAGTAGGTTGTTACGGAGTTCTCTGTAACAACAGTTGCTGCAAGTAAGTTTGTGCGTGTGCTATTAGATCTTGCTAGTGCATAATCGCCTGCTTCCGTTATATTAATTGTTCCTTCGGCAGCCGCATTTTTCTTTAAAGTTTCGGTAATTTCGCTTACAACTGATGTGTAGCTACTTTCGCCTTTTTTATATAAAGATATCGTGGTTGGCTTACTGTCATTTGTTCCACCCGCAACTACATGTAATGTAGCAGGTAAATCAGACTCGCTTAAAGAAAAGCTGACAGCATTTGTCAAAGTATTATTTTCGTACTTTATACCATTTGCAAATGAAACAACGGATGTATAGCTTGTGCTTCCTAAAGTATAGCTTGCTTTATAACTTTTTGTTGCTCCATCACAAATAGTAAAGAAATCGGTATCTTTACTTACATCGAGATTATATGTTTTAGACTCGGCAAAAACAGCCATACTGCTCAACGCCATCGCACTAACCATTACACCAACAGCCACGACAGCTTTTGTTAAAAACGATTTTCTCATTATTAAATTTTTCCTCCTATTATAAATATATTTTTTTGGCTTCGCCAAAAGCCAATTGCTGCGCAATTGTCCGCATTTATCTTTGCGGTTGATTTTTACGCAAGCGGGCGGAGATGAACCTCTGCCCTATAATTGCAAATCGAGATACTCCAAAACTCGGGTCTGTTGGCTAAACGACCCACCGTAATGCGGTAATAGGCTTTTGTGCATTTAAAGCTTTTTCCCGCAAGGCTTATGAGCAATCTGCAGAATAACTCAAGGAGTTTGGAGAACGCGCCCCTGAAAAACTTTTCAAGCAAAAAGGGTCGCGAAAATTATCTTACTTTATATTATAACTTCGTTTTTATTTTTGTCAATATTGCGAGGCTTTTTTTTAAACTTTTCTTTGTGCAAATTGCAGGCATTAAATTTTCTTTGCTTTTTGCGATTTTAAGGGCGTTTGAGTGTATTTGAACATTTCGGATATGTAAAAAATACATTAAATTTTTGTGAAAATTGCCTATACTAACCGTCACCTGTCTTATTCATTGATAAAATATTCCCCCTCCTGAAAATCTGTTCCCTTTTATTCCGACCTTACCTGTTTATATAATAGCATATAATTTATCATAAAATCAAGCCGCTAAAGCCGATTTCGGCATGATCCACAACAGAAAGTCCGCGCAGGCTCGTTCACGGGCTGTTGTCAAACAGACGAAGACAGTAAACGTCACTCACTGCGTTCGCGACGGCTGTCTGTCGATGAAACGACCGTAAATGCCGCTCTCCCGTTAAAACAAAACTCTGTCAGTAAATGTCAGTTTCTCCGTGTTATATTTTATCCATAAAACGATCCATAAAAAAATCACAAAACACTTTACAATTAAAGGAGGTCATTAAAATGACGGGATGGATTAAACTTAACCGAAGTCTTTTAAACAGTGCGGCATGGCGTGATTGCACGCTTGCACAAAACCGCATACTTATCACACTTATGCTCAATGCGGCATATAAACCGCACACGCGCATAATAAACGGCAATGTCGTCAAAGTTTCCGAGGGTCAGCTTGCGGTCACTCTCAACAATATAGTCAATATGTGCAATAATGCGGATATAACCGTCAGCAAGGTGCGCACGGCGCTTAAACTTTTTGAGGAGGCAGGCATTATAAAGGTAGAACCGCATACGGGTTACACCCTTATAACCGTCAATGCGGAAATATCGGACGAGGATAATTATAATTACAGTAATACTTATGATAACACGGTCGGTGAATGTGATGACACGGCTGCCGACATGGATGAGAACAACGAAAACACCGCTGAAAATGCGGCCTGCGCCGATGATGCAGGCGATTTTTTTAACACCGCTGCCGCAAAGGTCTCGCAGACGAATAACAAAGCTTTGACAGAGTTTTCGCAGAGCAATGACAACGCAGTCGCATTAGAAAAAGAAATAAATAATAAAATAATAAAAGATATAAATACAGAAAAGAAGTGTGTGGCGGAACGCACACAAACCGAAAGCGTGCCCGATATTGAACAGGTACGTTTGTTTGCAAAGGAGAACGGTATCAGTGCCGATGCGGAGAAATTCTTTTACCATTACCAGAGTGTAGGCTGGATGATGGGCAGAAGCCGTATTACCGATTGGAAAGCGGCTTTAAGAAAGTGGGCGGCAAACGGGATGGAGCAGGGCAGACCGCCTGTAAAAGAGACCGTAAAAGAGCCTGTGCAAAAGTCGAGAAACAGCGTAGACAGTTACCGACAGCGCGAATATGACGAAGAGGAACTGATGCGTATTTTCGACAAAAATTGGGCAAATTAGTCAAATACAGAATAAGGCGAGCCCCGCGTTATTTTCCCGTTCACAGCCAATCAGCGCCGCAGGCTCTTGCCTCCCCTTTAGCGCAGCGTTTAGGGGAGGGGGACCGCGCGCAGCGTGGTGGAGGGGTTTATTTGCGACTGCTTTAGTGTT
>ODAJ011932780.1_pt1 | contig 12686 bp, 14 predicted proteins | sample 1539241 | NCBI WGS metagenome assembly ODAJ01 (sample SAMN02144231, study PRJEB22623) | gut metagenome | biome: sheep rumen | host: Ovis aries | place: New Zealand | reverse complement strand
TTGATTCTTCCTCTATTAATGTTGATTTCGACTCCTTACCATAACGTAAATCGGGGCGCGGTTAGGGTGACACGCATAAGGAAGTTTTCTGTTGTGGGGACGGAGCAGTCGGATCGGCTGCTCCGCTTGTCGTTTACAGTGTCGCTTCTGCGTTGCTGTATACAACGTTGCTCCATAGTGCTGCATTGTATGCTTACACCGGTTGCTTCTCTGTTGCATCAAACAGTTCTGTAAGCTCCGCTTCATTCGGAACCTTGAACCTGCCGACACCGGTGAAATAGATGTCCACCACCTGTACGCGCTTGTGTCTGTCGATCTTGACGGGACTGTGAACCTCAATACGTTCAATCAGCGAATTGACCAAGGTCGGCGTAAGGTTCTCATTGTCGGTGCGATCGCGGATCGTTTTCAGCAGGAGGCGGAAGTCCTCGCGCTTCGTTTCCGCTTTCGAGAGTTCTTCTCGGTCGGTCTGTACCTTCGTTTTTAGGTCGCGCTGCTCGGCTTCATACTGATCCCGCATGGCAAGGAAACGATCATCGGAAATCTTTCCGTTTACATTGTCCTCGTAAATGCGGATCATCATACGGTCGATCTCTGAGATGCGTTTTTCCGCTTGGGAAACCGCTTGCTTCATTCTCTGCAAGGAAGCATTCTTGATTCCGTGCTGCCGTTGCTCCATAATCTCCACAAATTGGCTCTCATGGCAGCGAACAAAGGTACAGAGATCGCTGATCGCTTCGGACACGATCTTTTCCAAGACTACGTTCCGTATGAAGTGGATGCTGCACGTTCCACGTCCGGATTTGTAGTTGGAGCAGCAGAACCATTCCTGATTCGGCTTGGTAGATTTGGAAGCGCAGAAATACAGCTTTGCGCCGCAATCCGCACAGTAGACCAAGCCGGAGAAAAGACTTGTCCTGCCTGTTGCCGTCGGACGACGCTTGTTCTTTCGCAGTTCCTGCACCCGCAGCCATATTTCTTCTGAAATGATCGGAGGTTGCATATTCAGAATGATCTGCTGTTCTTCGATCGGTCGAACCACTTTCTTGTGAATCTTGTAACTGACCTTCGTTGTTTTGAAGTTGACCGCGCAGCCGGTGTATTGGCGGTTCTCCAAGATACCGGAGACAGTATCTCCCGACCAATAGCATGGTGATTCCTTCCGTCGAGCAAAGGGCTTTCGTCCTACTGAAAGATAATACGCCATCGGTGTAGGAACCTTTTCCACTTCTAAAATCCGTGCGATCTCTGTCGGACCATTGCCCATTAAACACAGATGGTAGATACGCCGAACAACCGCCGCTGCATCTTCGTCGATATGCCAAACCTCCCGATCCTGTTCATCCTTGATGTACCCATAGGGAACCGTCGTTCCGACGCGCTTACCACTTGCTGCTTTCGACGCCCATACCGCACGGATCTTCTTGCTCGTCTGCGCCGCATACCATTCGTTGAAAATGTTGGAGAACGGCATAAGCTCCGTTCCGGTGTTGCTAGCAGTATCCACGTTCTCTTGGATCGCAATGAATCGAATGCCCAATGTCGGATACTTGATTTCTAAGTATTGCCCGACCTCCAGATAGTTCCGTCCGAACCGCGATAGGTCTTTGACCACGATCGTGCCGATCTCTCCCGCTTCCGCCATCGCTTCCATACGTTGGAAATCGGGTCGATCGAAGGTCGTTCCGCTCACGCCGTCGTCCACGAAGAATTGCGGATGCAAGAGTCCGTTCCTCTTTGCAAACTCGCTGAGGATCGTTTTCTGATTAGAGATACTGTTGCTTTCGCCTTCTCTGCCGTCGTCCTGTGACAAGCGGCAATAGAGAGCGGTGATTTTCTGTTGCCCGTTATGATTTGATGTTGTCATTTCTTTAACTCCTTTCCGACAACCGGGCACAGTAAGAGCGTAATCATCCTACCGTGCCCGGACTGTCTTGTCAACTCTGTGCGTTAGGAATCGGAGAGAATCAGATTCCGCATCTGCCGGAACATGGTTTCCGTTCCGTTCGGATTGAAGTGCGTGTTGACCAAGTATTCCATATTCCCGATCTGCATGGTGAAGGAATCCGGTTGTTCAATCTCCTCGATATTGTCATACAGATACGGGAGAAGCGAGACGATACAATCGTCGGGTTTCACTTGTTTCTGCTTCATACGACCTTGCCCTCCTTTTCTGTCGGTGCTTTATATTTCTGTTTCGGACGATTCCCCTTCGGGATGCTCTGTAGATCAATTGGAACGTGGGTAAAGAGTTTGTCCTCCATCTTGTGTATCTTGGAAGCGACATCCTCATACATCTGCCGGATTTCTTCGTAATGAATATCTCCGGTGTGGTACGCAATCTTTGCCAGCTTGTCCAAATCGTTGATTACTTGGAACAGATCGCCGAACACCTTCCAGAATTCCGGCGGTGGTAATTGGCTCGGGCAGAAGCCCTCGATCAGTAATCGCAGATACGTTTCCTGAAAGAGTCCGCTTTCTTTGACCTGCTTCTTGAATCGGGCAAGTTCTCTATCCGACAAACGGAATGTGATTTTATGGGTTCGTTTCATGATGTTTTAAATCTCCTTTCTGTTTTGTTGGGGTTTAAGGGCGCTCCCTTACGTTACGAATTTTGCGAAATGCCGGCAAAATTCAATGCTCGCTAATCCGTAGCAGCCGCAGCTGCATGGCTTAGAGCTCGCTAATCCGTAGCAGCCGCAGCTGCATGGCTTAGAGCTCGGCACGGGGAGGCGACAACCTCCCCGCACCGTGTACCGTGCTGACAATGAAAATGCCGGTTACCGCTCCTGCTGCCGGTTCCGCTGCCGACGCTTCTCCCGTTCCAGCGCCGCGATGATTGTCTTGATCATCTGCGCGGGTGTTTCATCCTTGCCGAAGAACTTGGATAGCTGTTCCATGGGGATCGTCAGCTTCTCCGTGGCTTTGCCCTTGCTGCCAGTCAGAACCTGCAACGGGGTATCGTCTGTAAAGCTACCTTCCACGGATTTCTTTCGCAGTTCCTTTGCCTGAGCGACGGACGGGACGCTCTGCTCGGATTCCATAGCAAGCAGCAGTTGTTCCTGTCCCTTTGTTGGCAGGTAAGAAAGCTCTACCGCGGGTGTGACGCCGAGCTTATCTTCGTCCACCAGCTTTAAGAGTGCCGGAATCAACTCGGTTAGCCGGATATACCGATCCACAGTTTTATAGCTCTCGCCCGATGCTTCGCCGATCTTTGCAGCGGTTCTGCTTGTATCTCCGGTTGATGGGACATCGTGTCCCGCGGCCTCTCTTTGACGCTGCAGCGCTTCTTTTCGCATCTTATAGGCGAACGCTTTTTCACTGGGGAGGAGCTGCTCCCGCTGTTGATTAGCGTCCACCATCATGAGCGTGGCGGCATCGTCATCCAGCTTGCGAACGACGGCGGGGATCGTTGCATAGCCAAGCTCTTTGCAAGCCGCCATTCTGCGATGCCCGGAGATCATTTCATATCTGCCGTCCGGCAGCGGGCGCACGATCGCCGGATCGACGACGCCTTCCTCGCGGATGCTTTCGATCAGGCGCTCCATAGCTGTGTCATGCTCCACACGGAACGGGTGATTGGGGAACGGCTGAATCTCGTGGATTGAGATCGGCGTAATGGTTTCTCTTGTCTGTTTCATACGTTTGTACCTCGTGTTGTAAAATAGGTTCTTATCGTCTCGGCGTCCCGAAGCGGCTTCGGTCTCGCTTCCTTGATCGGGGGAAGCGATATATCTGCACCGGTGTTCTCTTTCTTGCCGGTTGCATTTGATTTTTCTCCTCTCACTCCCATTGGGGAAAAGCGACTGTTTTTTGCAGAAATCTGCCAATCGTTTACAGATTGTTCATGGGGTGTGAGAGTTTTATTGCTCCTTGTTCTGCTTTCAAGGTGCCGCGGGACATTTTGTCCCGCCGGAGGAATAAACCCCTCTACTCTTTTATTGCTGACTTTTTTGCGAATTTTGGAAAAAATTCTTTCAACTATTTTTTCCACTTAGAAATTCGCTCCCGGTTCAAAGATCATTTTTGCCGGGAAAATAAAAAAGCACCGTACAAAATGAACCGAGACAACGGATATGGCTACCCTGTCTCAATCCAATTTCGTACGGTGCTTGGTGGTTTTTCAGTCCTTACGGAGCCTGCCCCGCTTGCGCGATTTGAAATCGTTGTTTACATTATTCAGTTTTCAAAACGGTTTCGTGCTGACTTTCTATGTCAACAGCAAAGCGTTCGCTGTCTATGCGCGATGAGCGTGTTTTGCGGTGATCGCTCGACCATGGAATCATCCGCACTCGCTTGACGAAAAGGATTGTAGCACATCTTTTTCACGTTATCAATGATAAAAACATATCATTAAGCCGATTGTCGAAATTCTTACCATCCGAGGATTTTAACCTGTTTTTCCGTACAGGGTATCGTTTATCTGCCCCTATATTCAGCCGTCAGAAACAGCATATTCTGTCGTGGATGAGCCAGCATTGGATTATGCCGGCAAAATCCGTTTGTAAGGGATGCCCTTAAACCCCTGTCGTTTGATTTGCAAAACAGTCGGAAGACGCTGAACCGGCGGAGGAATCGTCAATGAACAACGGCGATTCGCAAGGATCGACAGGCAAAAAGAAGGTCCCGCCCTGCAGGTACAAGGCGGGACCGGGAGGAAAAGATCGGAAATGCCGATCCGATGATAAACAAGCGGTTATGCTTTCTTTGTGGGCTTGAACAGCTCCGGATGCTGCTTGGCTTTCTTCTTGCGGAGGACGATTCACACCGTGCCTCCCGCGAGCAATAGGACGCCGAGCACGTCGGCAAGGAGCAGCTCGATCCGCCACGGCGACAGATCGTAGCGAACAATGGTGCCGGGGGTGACGCCCTGCATGGCTGCAGAGTTTGCCACGGTGTAGCAGACTTCGTGCAGCGCGCGCCGCATGACGCTGTGATAGGTGGGGCTGTCCGAAGCCTGCACGCCGCCGCGTCCCATCTTAAGGAACGTATCGCAGCCCGCGCAGTCTCTGAAACGTGCAAAAAACAACGCAGTATGGCCTTTGGCTATTTCCATAAACCAGATGGCGTTATCTGCCATCTGGTTTTTGATTTCTATGTCGCTGTTAGATCGAGGTCAATGCTCTGAGGTCACCGTTAATTCACGTCTAAAGCTGCCGGCGAGGTCCAGCATCAATCCAAATTCATAGTATCCGTCGATTTTTTCAACCTCATATTCGGTTACAAAGGTTTCATCGCCGCCCGCAGTAATGGTGAAGATCAGCTTGTCGTTCGCGTCCTTTGTCCAGGTTCCGGTTGCTTCACTATCCGTAACAATCTGTCCGTCGTCTCCCATATTTAGCATGATGCCGGGTGTTACAACAAGAGTACCGTCTGTATTCAAGGTAACAACAAGCTCGACAGCGCTTGCCCCGGCCGTTTGCGGCTTAAAGCTGCCATGAAACACGATCGGGGTCACAGGCTCTGCAGGCTGTGCGCAAGCGCAGAACAGCGTTAAGAGCGCAAGCAGAATAGCGATAGAATTCCATACTTTTTTCATGTTCCATTCTCCTTTTCTTTGTTATGATATTGCTTTATAAGAATCTCTTAATGTCGGAAGAGATCGACCTTTATAAAGTTATACAGGTCCAATGTACTATTTTTCGCGTCATGGATAAAGCCCGGCTTATCCACAAATTCCGAAAGATTCTCGTTTAAGCGGAGCTTGGGGCAACCGTCTATGAGCGTTAAATAATTGCGAAGAGATTCTTCTCTGGTATAATCGCATCTCCCGTTGCCGACATACATGAACTTAATCTCATAGGGTTCATTTTCGGCAGATAGGATCGCAGCATTTACTTCTTCCGCCCCTGCAGGCAGGCCGCTGAAATTTCCAAAGTAGCTAAACAGAGGCAGACTATGCATCATGCCGGTCACCTCGGTCGTACTGGACCCACGCGAAAATCCGGCGATTGCACGATGCTCACGGGACGCAATCAGGCTTTCCGTCGAAACATCCTTTTGCGCATACGTCTTATATCGGCTTTCCACAAGCGGGATGACAACGTTCTGTAATTCCTGGTAGAAATATTGAGAGAACGCATTTCCATCCTGCAAAGCTTCCATATCAATTGCCTTATCCATATAGTAATAGGAAGGCGTTACGATAATGAACGGTTCGCAATCATCATTTTTGATCATGTTATCGATCATGTTGCGCGCCGCGCCATTGAGAATCAGCCAAGTCCTCGGTTCGCCGCCTCTGCCGTGAATCAAATACAGAATATCGTACGATTTCTCCGGATCATATCCATACGGCAGATATACATACAGCGTCTTTTCCCATGTTTTTCCTTCATAGGACGGATCAACTGCAGCAGCGATATACATTGGGGTCTCATACTGTATCTCCACGATCTCACCCGGCTGATCGCACGCATCGGCATATCCATCCGGAATCGCATCATAATTGTATTTCGTTGTTGCAGTGCAGCCCGGCGCGATACAGGTATGCGTTGCATCCGAGAAACGATGCTTAATCTCTTTACCGCACACCTTGCAGATGTGGTTTTCATCCAGCTCGGTATGCAGACACTTAAATCCGCAAACCTCGCACACATCATTCATAATCTTATTATCGCTGCTGGTATAGTCCCAGAACCGGTGATCCTGATGAAGCATCCCGCACCGTTTGCAGTAGCCGTCCTGATATCGATTGTGCGCACACACTTCTCCGCAGATCGTACATACGCCATCCTTCCATTCATGCGTGTGCTCTGCCGTAGATGCGGGTTTCGTACCGCAGGCCAGCAGCATCAGCGCCGCCAGCAGCATACAAATAGCGAGCAAGCTGCAAAGCAACCGCGGAATTCTCTTTTTCATATGTCTACCTCCTTGTTTTTTGGAAATGACAACAGGCTCGAAATTCTCTTTCCTCATTCTCATTTCTTGTTTTGCAGTATAGTATGCATACATAATTTTTTCAATTGACACTTCATAAACTAAAATTTTTAGTGCATATTCTATGAATTTTGCCCTTTTTATAGCATGAGAAGGCGCAATGTCTCATGCATCTGTTGTGGATTAGCATAGGTATCCGTGTATCAATGTTCGGGGCTCGGCAAACAGAAAGCTATCATCATCTATCGGATGCAAGCCCCGGCCAAGCGCCTAAAGGCTGTCAGACTTCTCTGCTTCTTGCTTAGGAGAAAATTGTTTATAGCAGCAGGAGGTCTTAATTTTTTCAATAACCTTGTCCATGTAAATGAATCTGTATAAATAGAAGGCATTTTTCGAAAGCACGACGCCGCTCCTCTTATGTTGCTATAGGCAAAAAATTATGATATGATATAGGATAATAGATGTTTTAAGAGGTGAAGTATGTCAACCGAATATTTTTATCAGTTGGTTGTCAATTTAATTGTTTCCCTGCAATTTGTTGTGGCCGGCCTCTTTTTTCTCCATCCGCTCCAGAAGCGTTCTTATTATCCGCTTCGTTTTCTGCTTGCATTTCTTGTGTGCGCTGCTGTTTATGGAATTGCCACCTATGTGCGCATTTTACAGAAATCCCTTCTGACAAGGATTTTCATGCGCGTTATACAGATTTCCTTGCCGTTAGTGATTTCCGCAATCTGTTATGAGGCCAAATTCACCGTGCGTATAAAGACATGGTGCTCCGGCGTCGCGGCAATGGAGATTGGCGCAGGGCTGTACGCATTATTTCTTGCAATCTTTCAGGTGGATGAGCGTTCCTCGATCCGCCTTTTCTCGAACGAGAAGGATGCATTCAATTGGATCATTTATATTCTGTTTCGTCTGCTCATCTATTGGCTGCTATATTGGGTATTGGCACGAAAGCGCCCTGAGGAGCATGATCGTACCGGACGTCGTTCAACGATCATTTTAGCGACCACTTGCTTGTTTTTCTTAGTCATTCCGGTTTCTATCTCCAATGAATACAGAACGACGAGCTATCCCATGTATCTTGTTAGTGAGATGTACTTAGTTCTTCTCAACGCGTTCATCTTGGCAATCTGCACGAGCATCGAGTTCCAAAGCCGCTACCGTCGGGACATGGAGATCATGGACGAGGTCATTCGAGAGGAGCGGAAGCAGTATCAGCAGATGAAGGAAAGCATGGAGGTCATCAACCTGCGCTGCCACGATCTCAAGCATCAGCTTGACGATTTCTCCGGTAAGCTGACCGAGCGCGAGCTGGACAGCCTGCGAGACGCGATGGATTTCTATGATTCCAATATCAAGACCGGCTGCGAGGTCTTGGATGTCGTGCTGCACACCAAGCAGCTGATCGCAAAGGAAGCCGGTATCGAAATCACCTGTCTTGCGGACGGCGCTTGCCTTAGGTTTATCCGCACGCGGCATCTCTATTCGCTGTTCAATAACGCGATCAGCAATGCGATCGAGGCCGTGCAAAAGCTGGACGATCCGCAAAAGCGCGTCGTCGCCATCACCGTGGAACGGCAGAAGGGCAACGCCGTGATCGAGGTCTCCAATTATTTCAACGGCGTCGTTCCTCAAAGCGGCGAGACCACCAAGGCGGATTACAGCCATCACGGGTTTGGAACGATGAGTATGCGCTATATCGCCAAGAGCTATGGCGGGCAGGTGAGCGTCAATACCGAAGGGCAGCTTTATGTGCTGACGATCACGATTCCGATTCCGTAATCCGCTTAATTTACGCGCGCACGTTTTAGTTTATGCAGTATCCGTTTTCAAGCGTGCGTTTCTTTGCTATACTGCCTATATCGGAGAAAGGAGATGCGCGGGCATGACAGTACACATTGCGATCGTAGAGGATGAAGCGGGTGCGCGCGATACGCTGAAGGCGTATCTGGATCGCTATGCCGGAGAGAACGCGCTGACCTTTCATATCGACCTGTTCAACAATCCGATCATGCTGTTGGAAAACTATAAGCCGCAGTATGATATGATCTTTATGGATATTCAAATGCCGGACATGGACGGCATGGAGGCGGCGAAGCGGCTGCGCGCGGTCGATCAGCAGGTGATCCTGATCTTTGTGACGAGCCTTGCCCAGTATGCCATTGCGGGGTATGAGGTCTCCGCGATGGACTATATCCTAAAGCCCGTGCGGTATTATTCGTTTGCGATGAAGCTGACCAAGGCGATCTGGCGGCTCGGCGGCGAGGATGACGAATCCATTCAAGTCACGACCGATACCGGCAAGGCGCGCATCAAGATCAAGGATATTCTCTATATGGAGATTCGCGGCCATATGCTGACCTACCACACCCATGACGGCGAATATCATAGCTTCGGCACCCTGTCCGAGCAGGAGCAGCGCCTGGCCGATAAGGGCTTTGCGCGCTGCAACAGCTGCTATCTTGTCAATCTGCGCTACGCCGACAGCATCAAGCGCTATACCCTCTATCTCCGCGACGGCACCGAGCTGAAAATCAGCCAACCGAAAAAGAAATCCTTCGCCCTCGCCCTGCAAGCATATTATCAAAACGAGTCGTAACGAAGCCGTTCAAGCAGCCACCTGTCCGCGAAAACGGAATCTCAAGCAAAAAAACACATACTATCTAAAAGACGGGGAAGGCCGTAGCTTTCTCCGTCTTTTGCTCTTATGCTCTTACCGTGAACCTCGATTCATTCTTGCTCTTACTTCCTTATCGGTGTCTCGCATTTTGCGCCCCGTTTTTTTGATTAGAATTGTACGGCGTCTCGCTTTATCCTGACAAGCGAATTCAAAGAACGCGGATGCGAACGGCATAGTAATCGCGAAAGCCTATTTCATGGTGTTCGTGGAGGAGGATTACGGCTTACCCGCCACGGAGTTGCTGAACGCTGAGATTGGTACCGTTCGATTCAACGTCACAGGATATAAGACCATTGAAAATCGAGGCGTGGAAGCGGATCAAAACAAGGTCGTATGGAAGGGAGATACTATCTTTACCTATATGGAGTTGGTGGATGAAAAGGACCACACCAAGCCAGCCACAGACTGGAACAACGCGCTGCAGGTATTCACCAACAGCTCTGCGTCCTTGGACGGCATGACCATGGAAGCTCTACCCGGAGCTCATGCCGACGATCTGGGCATCTATGACCTGGATATAAGGATCACCCTTCCTGACAGCATGCAGGGGAACGCCAGAAAGGCATGGACGAACCTGGTATCTATGCTGCCCATCGACTTCAAAATACTAATCGACGGTCAGCCGGGTGACTGGTATCACGGCGGTTATGGTCTTAAGCCTACACGCTTCCGGAAGTCGTGTTCTGGAATGTTGACAGTCGGAACCAGCAGCAGCCCGTTCAGATGAACGAAGCCGGTGTAATGCTGGTTTCGGGATGCAACCCGCGTATCTTCTCCATGGTCATGGACGGCATCATTACTCCGTACCTGTACATGATGTCGGTCATCGGGTCGGACCGCTACAGAGCAATTGCTGCATAACACAAGAGAGGGAACGACTTTCGGTCAAAAACTTGACGAATTGAATCATGGTGGCATATGGAAAATGAAGGACCAGATTGATGACATGTTGTCTGCCTTCCGAATGATTCGTTGGTAAGGTTACTGGAGATAATGATTACGATACAAGGAAAACATAATACTGCGATCTGTTACTGTGATGTGCTTGACGATCGTGCGGCAACCCAGATTCGGGAAGTCTGCGATACCGCTGCTTTTTCCGAAAACAAGATCCGGATCATGCCGGATGTTCACGCCGGGATGGGCTGCACGATCGGAACGACGATGACGCTGCAAGACAAGGTTGTTCCCGGTATGGTCGGCGTCGACATCGGCTGCGGTATGGAAACGATCAAGCTGAACGTCAAAAAGCCTAATTACGGCATGCTGGATCATGTGATCCGCAAGTCCATTCCTTGCGGGCGTGAGATCCGGGAAGAAGTGCATCCCTTCGCGGAGGAGATTGATCTGTCCGAACTCGAGTGCGCGAAGTTCATCAAGGAGGACCGGGCGTATCACAGCATCGGAACGCTTGGCAGCGGGAATCATTTCATCGAAGTGGATCGCGGCGACGACGGATCGCTGTACCTCGTCATCCATTCAGGAAGCAGACACCTCGGCAAGGAGGTAGCGGAATACTACCAGGAAACCGGCTTCAAAGCACTCTGTGGCAACGCGGCTTTTCAGATCAAAGAAATGATCGAGAAACTGAAAGCGGAGCATCGCGAAAAGGAAATTTACGATACCATCAAAGCAATGAAGAAGTGGAACAAGCTACAGGAGCCTGTTTCAAAGGATCTCGCGTATGTAGAGGGCGATCTGTTCCGGGCGTACATCCACGATATGAAGATCGTACAGCGCTTCGCCGTATTGAATCGCAAGGCAATGGCGGAGGCGATCCTGAAAGGAATGAACTGGGAAAGCGCTGAGGAGTTCACTACGATCCATAACTACATCGACACCGATGCCATGATCCTGCGTAAAGGCGCGGTCGCCGCCAATGCAGGGCAAAAACTGCTGATTCCCATCAACATGCGTGACGGCAGCCTGATCTGTATTGGCAAGGGTAATCCCGAATGGAATTACTCTGCGCCGCATGGTGCCGGCCGTCTGATGAGCCGTTCCGCAGCGTTCCAGAAGCTGTCGATCGAGGAGTTCAGGGAGCAGATGAAGGGAATTTACACCACCTGCATCTGCAAGGACACGCTGGACGAATCGCCTATGGCGTATAAGTCGATGGACGCGATCGTATCGCAGATCGGTCCGACTGCTGAGATCGTAGAGCATATTCATCCGGTCTACAATTTTAAAGCGGCTGAATAGCATTCAAGCGGCAAACCAATGCCGCTTGACATGGGCAGGTACCCAAGAGGCTAAAGGGAGCAGACTGTAAATCTGCCGCCGTCAGGCTACGATGGTTCGAATCCATCCCTGCCCACCAAAGCGGGAAGATATCTCTCGCTAAGATAAGTCATACGGAAGCGGTATGACGAAATCGACGCAGCCGGCGGCGGACCAGGGATACGCCAGCTAAGCGTAATGCCCAGTCCGTCGGCCGGTTTTGCTGTAAAGGAGGAAAACATGCGTGAAGTGATTATGGAAAAGCTTAGAGAAATCGCATTGAAAGAAGATGTGAAGATCATTTACGCCGCGGAATCCGGGAGCCGGGCATGGGGCTTCGAATCGCCTGACAGCGACTACGATGTGCGTTTCATTTATGTGCGGAAGCAGGAGGATTAGGGTCCTTTATTGTGGGTCTATTTTTCAGCACACTTCGTGATCTCGATACAGTGATTGTACGCTCATTTAGCGGACGGCAAATTCAACGGTATATATGCTTGAATCGTCTGATCCCTGCATTACAAACCGCTGTTGACGAGAAAAGAAGCATCTTCCAGTAAATGAGAACGAATCGGATGATCGCATGGATCAAGAGCAAGCAATGCGATTTCTGAAATCCAAGGAGTATTTGGTCAGTAATCAACCAAATACAACGCGACTTCGCGGAGAAGCGGTTGAACTGGCGATCAATATCAGTGACTCCTTCTCGCAGGACTTTCGGCGGTACTTCGTCGCCTGCGAAGATTCCGGGGAATATGACGCCTGCTTTTCGATCATCCGATACCTGTATCAGCTATGGCACGTCCGGATGCCAAGATCAATTCGGGCATTTGCAGCAATTCCGGAGGTATGGAAAGAGTTCCTTCGCATCACGGCGCAGCAGGTGAATCTCCTCCTTGCCTCC
>ODAJ012116355.1_pt1 | contig 12687 bp, 5 predicted proteins | sample 1539241 | NCBI WGS metagenome assembly ODAJ01 (sample SAMN02144231, study PRJEB22623) | gut metagenome | biome: sheep rumen | host: Ovis aries | place: New Zealand | reverse complement strand
CGATAATGTCGCAACAGTATTCGTACATTTCTTTTGCGGCCTTATAAGGAAAGCGAAAAAGTTCAGAATAACCCGTTAACGGGTTACAAAATTCCGCAAACGAAATAGGCTGAATTGCCCGACAAAGGGCAGTCCAGCCTATTGTTTTTGTGTTCCAAAATGATGTGAAATGTGCAAGTAATCTCACTGATGTATGTTAAATGTACAGTCTCTATTTGAACAGTCAAAATCAAGGAACATCTCATTAGTTTTTATTGAGATTTCCTATATAAGTATCTCGCTATGGAACGAACTGTTTTTGGAATTGCAAAAGCTAATAGAGGTGAATTTCTTGTTGGTGATTTTTCTGCAGAAGGAGTCTCAAAAATATATTATAACAAAGAAATGGGAGATTGCTATGAGTTTAAAATTATCAAAACTTTCGATAATTACACTGATTGTTTAGATTTAGTAGTAAAGAAAAACAAACACTAAAATGACCGAATACAAATATGCCAAATGACCAAGCGAAAGAAAGCCAAACAACCAAATTACGCATAAAATCGACCGAAAACAGTCCTTTTTTATAGTTATTCAACAAAAAAAATTGCAGAAAATCTCAAAAAGGTGTAAAACGCATTGTTATGAAGCGTAAAATATATCAGCAACTCCTTGATTGGAAGGAGAGTATGAAGAAGTTTGGAGAGTATATGACCACTCCTACTATTTTGCATGCAGCCGACTATAAGGTAGAAGGTGATGTAACCTATCTTCCTCTTTACATGACACCTTTATTGTAAGTACAAGGAATCTAAATCTCATTTATATAAATAAGGTTGTCTCCCGAATGGATGTCTGCATCAATCATAGAGTTTCCTTCCACCCTTATCAAGTAACAGCTTTCGGGGTGTGGACAAAGCATACTGAGAATACTGATGTCTTGTGCCTTCTCGTCTGTGTCCAGTGGGATCGGGAATCCTGCAACTACCCGTATATCAAAGAAGGGTAGTGAAAGATCCTTGGCATTAGTCGCTGGTATAACTGTGCCCAAATGGTTAAAGTCAGGTTCTCGGCTAATAGCGCTGAGTATGCAACCCTTTATAAACTCTGTCTTGTTCTCCTGACTGTCAATAATGTCGGCAAGATCCTTTGGTGCCCTGAAAGTGAAGAGCTTACTGTCAGTTTTCGGCCTTCCTGCACCTTCTCTCCTGCCACCATGATTGTATTGACCAGGAGCTAACTGTCCCTGATTATCATCTATCCATGCGACATCTGAGGTTTTGACTATACAAGGTCGCTTCTATGAGCAATAAAGGTTTCAACTAGAACGAAGATAATAGTTTATTATTCTTAATCTTATAATTACATCGATTAGAGATACATTTGTGGGAAATATACAGGGAACCCCAGACTGAATGTTTTACCTTCATTTTTGATTTCAAAAGTGAGATTTTACTTTATTTTTGTATCAGCACTCACGTTTTTATCGACTCAATAAAACGGAGATAACAATAAATTATACCACTATGGCAGATACAAAAGGGGCTATTATCCGTCAACGCATTCTAGACAATTGCCTACAAAGCGAACGAGGATATTCCACATCTGAAATGATGGAGAGATGCAACTACGAGTTAAGACTTAGGGGTTATCCTATAGTATCGGCACTAAACACCATTCGCGACGATAAATTGGAAATCGAAAATGCCTATGGCATTGAGATCGAAGCACTCCGAATTGGTAGGAATGTAAGATACAGATATAAAGACCGTAACTTCTCAATATACAAAGCTCCTATCAACGAAAAGGACCTTCTTCAACTTAAAGAAGCCCTAAGGCAACTAATGTATTTTGAAGGCAGACCCCAGTTTGAATGGATAAACGAACTCAGTGAGCGCATAGAGACAACACTCTCTCTGGATACTCAGCAGAAAGAAGTAATTGTGGGCTTCGACGAAAACCCAAACCTCAAAGGTCGAAACTTCTTCATGCCACTATTCTGTGCCATCAAAGAAAAGAAGGCACTGTCCGTTCATTACCAGGATTTCAAGCATAACGAGGAGAAGGTTTGCGATATAAGCCCCTATTTTCTCAAACAATACAACAAACGCTGGTTCCTTTTTGCAAAATCCCCTTTGTATGATAGTCTCACCAATTTTGCGTTAGACCGCATTAACAGTATCGAACCTTCACAGATGTCCTACGAGGAAAACAATGGTCGTTTCAATTTTAGGACTATCTTCGAGCACACCATCGGTGTAAGCACTGGCAATGGGTTGATAGAGGAGGTTATCATTCAGGTGAACAGGGCTCTATATCCATATATCGCCACCAAACCGCTCCATCCTTCGCAGACATTGGTATGCGAAACCGATGATATGGTCACTATTAGCATTTCTGTCACTCTAAATTACGAGTTGGAACAGCTCCTGCTTTCCTATGGCGAGGGTATTTCCATCCTTTCCCCTACCACTTTTAGAGATAGAATTATTGCAAGATTGGAAAAATCTTTGAAAAATTATAAATAGGTTCAGTTCCACTGAACCTATTTCATTTATTTTTGCATCGTAACTTATAATTAGCTTACACAAAACGGTTACGAATCATTTATCTTTATATTACGGATTCCCTCATCCTTTATAACAGATTATTCTGTTTATCTGGCGAATTTTCGTTATATTTAGATATATATTTATTATTTAATAAATAAAAACAATTAGATTCTTTTATCTATATGGAACAATCACAATACAACAACCTGTTTTCTTTCCTAATAAGATAATCTGTTTATATGGCTTTACATCCTGCATTAACTAATATCCTTTCTTCAAGAAATCTTGAAAAAGTAAAATGTCCACTTTGGTCGATGGAACTATCATCCAATGAATTTGAAGACCTGAAGTTGGATCTGAAAGATGCTTTTTATAAAGGACAATTGTCTGAGTTTACCATCGAGGCCGCTTTGATTTACGCCTATTGGTGGCAACATATTTTTTCTGGTGGGTCTCCTTCGAAAAAAGGTATATGTAGTGACTTGGGCTTCCATGAGGATTTTAGTGAGGATCTATACAATTCTGCAAAATTAGCCATTAAGCGTTTAAAGATTAATATCGTAAGAGGTGCAGATTACGTGCTCTATTTTAGAACTCTGCTTGCCCAGGGTGGTCTTCCTATCAACTTTATCTGCAAAGGAGAAAATTTTGGCTCTTACAAAAGGTTCTTGTGCAGTCTCATTCATGAGCTATCTTCCTTAAACGTTGATTGGGACGACATTGATTTTGTCAGCAGGCTTAATTGCGTTCAAATACTGCCCAATTCCTTCAAGACTGATAGCATATACGCTGTCAGCCTGCAGATTGCACGCGCAATTATAGAAGACCGTGAAGAATTGCTACCCTATAATAATGCAACAAGCACCTCCCTTAAAGACCTGACAGAATCTCTAAAGAAAGAGCACCAAAGCATTGAACGGAATAAGACTAGGAAACCATTCAGAATCAATTGGCTACTAAACATCAACGAAGATTGTTCTGCCAATATCTACTATCAGTTAGAGTGTGGAAAATTAGTCAGTACCCAATCCTTACCGGGATTGGACATTGACCAAAACTATCAGTTCGACATTTATGTCAACCAAAAACACATAGGTACTTACAAGAGAGCCAGTATCGAAACTGATGACAAGGGTAATGCCCTATCTGCAGATTACCGTGCAATGAGTATCAACACCACTCCCCTGCTATGGAAAGGTGAAAGCTTTGTCGATGTAAAGATCATCGATGAGGATAGAAACGAATTGGCACCAACCGTATTAAACTGCTATACCCCTAGTTTCGATACTCCACAAGTCTTTGATAATGTGGGCAACGGATATGTCTTGCATAGATCAAGGAATTCTAAAAACTGTATTGTCGTTTTCAATAAAGAATGGGGTTCCACCATTCCCGCACAGGAAATCAATATAGCAGAAGAAACCTTCTTCTTTATCACAGCAGATGATTCTGTTTCTCTAATAAATGTCAACACAGATGAAGTCTGGACATATACCAACGATTCCCAATCTTTTGAAGTAGAAATATGCAACTATATCCCTTGGGTGCAGTTCTCTAATTACAAATTGCTTACACATCTTCCTATTATCAATGTATTTAATGAGGATGGTGAAAGAATAAGGACTTTCAACAAATACTATCGTGAGAAAGGAAAGGAATCTTGGATTTCCATCAATAATTACACGACCCTTCCTTTTGGTCTCATAGAACTGAAGGTACAGCCTACTGGTCAGAACAACGCATGGATTAACACTTTCTACTCCTTACCAAATACTGACTTTATCGTTAAAAACGCAAATGAAAGGAAAGCCTTGCTTTCTTGGAAGAATTATGATGCTACTATTAAACCCGTATCTTCTGAAGATCTCTTTTTTACAAACGTTAGTGGCAACGATTGGAAAGTAGAATCAAAAAGCGAAGGCACTAAAATACCTAGTACCATCAAATTTCACTTTTTCAAGTCAGACAAAAATTATCCTAAAACTTTGGAGATTAGTGTGGCTTCTCCATTTGTGGGTGTCTGCGTTATCGATGATAAAGACAATAAAGTCAGAAACAGAACCACCATTTCTGTCAGCGACCTACATAGTTACCACATTCTGAAGAATGGCTCTAAAAAAACAAATGTTCATATATCATACGAGCTTAGAGAGCAAAATAATAATACTAGAATTATCCAAGTTGATATTCCATTGAAGCAAGGTCTTACTTCCCTCGCTCTTTACGAGGATATTATCAACCGCATGTTCAACCTTTATGGCTTCAATTCTTTTGATAGAGTAAGTGCTGTCTCCCTTTCTGTTGAAGACAAGTCATTCTTTATTCGCAAATTCACATACGATAGCACACAGACTGAAAACGATGTATGCTTATACTCCAACAACACAACCGAATTTGAGTACGAGGGTCAGCTATGGGCTTATGAAGTCATTAATGATAATACGCCACAGCCAGCTCCGATTACTTTGCAGAAATCGGGTCCTAGCACTTTCTCACTACCTGTATCCGTTACTCCAAAATCTTATATTGTATTCTCCGGTGAGTTTGATAAAAAGCGAATGATTCCTAAACTCTTTACAACATATTCTGATAATCAAGAATCTATTGTAAAAGTTAAGAAAGAAGATATAATCGGCACCTGGCAGCAGCATCTTTCGGATGAGGACGCACTTTCTGACGGTGTGTATTGGGGTAATACAATCAACGCTTTTGAAACAGCAGAGCGCTTTAGGCTGCCTTTCACTACCTTCCTACAGTTGGAAGCCGTTGTAAAATCGCCTTCCCTCTTTGCCAAGTTCATGACGGCACTACTATGGCAAGGTAAGAAAGATTTGTTGGTAAGCGGGATTCTTCGTTTGGAAGAGGAATTCGCCATTGCTATACATTGGCTTAAACAGGAAGATTTCAATACAGCTATCTCTGAAATTTTCAAACAGCCACCATTTATCCGGGATAATTTCCTGAATAGTTTTATCGAATTTGTCAAGGAATTGCTAATGAGAACTATTGACGAAAGTCTGGCAAATGCTATTTTAACAAGTCAAATCTCTACGCCATTGTCTGTACCACAGAAATTCAAAAAAATTCTGGCTCCTGCCTTCAACGAATACTGCGCAAGGGCACACGGCTATGATTCTGATTATAGGGATATGCCTACATACAAGGTGAGGTTAAGCCAAAAGTATTACGATATTCCTAATAGAATGAATTATCATTATACAATGGTCAACTGCCCGATTAGGGTCTATGAGGATATGATTGGGCTATCTCCTTCTATTTGGGTCGATACTGATTTACAATTAAGACGTACTATCAATTTCTACCGAAAATACTATATGAGAACATATAGCGAGATTCTTAATTATTTGATTACCCAATAAACACAATACCATGAATTACTTAAATTTCTATAAAGACGCTGAGCAGCAACTCATTGAGGCTATGACCACACTTTGGGTGCCAGGTCATCCAAAAGAAATAGAGCACCTAAAAAACTTGTTTGAAAAGAGGGAACCCATTATGGCAGAACCTGAATTTCAAACAATATTCCCATGGGAGTCTTCTTCAGAAAACTTTGAGGAGCATTCCTCTAAATTAAAGCTCTTCGACAATAAGTTTGTTGAAGCCCTTGCCTCTATTTCGGATGATGACTACAAGGAATACAATTTCCCTTTAGACAGAAAACCATATAAGCATCAGACTGACAGCTGGAAGTCGATGCTAAAAGACAAGAAAACAATAGTCGTAACCACTGGAACAGGTTCAGGTAAGACTGAATGTTTCATGCTTCCCGTTATACAAGACCTTTACGATCAAAGAAAAAAAGGCATAAAAGAAGGTATTCAAGCTATTTTCCTATACCCTCTTAATGCCTTGATGAAAAACCAGCAAAAGCGTATTCATGCATGGTGTAAGAGTCTTGATGCACAGGTCACCTATGGTATTTACAATGGTGAAACAGAGAAAGACCGTCTAAGGACAGCTGAAGCTAAAAAAAGATACCCTCAAATCTGTTCAAGGACGGAAATTCAGGAAACACCTCCACAAATTCTTTTTACCAATCCTACGATGCTCAACTATATGCTGGTCAGGGCAGAAGACCAGAAGATAATGAATGTCGTAAAGGAATCAAGAGGTAAACTACGTTGGATCCTTTTAGACGAAGCCCACACCTATACGGGTTCTGCAGCTGCAGACTTGGCTCTTCAAATCCGACAGGTTATCGACGCTTTCGGAGTTTCTATTGATGAGGTTAACTTTGCCCTAACTTCCGCTACCATTGGAGAAAGCGGCAACGACGAAGCCATTAAGCAACTCAAGGAAAACGTTTCCAAGCTTACAGGCAAACCAGTTGACGATATAGTTGTGATTGATGGCAAACGCATAATTCCTGAACTGGATGAAACCATTGTCAAACAGGAACTAGACAATATTAATAATGAATTTGGCACTAGGGTTTCTGTAAAAGATATGAAAGCTTTACGCAAAGACTTAAACGAAAAACCATGCTTGAATTGTCAGCAAATCACCAACCGCTTCCACACTGGTTGGGACAGATACCAGCAACTCGCCTTTATTGACGCCCTTGGTGTCAAACGCGATTCTTTGGACAAACAAGCGCTTTTGCCTAGCCGTGCCCACTTCTTCATCCGTACCATAAATGGCATTTACTCTTGTTTGAATCCAAACTGTGAAACAGCAAGAGAGGGATCAACCGAAGTGGGTGCCCTCACTTCTTATCAAAGCATGGAATGCCCTCATTGCCACATGCCTCTATTAGAAGTCGGCACTTGTTCCGATTGTGGAGGTTTACTCCTAATTGGCGAATATAATACAAACGAGGGTTTAAGAATGAGAGTCAACACACAAGTACTTGAAAACCTTTCCTTCTATACCTCAGACGATGAAGACGATGAGGATGATAATGACAAACAAAAAGCTTCTTCAAACAAATTCGAGTTTTTCGTAATGGGACATGATGAAAAACCAGTTCCAAAGTCTGATGTTGAGGGCAATGACGTTGTTTTAGACATTGAGAACCGTAAAATAAGAAGGGCTAATGAAAATGATGATAAAAGCGTCATATTTAGAGAAATCATTGACAAACAAAGACGTAACGAACTCTGTCCACACTGCGCAACTGGTGTTGGCAACAAAATCCAATACTTCAGAGGTAGTGCCAATTTCATGAGCCGTATTATTTCTCCCGTACTCTTGAATAATGCGGACAAAAGCGATTCTGTTGATTCAAATACCCTGTTTGAAGGTAGAAAATACATTGCCTTCACAGATAGCAGACAAGGTACTGCTAAAAGTGCTATGCAGCAGAACCTCGATGTCGAACGCAGATGGATACGTTCTTCAATCTTCCATAAACTAGCTGAGAGACGAAGAGATAGCATTCCTCCTACTACTATGTCGGAAGAGGAGAAAGAAAAATTAAAATACTTCTCATCCTTAGTTGCTCAAGGCCAACCTATTCCTGGTTTCTTTCAAAAAGAATATGAAGAACTTTGCAATAAGGCCAATGGAGTTAGCATTGTTCCACCCGCCGAAATCTATTATTGGAGCTCAATAGAAGACCCTTTAATGATCGATAAGGATTTCGCCAAACTGGCTCATCACATGGATGACGCCAGAAAAAGAAGTGTGTCCAACGGTCGCGTTTCTGAAACAACCAAACGAGACTATTTAAGAGCGCTATTCCTCGACCAATTCGGTTGGATTCCAAAAAATGGTAACACACTTGAAACTCTAGGGTTCGTTCACTTGGTATATCCAGCCCTAAAAAACGCGAGAGTCCCTGCTACCCTAGCAAGGGAAGGTGGTTTTTCCGATGCAGACTGGCAAACATACCTTAAAATCTGTATCGACTATTTCATCAGGGCAAGCCGGTGCATTGCCATCTCCGACAGCATAAAACCATACCTTCAACAAAGTGTCTTCACTAGGGAAGTGTATGCCAGCGACAGTACTCTCGAGAAAGTACTGAAATGGCCTGTCCTAGAATCTACAGGTACAAGAATCGAAGAAAAGCAAAAACGTATTGTCCTCATTCTCTGCGCTGCTTTGGGTGTTACTGATTTCAAAAGTATTAGCACCGAAAAACGCAATGCCATTAACGAAGCTTTGCAAGAAGCTTGGAATTTCCTAAAAGATAATGTCTTAACAGAAACAGACCATGAGAACCATGGATACAAGCTTGATTTGATTAATGAGAGCAAAGTGGGAATTCAGTTAATGACGGAAGGTTGGCTTTGCCCTGTCAACAGTGTAATTGTGGACACGATTATAAAAGGGTATAGCCCTCGTCTTAAAGGTTTTATCAATGCTAATAATTTCGAGCGATACAAGGTCACTGATGAAAAAATAAGCTTCCCTTACTATCCTTATGCTTATAAGATTAACAAAAAGGATAATGGCGTAAGTGAAAATATTAGCGATGAAAACATCAAACAATGGACTAAGGAAAATTGGCAACCTTTGTATAACCATGGTCTATACCGCCAAATTCACTTTGGTGTCCTTCAGAATATGCCGATTTACATAGCCGGCGAACACTCTGCACAGCAACAGAAAGAAGTTCTTGAAAAGTATGAAAAAGACTTCAACAGTGGCAGAATGAACATCCTTTCTTGTTCTACCACCATGGAAATGGGCGTGGACCTTAAGGGCATTTCAGAAGTGGTTATGAATACAGTACCACCGAAACCTGCGAATTATCTGCAGCGTGCCGGTCGTGCTGGTAGAAGAAACGAATCGAAAGCCATGGCAGTTACTTTCTGTGCCCCTACCCCTGTGGCAATGAACGCTTGGAAAAATCCATCTTGGCCTATGACCGACAAGACGCAGATGCCACAAATAAAACTGGAAAGTACGCAAATCGTACAACGACATATCAATTCACTTCTTTTCGCGAAGTTCGTTGTTTCTGAAGGTGGTATGAAAATTACAGCTAGTGTCGGTGATTTCTTCAGTGATCAAACATTGCTGTCCGAACATTTCCGTCAGCAACTCGAACGTTGGGCTTATAACGGCAACATTGAACAAGAGATGGTAAATGCATACCAAGCATTGGTCAAAGGCACTATCATGGCTACAACCTCTATTCATCAGGCAGCTACCAGGACTATATCAGACCTTAATCTTGTTCAGAAAGTGTATACAGACCGAATGGAGGTGCTGAAAGATGCCTTGGACCACGCAACCAAAGATAAAGCAAAGGTAGTCCTTAATAAAAAGATTACTCATTACAAGAACCAAAATATACTTACATTCTTTGCTGAAAACAATTTCCTACCAACCTCTGGTATTCCTACCGGATTGGTGGAATTCATGCCTGAAAACGATCCTTTTGACAAAAACGGCAATAAAAAAGTTCCTACTCAACACATCAGCCAGGCAATCGCCAACTATGCTCCGGGCAAACAGGTTGTAATTAACGAGTGGTGTTATGAATCTTCTGGTATCGCATTGAAAACCAAGTATGACGAAACCAAAAAGAACATCTTGCAGAGTTGTGATCAGTGCGGTTATACAACCATAGTTTTCGGAACTCCGCTTCACGATTGTCCTAAATGTCACGCAAGAAACTGTATGCAAGGTGTTCAAGGTATGTCTATTGGTACGCAAACCTATTTTACTGAAATTGTTGAACCTGCAGCTTTCGGAGTTCATTATAATTATGAGCCAAAAAGAACCATGCGTCCGAAATCCTCATTGGAACAAATTCAACCCGTTCTTCTGAATATGGAGCCATGGCCTAAGAAGAACGAAAGTGCTCTTTTCACTATGCGTTGTTCAACTCCTAAATCTGAAATTCTCGTTTACAACAAAGGAAATGGTGCTGGTTATGCATATTGTCCATATTGTGGTGAAATGGTGACCGAAAAAACTATAGTTGGCGGGTCCAATGATAAAAAACCATTAGAATTTCACTCTCATTTCGAAACTGGTGGTCCATGTGACGGTTCCGGAAAAGATGGTAGTCCTATTCATAGAAATGTTTTATTAGTTGGGCACTACCAGACTGATTTCGTCGAATTGAAATTCTATGATAAGAACCAAAGAGAAATTACAGATGAAGCCACCCTATATTCTCTTGGCGTTATCATTAGCAGGAAACTAACTGAAGTTCTTGGCGTCAATGAAGGTGAAATCGACTTCGGCTACTGTGCTAGTTACCACTCGATTTTCATTTACGACACAGCTATAGGTGGTGCCGGTTACTCTATCCTTTTAAGAGACTATAAGGCTATTGTATTAGATGAATGTGTAAAAGCTCTTGAAAGTTGCCAATGCTCTACAGCCTGCACTCACTGCTTGATCGATAAGCGAAGCCAATGGTATATCAACTATCTTGACAGAAACAAAGCATTAGATTGGTTGAAATTTGAACAAACCACCCGCGTCGCTAACGAAAATATAAGAAGACACTTTTCTGATGCTAACATTGTTACTTCTGACTTGCAAACCGAGATTTACTCCGACACCAGAAGCGATAACCTGAAAGACATCACCATTTTCATTGATGCAGATATTGAACACTGGATTCCTTCTTCTTTCCCTATCCGAAAAAGGCTTGATGAATTAAAAGTAAAAGGTGTGAATGTAAAATACGTGATGGATAAAAACATCAATCCTTCAAATATATCTGCTGAACAACAGGCTGCACTAATGTCTATTCTATTCAAGGAACAGCTTTATGTTGGTCAAATGAACAGTACCCAAATGAAACCATTAATGGTTATTGAACATCTTGACGGCAACAGACAAATGTACTTTGGTGAAGATATAAAAAGGGGATTTAATAACACTTGGGGGTACGGCTCTGTTTATACAACTAGCCAAGTACCGAATATCACTGCAACTGCCATTGATCCTACTCAAATTTTCGCAGGTATGAACAGTAGCAATGGAAACTATGCCTTCGAACAATACCTGGCTAAAACAGGTATTCAAGCAGAATCTATTTTTGATATTCTCTTGTCGGAAAACAAAGATAATTGGATGCATATCAAGCAAACTATGAACGAAAAAGAGGTCAATATAGAATATTCTGATAAATATATATTGACTCCTATTGATGTTTATATTCTTGCTCGTTTTATTGAAAAGGTAAAAGAAGAATTCCAATTAAAATTCAAATCCGTTCTTATTCAGTATGGCGGTGATTTAAGCACATCTGACGGCAATCTTTATGAAACACTCCCTCTTAAATATAAATTTAACGACCAGGTTGCTCGAACAAAATTCACCAAATTCTGTTTTAAAGAATTTGTTGATATAGATCCAATAGTCACAACATACTACGAAGAACACTCACGTCCAATGGTATTTGATAGCTCCGACTATCAATTAGTCATCCGTCCTGATGCAGGCATAGCACACGCTTGGACTGTTGACAGAAGTCAAGAGAATCTAACCATCGGTGATATTGTAAACTACCCAGACGAAATTGTTTATCTTCATAGTTACAACTGGAATTCTAGAACAAGATCATTCTCTAATAAGGGAGAACTCTTCCTTACCATCCTGAAGAAAAAATAAACATTTAATATCTAATAATTATCCGCCATCAAGCTGTATATGAGAGGCTTAATGGCGGATTTTTTTAAGAAAAACATTGTTGCAAAAGGAAAACAAGAGCTAACAATAGCAAATTTTGCTTAGGTTATCCCTTACAAAAGACAGAGAATAAAAAAGTTGGGAATGCGGCATTGAAAAAATGTGAACTCTGTCATAAAAAGTTAGGTGTTTTAGTATGTGAGGAAGGTTCATGCGGACGTTGGGTTGTAAAATTGTAGTATAAAGAGAACCCAAATCAAGACATACTCTTAAATTTGTGCTGCCTTCCAAAGCACAACGGGGCTCTGCTGGGGAACAACCCTACCCGAAGACAAAATACCAAGGGAGGTAGGGTATTCCCCCAAGTCTTCAAAACGACTGTGGAACCTCATTATAACTATGGTCAAATTCGAGGAAACGTTGCCTTACTGTTTCGTTGCCTACAAACATTGGAAATTCCCTTATGAATTTTTCGTAGGTGTAGGTAAATAAGTCAATTGACATATATTCAGCTAGACCCAAAAGATATTTATCTAGATTAGTACGGTATAGCTTCAATATCATTTTATTGGCTTCCTCATTATTACGA
>ODAJ014792037.1_pt1 | contig 12688 bp, 14 predicted proteins | sample 1539241 | NCBI WGS metagenome assembly ODAJ01 (sample SAMN02144231, study PRJEB22623) | gut metagenome | biome: sheep rumen | host: Ovis aries | place: New Zealand | reverse complement strand
GAATACAGTACGCTGACACTTAATCTCAGCGGTATTGCCGACACCTTGTTATTACGTGTACAACTGCTCAACAATTCCGGTGGTGTTGTCAAGGAGGTGGTAGCCAACAAGAATGTTGTGCGCTTCGACTATGTCTCACCTGGTAAATACTATGTCAGTGCATTTGTCGATGCCAACAGGAACGGTGTGTGGGATACAGGCAACTATGATGAAGACTTGCAGGCTGAGTCGGTCTATTATTATCCTCGCATGATAGAGTGCAAGGAGAAATGGGACGTAAGCCAGAACTGGAACCTGACAGCTGTGCCGCGGTATCGGCAGAAGCCGCGGGAAATCGTCAAACAGAAGCCTGATGCCCAGAAAAAGCAGCAGAACCGCAATGCTAAGCGCGCCAGTGATCTTGGTATTACTTATAATAAAGATAAATCAGTTAAGATAGAAAAGGAAAAATAATATGAAAAGGATATTTTTGATTTTGAGTTTGTCGTCCATGCTCTCACTGACGGGTTTCGCCCAGTCTTTGTGTGGCATTGAGAACAAGGCTTTCAAGTCTGGGGAGTCACTCACCTATGATCTTTATTTCAACTGGAAGTTTATCTGGATGAAAGTTGGTACAGCCTCGATGGATACGAAACTGACGACGTTTGAAGGGAAGGAGGCCTGGAAGTCGTATCTTATCACACGGGGCAATGACAAGCTTGACAAGTATTTCATGATGCGCGATACACTGCTCTCTTATTGTGACAAGGGACTTTCGCCTCTCTATTTCCGCAAGGGGGCCCGTGAGGGCGGGCGCTATTACGTCGATGAGATATGGTACTCGTATCCTCACGGCTACAGTAAGCTGAAGAAGCACCGTATTGATGCTGATGGCGAGGAGCATTGGCGCACTTCTGAGTATAAGGCTTGTATCTACGATATGATGTCTGTATTCCTTCGTGCCCGCAACTTTGATGCTACGGACATGAAGAAAGGGGATATCATTCCTTTGCCTGTCAGTGATGCACGCAATGTGAGCAACTCCTGGCTGGAGTTCCGCGGCAGGGAGAACTTCAAGGTAAGCGACACGAAGGAGAAGTTCCGCTGCCTGGTGTTCTCTTTCTATGAGTGGGAGGACAATGCGAGCCACGAACTGATACGTTTCTATGTCACCGACGACCAGAACCATATACCAGTACGCCTCGACATGTTCCTGAAATTCGGATCAGCCAAGGCGTACCTGAAGAACTATAAGGGCGTTCGTAACCCGATGACGGCGAAGATCAGGTAGGGTTGTTCTCTGCTTCAAACTTATTGAGTTTATCCAAATAGTACTGGCGCAGGTCCTGCCACTTGTAGTAGGGCCATGAGTCAGTACTTGTTGGCATATAGGCCTCGCGCTCGTTGAGCAGCGCCTTCACGAGGATGTCGCCCGTCTTTCCCTTTTTGGGGCGATAGAAGATGAGCTGTATGTTGCAGCCCATGGGGAAGATGCGGTAGTTGCGCCAATAGGTGTCCAGGTTGTCGAGATCCTTTACGGCCATGCCGCAGTTGTCGAGTTCGAGCAGACAGGCAAGCGGCATCACGCACACCTCATGGCCGAATCGCAGCGTGGCCTGCGTCTGCGTCACGGTATCTGCTGTCTCGATGATGTTCCTCAGCAGGTTGCGCTGGCTGAAGGGCATCTTCTGGCCTGATACGGGCGAGGCACCGTAGTCGAGATACCAACCGATGTTGCGGATGCGCCATTGGTCGTAGAGCTCCTCGTCGGTGAAGAGCGAGAGCAGTTCGATGTCTGTATCGTGGCTCTGCATGTTGGTGGCCACGTCGAAGAGCCGACGCATGAAGTCGCCGGAGTTCACGTTATTATACACCCACTGCTGGTCGTTGAAGAGCTGCTTCATCAGTCTTTCCGGATGAGTGTATTTCTGCGAATAGTAGTTGGTCTCCTTGTCGCCGGTGTTCCTGCCTTCTTGTCTCACGATACCGTCCCAGGGCTGGTTCAGGTAGTATTGCAGCGACTCGCTGACGTCGTTGTGAATCTGAGCCGTGGGGTTGGCGGCAGCCAGTTCCTCGCACTCGGCAATCATCGAGAGGATACAGCGCGTGACGACCGTGCTGCGGGCGTCGATCTTGAGGTCGCGGGCCTTGAAGATTTCAGGGAAGTTCTGTACCATCCGCTTGCCGATGCCGTGATGCTGTCGCTCGCCGACGGTTGTCAGGTCGCCCAGTCTTTTGTCCGATGTGGGATAGAAGTCCTCCAGTTTCTTGAGCGTCTCCTCGCCCAGCGGTGTCAGTTTGCCGGCTTCTTTGGCACTTCTCAGGGTGCCGAGGGGCCTGGTGTAGTCGCCGTCAACGATGAGCCAGCGTGAGCCGTGCCGTCCGTAGTGGCTCATGTAGAAGGGCTCGTAGCCCTTGGGTGCCGGCGTCAGGGCCTTGGTGGATAACTGGCGGTCATAGTCCAAATAGTTGCTGCCTGCCAGATAACGGTTGGCGGCAATCTCGTCTTTGGCTGGTGTCTCAAACAGTGGTGCCTGCGCCTGTGAGGCTGTTGTACTGCCGAGAATCAGAAGGAACAAAACGGTTTTCTTCATGTTATAATTGGTTTTTATTTTTTCTGAGTGCAAATATATGAAAAAATAGCCCACCCCGCAAGCATTATTGACTGTTTTTTAGTTAAATATTTGTTGGTTTCACAAATTTGCTATATCTTTGCAACGTTAAAAAAGATAAAATCAATAATCAAGGGTAGAAAAACTAACGTTAAGATGAAAAAAGTCATATTGATGGTCGTAGCCGCCCTGATGGCTACAATGACTGTTCAGGCTCAGAACGAGGATCTGAAGAATGAGATAGGTGTTTCATACGGATTGGGTGTCTCCTTGATAGGCGACGGCCTCGGTAATGGTCTTGGCAATCTTTTTGGGAATATGTCAGGTTACAAATATGAAAACGATTCTCAGTTTGGTAGCCTCTCTGTTGAGTATTTCCGTCATCTCAACGGCAACCCCAAGTTGGCTCTCGGTGGCATCTTCTCATATAGCCGTTATGGCGAGGATGTGTACAAGGATGGTTCCAAGGTGGGCGATCGCAACCGTAACTATTACACCCTGATGCCTGCCATGAAGTATTCCTGGATCAACAAACATCATTTTGCCCTCTATTCGAAGGTAGCTGTAGGTGGTACGTTGGCGAGTTCCAAGAGCACGGAAAACGGAAAGTCGGAAAACAACAATCCAAGCTCTATTTCATGGGCCAGGTGTCGGCCATCGGTGTTGAGTTCGGCAGCAAGCTGCGTGGCTTCTTTGAAGTCGGTGGCGGTGAGCAGGGTATTGTTCTTGGTGGTATAAAGTATAAGTTTTAATCGAATGATACAGTCAATGACGGGCTACGGCAAGGCTGTCGTAGCCTACAAGGAAAAGAAGATTCATGTAGAGATCAAGTCGCTCAACTCCAAGCAGCTTGACCTGAACACGCGTATCGCCCCTCTCTATCGCGAGAAGGAGATGGAGATGCGCCAGATGGTGGCTGAGGCCCTCATCCGCGGCAAGGTGGATATGAGCGTATGGGTAGAGAAGGACACGGTGGTGGATGCCACTCCTGTCAATGCGGCCCTTGTGGAGAACTATTACAACCAGATAAAGGCCATCTCGGAGAAGACGGGTATCCCCTTGCCGGAGGACTGGTTCTATACCTTGCTTCGTATGCCCGACGTGCTGACGAAGACGGAGATGGAAGAGCTTGACGAGGACGAGTGGCTGGCTGCCCGAGAGGCTGTGAAGGAGGCCCTGCAGAATCTGGTGGACTTCCGTATCCAGGAGGGTGCTGCCCTCCAGAAGAAATTCACGGAGAAGATCGACAACATCGCTGCCCTGCTGGCTTCCATCGAGCCATACGAGAAGAGCCGTGTGGAGAAAATCAAGGCACGCATCATCGACGGTCTGCAGCAGATCCCAGAGGTGGATTATGACAAGAACCGTCTGGAGCAGGAGCTCATCTACTATATCGAGAAACTCGACATCAGTGAGGAGAAACAGCGCCTGACGAACCACCTGAAGTATTTCCGTGACACGATGAACGAGCCTGCCGGACAGGGCAAGAAGCTCGGCTTCATTGCTCAGGAGATGGGCCGTGAGATCAACACCACGGGTTCGAAGTCGAACCAGGCAGAGATGCAGAATATCGTGGTGAAGATGAAGGACGAACTGGAGCAGATCAAGGAGCAGGTGCTCAATGCGCTGTAAGAAGTAAACAAAAAAATGAGAGGCAAACTGATCATATTTTCGGCACCAAGCGGCACAGGAAAGTCCACCATCATCAACTGGCTCATGAAGGAGCATGAGGAACTGCACCTCGCATTCTCCATCTCCTGTACCTCCAGGGCTCCTCGAGGTGCAGAGCAGAATGGCGTGGAGTATTTCTTCATCAGCCCAGAGGAGTTCCGTATGCGCATAGAGGACGATGAGTTCCTGGAGTACGAGGAGGTATATACCGACCGTTATTACGGCACGCTGAAGTCACAGGTGGAGCGTCAGCTCGAAGCAGGACAGAACGTTGTGTTCGATGTCGATGTGAAAGGTGGCGTGAACATCAAGAAGCATTATGGCAGCGAGGCGATGAGCATCTTCATCCAGCCGCCTTCGATCGACGAGCTGCGCCGTCGTCTGGAGCATCGGGCCACCGACGCCCCAGAGGTCATCGACCAGCGCATCGCCCGTGCCGAGTTTGAGCTTACCTTTGCGGATAAGTTCGACAAAATCGTAGTAAACGACGATCTGGAACAGGCAAAGGCCGATGCCCTGAAGCTTGTGCAGGATTTTATAGTTTATGGTTTATAGTTTACGGTTTATAGATAATGATCAGGACGGGTATCTTCGGCGGTTCGTTCAATCCCATCCATAATGGGCACATCATCCTGGCACGCCAGCTGAAAGAGCGGGCGGGGCTTGATGAGGTGTGGCTGATGGTATCGCCGCAGAATCCCCTCAAGCAGCATGCCGGGCTCCTCGCCGACGAGGCCCGCATGGAGATGGCGCGGAAGGCGGTAGAGGGAGAAGCGGGCATCGTGGCCAGCGACTACGAGATGCAGCTGCCCAGACCGTCCTATACGTGGAACACGCTGCAGGCACTGAGCCGTGACTATCCTGATCGTGAGTTCGTGCTGATGATCGGTGGCGACAACTGGGAACTCTTCGACAGGTGGTACCGTGCCGAGGATATCCGTCGGCACTACGAGATCGTGGTCTATACGCGCACACCAGGCGATCCTGGCTTCATCGACATCTCCAGTACGGAGATACGCCGTCGTATCCGCGAAGGTCTGAGCATTGGCGAGCTGGTGCCAGCTGCCGTTGCCGATATTATTAAGGAGAAAGGCTACTATGCTTAAGCGTCTGAACATATTCAAGTGGCTTGGATGGCTGTTCGCACCGATTCAGAAGAACGGGGCGTTTTTTGTCTTTATGTTCGCGCTCGGCTGGCTCTGCACGCAGCATGAGATCATGCCTTACTATCTGAGAGACCGAGGCGCACTGCCATACGAACGCTCTGCAGCAGAACTGTTCTTCGATCTTTATATCCTTTGTGTCGTCCTGACGTTCATTCCCCGCAGACTCCGATATTGGGTCAGGGGCCTGCTCTATATCATCCTTTATGGCACTGCTCTCGCAGACATGTACTGCTATGAGCGCTTTGAATCGACGCTGACGCCTACGATGCTGATGCTCGTGGGGGAGACGAACGCCCAGGAGGCTCGGGAGTTCCTATCTGGCTATCTCTCGTGGGATGTGCTCACGACGGGGGTAGGGTGGACGCTGTTGCTGCTCCTGCTGCATCTCTGCTGGACTTTCCTCCGCAGATGGCTGGTGAAGCTGTCTCAGCGGCTGATCCTGCCAAAGCCGGCACCTGTGCTGGTAACGGCTTCCAAAGCCGTGTTGGGCTGTCTGGTGGGCTGGCTTTTCTATGACGCAGCCACGCAGGTGTGGGATAACAAGGTGGCGATGCAGCGGCTGTTCTCCTACGATACCGTCGGACAGGTGGAGCATGAGTTGACGAAGAAAGACCAGGCGAAGCTCTATGTACCAGTCTATCGTCTGGCGTTCGGCATCTATGCCAATCAGTTGGCGTCGCATCAGATTGTCGATCTTGAGGCTGCCAGTCAGAAGATTCAGGTTGACAGCTGCAGCTATCGGGTGCCGAATATCGTGTTGGTGATTGGCGAGAGCTATAACAAGCACCACTCGCAGCTCTACGGCTACGACAAGCCTACGACCCCGCGACAGATGGCGCTGGCGGCAGAGGGCAGTCTGGTGCCCTTCTCAGATGTGGTGGCGCCTTGGAACCTGACGAGCTTCGTCTTCAAGCACATGCTGTCGCTGCATGCTGTGGGCGATACGGGTGAGTGGTGCGACGCGCCGCTCTTCCCAGAGGTGTTCCGCAAGGCTGGCTATCGCGTCACCTTCATCACCAACCAGTTCCAGCCGAAGGCCAAGGAGGCCGTCTATGACTTCAGCGGCGGCTTCTTCCTCAACGACCCTGTCTATAGCAGGCGCCTGTTTGATGTCCGCAACAGCCGGTTGCACCGTTACGACGACGGTGTGCTGAAGGAGTGGGATGGGCTGTCGAAGGACAGTGCGGCCCATAATCTCGTCATCCTCCACCTGATGGGGTCGCATGTTGACTATCGGGCCCGCTATCCCCAGAGCCAACGCTATTTCAATGCAGGGATGTACGATCGCCCAGAACTCACGGACAAGCAGAAGCGCATCCTCGCCGACTACGACAACTCGCTGCGCTACAACGACTCCATCGTGGCTGCTGTCACCCAGCGATTCATCGACAAAGATGCCGTCGTGATCTATATGCCCGATCATGGTGAGGAGATTTTCGACGGCAAGCCTTATATGTATGGCCGGATGCATGGGGCCAACATCGACTACCGTCTGGCGCGCAACGAGATGGAGATTCCTTTCTGGATCTGGGGCTCGCCGCAGTATATCGGGCAGCATCCTTACGGTTGGCAGGCGATACAGGCTGCCAAGGACCGTCCGCTGATGACCGACGTGCTGCCTCATCTGCTGCTCTATCTGGGGGGCATCGCTACGCCTGCCTATCGGCCTGCCTACAATGTGATAGCACCAGAATACAACGTGAGGCGCCCCCGTATCCTGAAGGGCGTCACGGACTATAACCAGCTGAAACGGAAATGAAGGAGATACTGACACGGAGTGAATGTTCGGCGATGCGCGGCATTGCCATCCTGGCTATCATGCTGCACAACTACTGCCACTTTATCGGCAAGATCGTGAAGGAGAACGAGTATATGTACCAGACCGTCAACAACGACCGGCTCTGGCACGTGCTGACCCATCCTGACGAGCTGCTGCCCGTGCACCTGCTGTCTTACTTCGGCCACTATGGTGTGCCCGTCTTTCTCTTCCTCAGCGGCTACGGCCTCGTCTTGAAATATGAGACCCCAGGAGCGGCCTGTCCCCCCCTGAGGTTCCTGCGCTATCATTACCTGAAGCTGCTGCGCATGCTGATCACGGGCTTCACGCTCTTCCTGATGGTGGATGCGGTGACGCCTGGGCGCTATGCCTTCCACTGGGACAATGTCTTGGCCCAGCTGCTGATGTATATCAACGTGCTGCCTGAGCCCGACAAGACCATCTGGCCTGGCATCTACTGGTTCTTCGGCCTGATGATGGAGCTGTATATTGTCTATCGTCTGTTGCTCTGGCGCCGTCGCAGTGCGTATGTGGTGGCGCTGATAGCCGTCTGCTGGCTGCTCCAGGTGTTCTGTGAGCCTGACGGCGACACGCTCAACCGCCTGCGCTATAACTTTATCGGCGGCATGCTGCCCTTTGGATTGGGTTTATTGGCGGCGAGGATTCCCAAGGCGGGACTGTTTCAGTCCCAGGCTGGGACCGTTTCAGTCCCAAGGTGGGAATATCTGTTGGCCTTCCTGCTGGCTACGGGCCTGGTGGTGGCGATGGGCTTCTGGTATCACAGCTGGCTGTGGGTTCCCGTCTTCATCATCATCGGCACGGTCTCTCTGGTGAAGATGATGCCTGAGTGCGCACTGAAGGTACTGGTCTGGTTCGGCAGCATCTCTGCTGCGATGTTCGTGGCCCATCCGATCGCGCGCAAGCTCTTCATTATCGTCGCCTGGCGGCAGGATATCTACGACGGGTTGATGCTCTATGTCGTTGTGACGATCGCACTCTCCTGGGCTGTCAAACAGGTTATCGACCGTATTCCCATGCCGAAGCTATGAAGATCAGGGATATCCAGTTGGCAGACATGAGCCGCTATCGCGGCGAGCTGATGGGGGCGGCCATCGTCTTCATCATCCTGTTTCATGTGCCGCTGGCGCGTGCCGATGCGTTCTTCGGTCTGCGGCGCTGTGGCAACATCGGTGTCGATATGTTCCTCTTCCTGAGCGGCATCGGACTGTGGTATTCCTGGGTGAAGCAGCCCTCCGTAAAGCATTTCTACCGTCGCCGCCTGCTGCGCATCTTCCCCACGTGGCTCGTCATCTCGTCGATCTACTACCTCCAGCGCTTCAACTTCGCCACGGGCGACTATCTGGACCTCTTCCTCGACATCACCGTCAACTGGGGTTTCTGGCTGCACGACGAGCTTACGTTCTGGTATATGCCGGCCATCATGATGCTCTATCTCTGGGCGCCGCTCTATATGAGGCTGATACAGCGCCATCCCGTCTATCGCTGGCTGACGGTGCTGATGGTCTGCTGGTGCGTCATCGTGCAGTGGGTGGTGCCCATCCATCAGGCTGTGGGCCATATTGAGATTTTCTGGAGCCGTGTGCCTATCTTCTTTATAGGCATCAACTGCGGTGAACTGGTGCGGCTGGACCGCCGCTTGGAGCCTGCGGCCCGCTGGCTGGTGCTGGTCACCTTTGTGATGACGGCCTCCGCCTGTATCTGGCTCGAGCAGATGCGGCACGGACGGTTCCCGCTCTTCGCCGAGCGCATGATCTATATCCCGCTGACGGTATCGCTCATCCTGCTGCTCTGCGACCTCTTCCGTGCGGTTCCCCATTGGTGCCGTCGCGGCTTTGTCTTCCTGGGGGGCCTGAGCCTGGAGATCTATCTCATCCATAACCATTTCGTGATGCATTATCTGATGCCTTACCAACTGGGCTACTGGCCTACGGCGCTGCTCACCACCGTGCTCACGCTGCCGCTGGCCTGGCTGCTGCAGCAAGTGCTTAAACGCCTGATACCAGCATGAGGAAAAAGATCTATGCCTTCGACTTCGACGGGACGCTGACCACCCGTGACACCCTGATTGCGTTCATACGCTATGCCAAGGGCACAGGCGGCTTCGCCCTGGGTTTCCTGCGCCATGCTCATCTGTTAGCGCTGATGAAGCTGAGGCTCTATCCCAACTGGAAGGCGAAGCAGCGGGTGTTCTCCTATTTCTTCAAGGGTATGCGCCTGGAGGATTTCGATGCCCTCTGCCGGCAGTTCGCCGAGGACAACCGTCATCTGCTGCGCCCAGAAGGGCTGAAGACTATCTCACAGGCCCAGGCAGAGGGGGCCGAAGTCGTTGTCGTCAGTGCCAGCATCGACAACTGGGTGAGGCCGTTCTTCAGCCATCTGATTGTCCTGGGCACGCAGATAGAGACAGCAGACGGGAGACTGACGGGCCGCTTCCTGACAGACAACTGCTACGGTCAAGAGAAGGTGAACCGTGTTCTGACGCTCTATCCCAATCGTAGCGAATATACCCTCATTGCCTATGGTGACAGTCGGGGAGATAAGGAACTCCTGGCTTTTGCCGATGAGGCGCATTTTAAACCGTTCCGTTGATAACATAACTTCTAAAACAAATCAGATATGAAAAGAATTGTAACAGTCGTGCTGATGATGGTGTCAGTCTTAGGAATGTCGGGCCAGACGAAAGAGGCTGCCCAGTGGTTGAAACGTGGAGAGTGGCGTAATGGGTTTACGTGGGCGAAGCCTCACAAGACCGTCAATGCCGATGAGTTCTATGCGCAGTATCACAAGAATGAAGCACAGTGGAAGACGCTCTTCGAGTGGCTGAAAGCCACAGACCTGAAGGCGATTCCGAAAGGCAAGCATCCGATACCCAATTCCAGTCTGGTGGCCAGTGTGGAAGATTCTGAGAACGGCCCTCTGGAGAAGCGTTCTACAGAGAGTCATCGCAAGAAGATCGACTTCCAACTGGTGGTCAGCGGTGTGGAGGGCTTCGCCCTGCTGGATCATGCGTCAAGCACCGTCAGTCAGGCGTATGATGAGAAGAAAGACGTGATGCGCTACAACTATGTACCCGAAAAGACGAATTTCTTCAATGTGAAAGGCGGTACGTTTGTTATCTTCTTCCCTTCAGACTGGCACATTGCCAAGGTGCAGACCAAGAAGAAAGACCAGCAGATCAGAGTCATCGTAGTCAAGATGGACTACGTGGAGTAGGGCTTACGCACTAAGGGCTCGCAGCAATGCGGGCCCTTAGTGTGTTCATGCAGCCCCTCTTGTGTAATCTGATATTTTTTTTGCGAAAAATTTCACGTAGTAGCCTACATGCCTACATAAAATCGCTTGAAACGCCTGTGTTTTATCGGTATTTCGCATGTTTTCAAGCCTACATAAAGCCTACATAAAGCCTACATGATTTCTACATAAAAATGGGGAAAACATGGCTCTGAAGGCGATTATTAAGTACGAAAAATGCGTTGCAAAGGGATGTAGCGCATATGAATATGCTGTCTGACAAGTTTTCTGGTTAGGCCGCGTTCTGAAATTCTCTAGAGAATTTCGGCGTCAGAGCCGTGCTGGCAATTGCTAGACCTAATGGTAATGCTCAAATTCTCTAGAGAATTTATGAAGAAGGATGAGGGAAAAACTTGCAGAAGCGCTTATTGAAATGCGCCAGAGCCCTATGCAATCTTTTAGAAACACCATAAAAATGTCTGAAACCTCCAAAATCCATGTAGGCTTATGTAGGCTTATGTAGGCTTTATGTAGGCTTTATGTAGGCTTGAAAACATGCAAAATGCCGATAAACACAGGTATTTCAAGCGATTTTATGTAGGCATGTAGGCAACTTGTTGAAATCTTCTTCAAATTTTTGGATTTGGTAATAATTTGAGTACCTCAACTGCTGAAACAGAAATTGAACTCAATTTTGTCTCACAAAATTTCCTGCCTTTTTCTTTTCAGTTTCAAAAACTTTTCTTATCTTTGCCCACAGAAAAGGAGAAGACAAATGCTGATATTACAAGACTGTATTAACAAACTCGCTGCTTTCAAACAGGCTTTTGGCACTCAGTTTGGAATCACAAAACTTGGTATATTCGGCTCTGTAGCAAGAGAAGAAAATACCGAGGACAGCGATATTGACATTGTAGTAGAAGTAGAAAAGCCAACCTTGTCTCTGATGTTCGAATTAAGAGAAAAACTGAAGGCGCTATTCAACTGTCATGTAGATTTGGTTAGATTCCGCTCTACACTTCGCCCGTTATTCAAGTCAAATATTCTAAATGATGTCATCTATGTCTAAAGAGGAATTAACCATAAAAGACAGACTGGAAGATATTCTTGAGTCTATTGAACTGATTCAAGAATGGAGTAAAGGCATGACAGAATTGAAAGACTTTATGATTTCACCTAATCGAGTTATGGCATTCAATGCTTGTGTTATGAGACTTCAGGTAATAGGATTGGTTTATGTTAATGATTTGGGCGCAAAGATACGAAAAAGATGCATACGTGGACTCACAAATTAAGAAAATCGACTAACAATTTATAAATTGTTAGTCGATTTTTGCAAAATGAGAGTAAATTGTCTGTGCGCTTTCATATAAAATGTTGTTGGAGTAACATGGGACAGGCACGCTGTGAGGCGACAACATTCAGCCCTCTTGCGGGGGCTTTGTCGCGTATGGCTGGAGCTGTCGCTACAACTCTGAGAAGATTTCGCCTATTTCTTTGGAATAAGCCAAAACTCGCCGTACCTTTGCATCGTCGAAAGGAAACAGACGACAACATTAACAAGAAGTATAACAATTAAAAAGAATAAGGATATGATGAAGAAGTTTTTATTGGTAGAGACGACGCTCATGAGCGCATTTATCGCAGTTTTACTCACATGTGCATCACTGTCAAAGAACAACAGCAACGCCCTGGCCGTCAACGACACTCAGACTACTGTTCAGAGCCAGGCCCACGCCACAGCCCCCTCACACAGCATCTATAAGCTTGGCGGTGTTTATCCCGAGCCATAAAGAGAACAGGCAAATTATAAAACAAGAAATAGTAAGTTTAACAATTTAAAATTTATAAGATTATGACACAGAAGAATGAAATGAGCGCACGCGCTCTCGCAATGGAAGAGTTAGAGTTTGTAAACGGTGGAGCACCTATTGCAGCACCTGCACCTCGTGGACGTGGATATTATAGTGCTCGCGGAATGGGGCATACGAAGTAATAAAAACAATCCGTTAACTCACAACAAGAGGGGCTCGCAGCAATGCGGGCCCCCTTCTTCTGTTTATAGGGTAAAAGCAGTCAGTTATTCTGCTTCGAGATAGAGCACGCGGCTCGACCAATCGTTCTTCTTCGACCAGTCCGCTGGCTCGTTGCGGTAAGGCATCTCAAGGCCGTGGTTCATCAGATAGGCACCGCTGAAGCTCTTGCCCTCAACGTCCATCGGGTTCTTGTCG
>ODAJ012119752.1_pt1 | contig 12692 bp, 10 predicted proteins | sample 1539241 | NCBI WGS metagenome assembly ODAJ01 (sample SAMN02144231, study PRJEB22623) | gut metagenome | biome: sheep rumen | host: Ovis aries | place: New Zealand | reverse complement strand
TTCAAAAAACCGGTATCGGTTCAGGTGATTCCTGTTCCGATACCGGTTTTCATTTCTATATTCAGATGTATCCCGTAGGGCCTCCGGCAATATATACCGGAAAGATTCATCCCGGGCAGGGACGCCGCAGTCAACTCAGAAGATTGAGTTTCTCTTTCAGGAAGCTCATGATCTCTTCCATGGCATCGCTCTCGTCATTGCCCTCTGTCGACACAGTGAGAAGATCACCGTTTACAAGATTCAGCGACATCATTCCCATGATGCTCTTGGCATTTACTCGCTTGGTCTCCGTCTCCAGATAAACTTTACTTTCATACTTGCTTGCCACCTGTACAAGCTCCGCCACGGGTCTGGGCTCGAGTCCTTTAGGACAAGAGATCTTAATTGACTTCTTTATCATACTACTTTCTCCTTGCTTTTGCCGCCCGGTTGTCTCTATGCATCGGCGTCCGCCGCGGGACCGGATCTTCCCGATTCCGCTCTGTGTCTTTCCGCGATTCCGGATAATCTCCGCAGACGATGGTTGACTCCCGACTTGCCGATCGGAGGGACCGCCAGATCTCCCAGCTCCCTCAGAGGCGTGTCCGGATACTGCATACGCAGCTCGGCCATCTTGCGCAGACTCTCGGGCAGTGTTTTTAAAATGCCCTTCTCTTCCAGATATTGGATGTCCGCGATCTGTTTGGTGGAGGCGCTCACCGTCTTGCCGATGTTGGCCGCCTCGCAGTTGACCCGCCTGTTGACGTGATTGCGGAGTTCCTTGAGGATTCTCTGGTTCTCCATCTCCATCATGCTGACGGGCGCGCCCATCAGTCCCAGCAGGTCCACAATGTCCGTGGAATCCTTCACATATACGACGCAGAACTTCTTTCGAAGAACGACCCTGGCTTCCTTTCCGAAGCTCAGAAGTACTTCCTGCAGCTGGGAAGCCTGTTCCCTTGAGGAACAGCTCCACTCCAGATGATACTCTTTACGGGGATCGCTCACGGAACCGCAGCACAGAAACATGTCCCTCACATAATTCTTCCTGCAGCAGCTTCTTTGCAGAAGCGCGGGCGGCACAACCGCCTCGCTGTCTCTGCGGAGGTTTCCCTCCCCGTCGCACAGACCGATCGTACGCGCCAGCTTCCGTACAGCAGCCGGCGGAAGATCCACCTGCGACCATCCCCGCATTTCCCGGCATTCCCCTGTCGCCGGGCTAAACGATACGGTACTAATATTAATGGTTTTACGCACTAAAGTAAAGCATTTTCTGGTAACTTCACGCGCATCCGTATTCAAAAAAAGTCTATAGTCCCCCGCCGGGCTCTCCTCCCATCGGCCTGTGCAGGCAAGGATCGCTGCCAGAGAAGCGGCCCTGCAGTGCCTCGCCGAAGGGATGCTCGAGGCGATCTCCGCCTTGACTTCCGAAGAAAAAGACATAGCAAACCTCATTCTATGTTTTGACGGAGTGTGCTCCGCGGCCGCTCAGCGCCTGATATCTCTGTGAAACAGGTTGATGCCGTACTCGCCGCCCTCCAGTCTGGCCGCCAGGGCGTTGGCTATGGTCACGCTCCTGTGCTGGCCGCCGGTGCAGCCGATGGCGATGACCAGCTGGTTTTTGCCCTCCTTGACATAGCCCGGGATCAAAAAAGAGATCAGATCCACGAGTTTGTCCATAAACTCTGCCGACTCCGGCGCGGCCATGACATAGTCGCGGACCGGCTGGTCGTTGCCCGTCAGACGCTTGAGTTCGTCCACATAGAAGGGATTGGGCAGAAAGCGCACGTCGAAGACAAGATCGGCGTCCGCCGGGATCCCCTTCTTGAAGCCGAAGGACATGACCGAGATCATCAGCGAGTTGTAGGGCTCGTCGTTGACGAAGATCCGGTACAGCTCCTCCCGGAGCGACCTGGTCAGAAGCCCCGACGTGTCGATGACATAGTCGGCCGCCGACTTGATCTTCTCCAGGATCTTCCTCTCCTGCGTGATCCCGTCCTCGACGCGGCCCGCGGGGCACACCGGATGGGCGCGCCGGGTCTCCTTGTAGCGCTTGATCAGGACCTCGTCGCTGGCGTCCATAAACAGGATCTCATACTGGAAGCCCTTGTCCCGCAGCGCGGTCAGCACGTTCTCCACGTTGTCGAAGGTCTTGTCGGCGCGGACGTCCAGGCCCAGCACCACGCGCTCGATATCGCTCCCGGGTTTTGACACCATCTGCATAAAGGGGTCGATCAGGCGCACGGGCAGGTTGTCGACGCAGTAGTAGCCCATGTCCTCCAGAAAACGGATCGCGGTCAGCTTTCCGCCGCCGCTCATTCCTGTCACCACGACAATTCTCATAGTTGTTCCTTCCCGCGCCCGGATCAAAACTCTCCCAGAAAGATCACTTCTCTCTCCAGATGTACCCCGGAGTTCTCAAACACAGCCCTCTGCACTTCCTCGATCAGCCTGCGGATCTGCGCCGCGCTGGCGCCTCCCCGGTTGATGACGAATCCGGCGTGCTTCTCCGACACCTGGGCGTCCCCCACGGAGAAGCCCTTGAGTCCGGCGTCCTGAATGAGTTTGCCGGCAAAATATCCCTCCGGCCGCTTAAACGTGCTTCCCGCGCTGGCGAACTCCAGCGGCTGCTTGTCCTTTCGCTGCTGTGCCAGCTCCGCGATCCTCTCCGTGATCCTGACGGGGTCGCCGGACGCAAGCTCCATCTCCGCCCTAAGGACGATGCCCTCTTCCCTCTTGAGGCGGCTGGTCCTGTAGCCGAATTCCATCTCGTCCAGGCCGTAGACCCGGCATCCGTCTCCCGGGTGCAGGATCTTCACCTTGCGGATGACCTGCCGCATCTCTCCGCCGTAGGCGCCCGCGTTCATCATGACGGCGCCTCCCAGGGAGCCCGGGATCCCCGCCGCGAACTCCAGGCCCGTAAGGCCCGCGTCCCTGGCGGCCAGCGCGATCTTCTGCAGGGAGGCCCCCGCGCCCGCGCTGAGGCGGTTTCCGTCGGCGCGCACCTCACTCAGAGAGGTATCTGCGCCGGGCTGCGCGCACATGGTCACGACTGCGCCCCGGTATCCTCCGTCGCCGATGAGCAGGTTGGTGCCTCTCCCGAGGAGGAACATATCGGTTCCCGACTCCCTCAGAAGGTCCACCGTCCGCTCCAGCTCGTCCTCCGTGGCGACGCGGATAAAGAGATCCGCCGGTCCGCCCGTCTTAAAGGAGCAGTGGCCGGACAGCATCTCGCTCACCAGAACTCTGTCCGGCGAGACAATATTCTTAAGGTCTCTGATCAGTTCCTGTGTAATCAATTAATCGTCCTCATCATCTCTGCGCCCGTTCATCAGATTGGCCTGAACGCGCTTGTAGAGCTCCTGGGCCGCATTGTAGCCCATGAGCTTCTGTCTATGGTTGACCGCCGCCGCCTCGCAGATAATGGCCAGATTCCGTCCGGGACGGATTGGGATCTTGTGGCAGACTATGCGGTTTCCGAGATATTCGATATAGTGCTCCTCGAGGCCGAGCCGGTCGAAATCCTTTTCCTTGCTCCACTCCTCCAGCTCGATGACCAGATCGATGCTCTGGCTGTTGCGGACGCTGGAAACGCCGAACAATGTTTTGACGTCGATGATGCCGATGCCCCGGAGCTCGATCAGATGCTTGGTGATCTCCGGAGCCGTGCCGATCAGCGTGTCCTCGCTGACCTTGCGGATCTCCACCACGTCGTCGGAGACCAGGCGGTGTCCTCTCTTGATCAGCTCCAGCGCCATCTCCGATTTACCGATGCCGCTCTCGCCGGTGATCAGGACGCCCACGCCGTAGACGTCGATCAGGACGCCGTGGATCGTGATGCAGGGCGCCAGGCGGACGTTGAGCCAGCGGATGATCTCGCCCATGAAGTTGGAGGTCGCCATTCTGGTCATCAGAAGCGCCACGCCGTTCTCCAGCGCGTACTTCATGAACAGCTCATCAGGCTCCAGCTCCCTGCAGAAGACCACGCAGGGAATGTCCAGGGAGAGGAACTTCCTGTAGATGTTCTCCTTGTCCTCCATGCTCATCTGCTGCATATAGGAGTACTCCACCAGTCCGATGATCTGGATCCTCCCCGCCGCAAAGTGCTCAAAATATCCGGTCATCTGCACCGCCGGGCGGTTGATATCCGGCTGCCGTATTCTGATCTTCGTCACGTCGATCTGCGGCGTCAGGTTCTCGAGGTTCATCTTCGTGATCACCTCACTTAATCGAACAGTCCCCATGCTATGTCCTCTCCGGCTCTTATGCCTTGCTCACTCCGGTGTGCTGCTGCCTTCGGGCTTGTCCCCGCCCGTCTTTTTGTGAAAATACAGATAAATCTCCTCTGCTGTGCTCATCGGGATCTCCGGCACCTGCGCCAGTCTCTCCGCGTCCGCCTCCATGATCTCCTCGATGGAGCCGAACTCCCGCATGAGCGCTTTCTTTCTGGCCGGTCCTATGCCCGGGATCTCCTCCAGCCTGGAGGAGGTCTGGGCCTTCCCTCTGAGGGACCTGTGGTACTCGATGGCGAACCTGTGCGCCTCGTCCTGGATTCTCGTGATCAGCTTGAAGGCCTCCCCCGACCGGTCGATCGGGATCTCTACATTATTGTAATACAAACCGCGCGTCCTGTGGTGATCATCCTTGACCATTCCGCAGACCGGGATCGCAAGTCCCAGCTCGTCCAGCACCTGCAGCGCGATATTGACCTGTCCCCGTCCGCCGTCCATCATCAGTACGTCCGGAAACTTGGTAAAACTGCCGAATTCCCGGTCGATCTGCTTCTGTTCCAGCTCCTTCTGCTCCGCCATGCCGTGCCGGAAGCGCCTGGTCAGCACCTCCTTCATGCAGGCGTAGTCGTTGGGGCCCGCCACCGATTTGATCCTGAACTTGCGGTAGTCGCTCCTCTTGGGCTTGCCCTTCTCGTAGACGACCATAGAGCCGACGTTGGCAAAACCGCTGATATTGGATATATCGTAGGCCTCCATGCGGTCGGCCTTCTTCAGGCCCAGCAGTTCCGCGATCTCCCGGACCGCGCCGATGGTCCTTCCCTCTTCTCTCTTGAGCCGCTCGCGGTCCTTGTCCAGGATGAGACCGGCGTTGGTGTTGGCCAGCTCCACCAGCTTCTCCTTCTGCCCCTTGACGGGCACTTTGAGCGAGACTTTGCTCCCTCTGACCGCCGTCAGCCACTGCTCCAGCAGCTCCCTGTCCTCCAGCTCGCAGGGAAGGATGATCTCTCTGGGCACGGAGGGCGTTCCCCCGTAAAACTGCTTGATGAACTCGGACAAAATATCAGCCTTCTTCCGGCCTGCCACATGCGTCATGTAGAAGTGCTCCCTGCCGATCAGCCTGCCGTCGCGCAGGAAGAAGGTCTGGATGACGCCGTCGGAGTCGGGACTGGAGTTGTCCACGGCGATGCCCAGGATATCCCGGTTCTCCCCGATGCTCTCCGACATCTTCTGCTTCTGGGCGACCTGCTGGACGCTGGAGAGCAGATCCCTGTATCGGATGGCCTTCTCGAACTCCATGGCCTCGGAGGCCTCCGTCATCTTCTGCGTCAGGTCCCTGATGATGGGATCATAGCGGCCGGAAAGAAACTCCAGCGCCATATCCACCCTTTTCCGGTACTCCTCCTCGCTCACGCTCCCCGTGCAGGGCGCGCAGCAGCGCTCCATGTGGAGGTTGAGACAGGGTCTCTCCCTGCCGAAGTCCCTGGGCAGCACCCGCGCGCAGTCCCGCAGTCCGTACATCCTGTTGAGCAGCTCGATCGTGCTCTTGACCGCCTGCGCGCTCGTATACGGGCCAAAATACCGCGCCTTGTCCTTGAGCTGCCTCCTCGCGAAGAGGATCCTCGGGTAGGGCTCGCCCACCGTCACTTTGATATACGGATAGGTCTTGTCGTCCTTGAGCATCGTGTTATATTTTGGCCGGTGCTCCTTGATCAGGTTGTTCTCCAGGATCAGGGCCTCCAGCTCGGAGTCCGTCACGATATACTCGAACCGCGCGATCTGTTTGACCATCTGGTCGATCTGGGGCCCGCGCCCCACGATCTTACGAAAATAAGAGCGGACGCGATTGTGGAGGTTCACCGCCTTTCCCACGTAAATAATCGCATCCCGCTCATCATGCATGATATACACGCCCGGTTTGGGCGGCAGCTTCTTCAGTTCTTCCTGTACATCGAACATTCCGCCCGCTCACTCACTTGTCAAAAAATGAATCCACTTTCTCCAGAGGCACATCCGTAAATCTTCCTCTGGGCCCCTCGTGATCCGGCCTGCCGCTGTCTTCGTCCTCGTCGTCTGCGCTGTCCTCACCGGCGGCTGTGGAGTCCTGCTCAGTGGTCTCGGGCGCTGCCTTGGGCGCTTCCGCTGCTGCCTTAGGCGCTTCTGCCACAGCCTTGGGCGCTTCTGCTACGGCCTCGGGCGCTTCCGCCGCCTTCTCGGCGACAGGCTTTCTCCTCACGATCTTGGGCGCAGGGCTTTCGGCCGGCTTCTGCGGCTCGGATCCGGCTTCGCCGCCCTCGTTCTCAGGCTCCGGAATGCCTTTGGCCTGCCTGTAGAGCTTCATGAATTCCTTGCCGGTGATCGTCTCCTCGCGGATCAGATGCTCGGCGATCATGTCCATGGCGTCCATGTTCTCGGACAGGATGGCCTTGGCCTCGGCGTAGCAGTTCTCCATGATCTTGCGGACTTCCTCGTCGACGTCCGCCGCCGTCACGTCACTGCAGTTGAGGACGGACCGGCCCTCCAGGTACTGGCTCTCGATGGTCGCCAGGCCCATCAGTCCGAACCTGTCGCTCATGCCGTACTGGGTGACCATGCTGCGGGCGATGGCCGTCGCGCGCTCGATATCGTTGGAGGCGCCCGTCGTGACCGTCTCGAACTTGAGCTCCTCGGCCGCGCGTCCGCCCAGAAGGCCGACGATCATGTCGTGGAGTTCCGCCTTGGTGTTGAGATATTTTTCCTCCTCGGGCACCTGCATGACATAGCCCAGCGCGCCCATGGTCCGGGGCACGATCGTGATCTTCTGCACGGGCTCGGAGTTCTTCTGAACGGCGCTGATCAGAGCGTGGCCCACCTCGTGATAAGAGACGATCCGGCGCTCATTCTGGCTCATGATGCGGTCCTTCTTCTCCTTGCCGACCAGAACCTGCTCCACAGCCTCGAAAAGATCCTGCTGATTGACATATTTTCTCTTGTGCTTGACCGCGTTGATCGCGGCCTCGTTGATCATGTTGGCCAGGTCGGAGCCCACCGCTCCGCTGGTCGCCAGCGCGATCTCCTCCAGATCCACGGACTCGTCCATCTTGACGTCCTTGGCGTGCACTTTCAAAATAGCAATGCGCCCCTTCAGATCCGGTCTGTCCACGATGATCCGGCGGTCGAAGCGGCCCGGGCGCAGAAGCGCCTTGTCCAGGATCTCGGGTCTGTTGGTCGCGCCCAGCACCAGAATACCCTTGGCCGGCTCAAAACCGTCCATCTCGGAGAGCAGCTGGTTCAGAGTCTGTTCTCTCTCCTCGTTTCCGCCGCCGTACTTGGAATCGCGGCTGCGGCCGATCGCGTCGATCTCGTCGATGAAGATAATGCAGGGCGCATTCTTGTTGGCCTCCTTGAAGAGGTCACGCACACGGGAGGCGCCCACGCCGACATACAACTCGATAAAGTCCGAACCCGTCAGAGAGAAGAAAGGAACGTGCGCCTCGCCTGCCACGGCCTTGGCCAGCAATGTTTTGCCGGTGCCGGGAGGGCCCACCAGAAGGGCTCCCTTGGGGAGCTTGGCGCCGATCTTGACGTATTTGCTCGGATTGTGAAGGAAGTCGACGACCTCCTGCAGGGACTCCTTGGCCTCGTCCTCGCCGGCGACGTCCTTGAAGGTGATGCCGGTATCCTTCTGGACATATTCCTTGGCCGTGCTCTTGCCGACGCTGCCCATCAGGCCGCCGCTGCCGGCGCGCCGGAAAATAAAGCCCATGATCACCCACAGGAAAACGATCGGCAGCACATAGGACAGCAGGAACGAGATCACCATGCCGGAACTGTCCGGAATGTAACCGTTCACCGTGACGCCGGCCGCCAGAAGGCGCTCCGTCAGCGCGGTCCCGTCCTCCGTGATGCCCGTGTAGCGCGGCGCGTCGGTATCCTTCAGATGGATCTCCAGCCGGTCCGACTTGACGTTGACCTCCTCGATCTTGCCGTCCTCCAGCATCTGCACAAACTCATTGTAGCTGATCTTGGTCGCGGACTCCGATCCCATATTCATCACATAACTGATGACGACCAGCGCGATCACCGTTGCGAGAAGCATGATCACCAGATTCTGACGGCTGGGCCCCTTGCCGCTTCCGCTGCCCTGATCGTCGTCGCCGCCGCCGCCGCGGTAATCCCGGTGGTCGTCCCGCCGATCGTCATAGCGCTCGACATTGTCCTTGTCCCTCTTCCTTTTATCAAAAAGATCTCCAAACATTCTGCATTCACTCTTTCTTTATATTCAGGCGTAACTCTGCCGACAAAAATGCACTATGATTCATATTATATGATGCGGCAAGTTTGCGCAAGCATTTCGTCGCCGGAAGTCCCCTCGCCAAAATATCGGCCCGCCCATATTTTGACCGATCCCCGGAAAATTTTATTCACTCTTTATTCATTCGCAAATTCTTCTTTATTTCATGTTTTGAAACCCTTCTTGTCAAAAGAGCCCTACGGCTCCGATTTTCGGCCTCCCAAAAATGAATAATTATGCATAAAAAGTGAATAAAATCAAGAAAATATTCATTTTGCTTCGCGTAAAAAATGCCCTTCTGACAAGAAGGGCAAAAAAAGATGAATATTCAAAGTTCAGAAAATGAATAATTATTCATTTTCTATGCATACGCCGATTCTGCATTTCGGCTCGTGTGCAGCCGCCATTGCCTCAGCTTCTGCTGCATTTTGGTTCGCGCAGCCGCCATTGCCTCAGCTTCTGCTGCGGCTTTTCCGCGCCTTGTTCTTCATATAAATGACATACAGGCCTTTGAGCAGCAGATTGTTGTCGAGGATGATGTCATGCCTGCAGACGGGGCAGATCGTCGAAGCGAGACCTCCGGTGGCCACGACGCTGCCGACGGAGCCGCCGAGATCCTCGATATAGTGATCCAGAATGCCGTCGAGGGCGCCCGCGGAGCCGTAGATTATGCCGGACTTCATGCACTCGATCGTGTTGGAGGCGATCGTCTTGGTCGGGGGGATGATCTCGATGTTGGGAAGGAGCGACGTTCCGTCCGCCAGGGCGCGCATGGAGAGGCGCACGCCGGGCATGATGGCGCCGCCGATGTAGCGTCCTTTCGCATCCACAACCGTCACAGTCGTGGCCGTGCCCATATCAATGATGATGCAGGGCAGCGGATAATACTTTTTGGCGGCGACAGCCGTTGCGACGAGATCCGCGGCAATGGTGCTGGGATCGTCCAGAACGATGTCCAGGCCCGTCTTGATGCCGGCGCCGACGACCATGGCGTCGATTCCGGTGATGACCTTCACAGCTCTTCTCAGGATCTCAATGATCTGGGGCACAGACGAGGAAATGATCGCACCGTCAAAACCGAAGCGGTCCACTTCTTCCAGCTCCAGGATCTGCTTGATGTCCGACGCGTACTCATACTCCGTCTTTTTCAGATTGGTCTCCAGACGGATGATATGAGAGATCTCGCCCTTCTCATCGATGCAGCCGAGCACGATGTGGGTATTTCCTGTATCAATTGCAAGAATCATAGTTTTTTCCTCCGAATTAAGGCGCCGGTCTGCTCCGGCTTCCCGCGCAACGGGATCATGCCGGTCTATTCCGGCCTCCCGCGCTGCGGGATCATGTCGGTCTGTCCCGGCCGCCGCAGATCATTCGATGGGCGGCAGGATGTCCTTCAGGCCCTCCATAAAGGTGCTCTCGTAGTACTCTGCTCTTCCGGTGTCAAAATAGGAAGTCATCTCGGGGTCGATCGGTATTTTGGCAATGACCGGGATCTGCTCCTTGGCGGCGATCTCTCCTACGCGGCTCTCGCCGAAGATGCGGATCTCCTCGCCGCAGTGCGGGCACTTGACATAGCTCATGTTCTCGACGATGCCCAGTACCGGCACTTTCATGAGCTTAGCCATGCCGAGCGCTTTTTTGACGATCATGCTGACCAGGTCCTGAGGAGTCGTCACGACGATGATCCCGTCGATAGGCAGGGACTGGAAAACAGTGAGCGGCACGTCGCCGGTTCCCGGAGGCATATCGATGAACATATAGTCGACGTAGCCCCAGGCGACGTCGGTCCAGAACTGCTTGAGGGCGCCCGTGATGACGGGGCTTCTCCAGATGACCGGCGCGTCCTCCTGCTTGGACAAAAGATTCATGGACATAACCTTGATGCCTGTGATGGTGTTGGCGGGATAGAGACATTCCTCCGTCGCGACCAGGTCGGGATATCCGACGCCGAACATCTTGGGAATGCTGGGACCCGTGATATCCGCGTCGAGAATGGCTGTCTGGTAGCCGTTTCTTCTGGACCAGAGAGCGCTCATGGCTGTGACGGACGACTTGCCGACGCCGCCTTTGCCGCTGACGACCGCGATCACTTTATTGACATGGCTCCCCTTGTTGGCCTCGATGTGAAAATCCGGCGGTGTGGGCGGTTTGGGTGCGCCGCTGTTGTTCTGTGTGGGCATTTTATCTTCCTCCGTAATGAATTATTTGCAGGCGCCTCCCGGCGTTTTCGCTTAGGCGATTTGCCGTTTGCCGCGCCTCAAAAACTGGTATAGTATATGCATAGGGCCCGCCATCGCAAGCCCCGCACATCTAATAATAATGGAAAGTTTCCTTTTTGAAAAGTATAAGAAAGGTTCCCGAATGGAAGATCTCAACATCGCGCTTTTAATCGATTCCGACAACGTCAGTTCCCGATATATCGCGGGCATTCTCAACGAATTATCCAAATACGGCAAAATAACGATCCGCCGCATGTACGGCGACTGGTCCCAGGACCGTCTCCATTCCTGGATGAAATGCTCCTCGCGCTTCTCGCTCACGCCCATCATGCAGCCCAACAACACCCCGGGCAAAAACGCCTCCGACATAGGCCTGATCATCGACGCCATGGACATCCTCTACACAGGCGACGTGCAGGGCTTCTGCATCGTGTCCAGCGACGGGGATTTTAACAAGCTGGCGACCCGCCTGCGCGAGGCCGGCAAATTCGTCATCGGCATGGGCGAGAAAAAGACCCCCGAGTCCTTCCGCGTCTCCTGCGAGAGGTTTATTTTCCTCGACGTCATCGAGAGCGAGGACCCCTCGGTGCGCCGCAGAAGCTCCGACGCCTACGGCGGCTCCGCGTCCTGGAACTCCGGCGACAGCTCCGCGCAGACCGGATCTTCTTCCCAGGCCGGCGCTTCTTCCGGATTTTCTGCGCAGGCCGGATCCTCTTCCGCGCAGATCGGCGCGTCCTCTTCTGCCGGCCGCAGGCGCCGCGCCTACATCTCCGAGACGCCGCTTCCCTACAAGCCCGTCCCGGCTCTCCCGGCCCCCAAAGTACAGGAAGATGCCGACATAGATCAGGATTTTGACAACGATGCGGATGCGCTGTTCACAGACAAGACGACCATAGAAAAAGCCATCGTCAACATCATCACGGACAACGCAGCCGAAGGCAAAGAGACGGGCCTCGGCGAGATCGGCTCCCGCCTCGTCAAAATATTCCCCGACTTCGACGTCCGCAACTACCACTACAGCAAGCTCTCGGAGTACCTCAAAGACTTCTCCTCGCTCAAAGTGGAGAACCGCGACAACGCGGTCTGGGTCTCCCTCAACAGCTCGCCGGACAGCGAGATCGAGCAGCAGATCCTGCGCATCTTCAAAAGGCACAACACCGACGACATGTACATGACAACGCTCAAAAAAGAGCTTCTCGAGCTCAATCCCAACCTGGAGGCCAGCATCCGCCGCAGCGGCGTCACGAGATTCTCGGTCTACCTCAACCGGATGATCTCTTCCGTCGAAGTCAACGGAAGACACGTACTGCTGAAGAAGGGAAATTGAGGTTTTGAGGGGTGCGCGGCACAGGGCAAGGTATAGATACAGCAAAAAATGCAGTGAAATATCATCTCCAATATAATATAGGCCGCCAAGCTCACTTGGCGGCCTATAACATATGCTATTTTACTTTCTGTACTCTGCAATGGCCGGGTCCACGCTTTCAAGGAAGGTATGGACCTTGTTCCAGTAGCCTTCGGGGTCGACGACGACGCTCATGACGTGCTCCGCGCCGGGCACAAGCATGCACATTTTCTTGCAGGAGGCCGCTTCGAAGAGCTTGATCATCATGGAGCACGGGATAAAGGTATCCGCCTCTCCGTGGATGAAAAGCGTGGGTGTCACTGAGTGTGCCACTGCGTCGATAGGCGACGCATCCGCGAGATCATAGCCGCCTCTGACGAGGGTTACCGCGCGAAGGGCGGGCAGGAGTATTTTGGCAGAGACGGGCGGCTTCTGGTCCAGCGTGTTGTACACGTGGGTGAACTCCTCCATGGCTGTGCTGTAGCCGGCGTCTGCAATGCAGGCTTTGACACAGGAGGGGAGGATCTCGCCGGTTGCCATCATGACCGTTGCGGCGCCCATGGAGATGCCGTGCAGAATGATGGCAGCCTCGGGATCCCGCTTGAGAATGCGGTCGATCCAGATGATGATGTCGAGGCGGTCGTGGT
>ODAJ012006387.1_pt1 | contig 12696 bp, 11 predicted proteins | sample 1539241 | NCBI WGS metagenome assembly ODAJ01 (sample SAMN02144231, study PRJEB22623) | gut metagenome | biome: sheep rumen | host: Ovis aries | place: New Zealand | reverse complement strand
AGATCCTGCTTTCATCGCCAGAAGGCTGGTGATTAGTGCAAGCGAGGATATAGGGCTTGCCAATCCCAATGCCCTGCTACTTGCCAATGCGGCCTTTGACGCCGTTATGAAGATAGGATGGCCCGAGGGACGTATTCCCTTGGCAGAGGCAACCATTTATTTGGCTACCAGTCCTAAAAGCAACTCGGCATATAAGGCAATCAATGATGCTTTGCAGAAAGTGCAGCAGACAGGTAATAAGCCTGTTCCTTTGCACCTGCGCAATGCTCCCACCAAGCTGATGGAACAGCTGGGTTATAGCGAGGGCTACAAATATGCTCATGATTACGAGGGTCATTTCGTCGAGCAGCAGTTCCTGCCGGATGACTTGCAGGAGATGCGTCTGTGGCATGCACAGCCGAATCCTTCGGAAGACAAACTCCTGCAGCGTATGATCCAATGTTGGGGAGAGAGGTATAAGAAATAGACCCCCTCTAACTCCCCCTCTAGGGGGAGAACCAAGATAAAAGATAAAAATTAAAAGAGAAAAGTGAGATGGTTTCAAGTTTCAGGTTAAAGACTAAGGTCTAAAGTCTAGAGTCTAAAGTCTAGAGTCTAAAGTCTAATTCTTAATTGCCACTTCGTTCTCGCGTTCGCTCGCGACCCCTTCGGCGTTCTTCTCTCTTCATTCTTAATTAAAAACGGCAAACAATAAACCAACTCATAAACTCAAAAACTCTAGTTCATTAATGAATTATGAATTAAAAACAAGCTAAATATGACAAAGAAAATTCTTCTTTTAGGTTCAGGCGAATTGGGTAAGGAATTCGTGATTGCCTGCAAGCGTAAGGGACAATACGTGGTGGCATGTGATAAATACGACAATGCACCGGCTATGCAGGTGGCTGATGAGCGCAGGGTGTTCAATATGCTGGATGGCGATGCGCTGCAGAAGGTTGTTGAAGAGGTTAAGCCCGATATCATTGTGCCAGAGATAGAGGCCATTCGTACAGAGAAGTTGTACGAGTTTGAGAAGGCTGGCATACATGTTGTGCCCAGTGCCAAGGCTGTTAACTACACCATGAACCGTAAGGCTATTCGTGAATTGGCTCATACCGAGTTGGGTCTCAAGACGGCAAACTATCTTTATGCCAGTACCTTCGAGGAGTTAAAGGCTGCTGCCGACAAGATTGGTTTCCCCTGTATCATTAAGCCTCTGATGAGCAGCAGCGGTCACGGACAGAGCAAGGTAGATGCTGCCAGCGAGTTGGAGAAAGCATGGGAGAATGCCTGTGGTGGAAGTCGTGGCGATATCATGGAGGTTATTGTGGAGCAGTTTATTCCCTTCGACTACGAGATAACCCTGCTTACTGTCACACAGAAGAATGGACCTACATTGTTCTGTGCTCCTATAGGACATGTTCAGAAAGGTGGCGACTATCGCGAGAGCTTCCAACCTCGTGCCATGAAACCTGAGCATCTGAAGATGGCACAGCAGATGGCAGAGAAGGTTACGGCAGCTCTTACAGGTGCCGGCATCTGGGGCGTTGAGTTCTTTGTCAGCGAGAAGGAAGGTGTTATCTTCAGCGAGCTGAGTCCTCGTCCACATGATACAGGAATGGTTACTCTGGCAGGAACACAGAATCTGAGCGAGTTTGAGTTGCATTGCCGTGCTGTCTTGGGTCTTCCTATTCCAGAGATTACCCAGGAGCGTCAGGGTGCATCAGCTGTTATCCTCTCGCCCGTAGAAACAACCAATCCCCAATATGATGGCATGGAAGATGTGTGTGCAGCACAACGCACATACCTGCGCATCTTTGGCAAGCCTGAGGCCCACGTAGGTCGCAGAATGGGCGTGGTTGTATGTTGGGACGATAAGTCCGCTTCTCAGGAGGCCCTCCGCGATAAGTGTAAGGGCTTGGCTGCCAAGGTAGTGGTGCGTTAAAGCTTAGAAGAGAAATACGTTACAATATCATGCAGTTCCTCATCCGTAAGGGTGGGGAACTTTTCTTTTATCGTTTCCCTAAAGGCTGATACAGCCTTGGCTTTCATCTGCTGCTTTCCCATTTTTATTCCACTGGCAATAGGTGTGGAAGGCAGTAATGCTCTATTGAAATTTCCGTCGCTCATTTTATCAATTCATAATTCACAATTCATAATTCATAATTCATAATTAAGAATTAAGAGAGAAGAACGCCGAAGGGGTCGCGAGCGAACGCGAGAACGAAGTGGCAATTAAGAATTAGACTCTAGACCTTAGTCTTTAACCTGAAACTTGAAACCATCTCACTTCTCTCTTTTATCTCAGCTCTCCCCCTCGGGGGAGTTGGAGAGGGGTCGATTCTTCGCTTCCCTCAGCACGCGTTCCACATCTTCTTTCTTGTCTGTCAGGGTTAGAATGAGGTTCTTGTACACGCCTCTTTCTGTCAAGTCCATCATCAGCGGCCAGATGGGAACCTCCTTTGTCCAGAAGTCTGTGCCGAGGAAGAACATCGGACTTGCATATCCAAAGGTCAGATAGTGATTCTGGACTGCCTCCTGAAATACTTCTTGCAATGTTCCTGCACTGCCCGGCGTGTATAGTATGCCGCCTTTGGCAATGGTTAGGATGCCATCCTCGCGTATGCTGTTTTCGAAATACTTGGCTATGTGTGTAGCAAGGGGTGTAGATGGCTCGTGTCCGTATAGCCATGTGGGAATGCCCAGACTTTGGAACTCTTTTTGTGGAAAGCGGTCGTGAACCCTCCATGCCGTCTCCAGCCATCCCTCGTCAGTGTACATGGGTGCTGTGGCCAGAATGTGCAGTGCATCCTGGAACTCCAGTTCGTTACGGCCTGCCATCCATGCGCCCAGGTGTGTAGCCTCCATGGCACCAGGTCCGCCACCAGATATCATCAGGTATCCTTTCTCCGTCAGGTATTTGCTGATGGTTGCCACCTGCCTGTAGGCTGTGTCTCTGCGCGAGAGGTGATGTCCACCCATAATGCCAACCAGACTCCGCTCGTCGTAGTTCGAGAGGAAATCGTGCAGGCAGTCCGAAATGCTATGGTCATGCAGTGTGCGGGCCAGCGTCTCCTTGGCATCCGTCGAACGTTTTCCCTTCTTCAGATAGTGTTTGTAAACGCGCCCGTCGAAGCACTTCTCGTACGAGCCCTTTATGGCAGGACTGTATCCTTCGTACAGCTCCTCTGGTGTATAGAGGTGATTGCGATACCTGAAGGTCTCGCCCATATCGGGCAGGAAGAGGCAATCCTTGCTATTCTTCTTCAGGCCCATGGGCAGTTGGCATCCAATGAAGATGCAATCCTTGTATGTATGTGCGAGAGCCAACTCGGCCATTGCCGTCAGGTCGATACTCTGGAAGGCGCAACGCTTTATTTCCTCCACCTCTTGGCATAGAACCTGTTTCAGCTGGCAATCGTCTTTAATATGTCTGTATGCATCCTTCATGAGCTTTTCTTATGGTGTAATTTCCTACCCTAAATGTATAAATGTATTGCAAAAGTACAATTTTTAGTGCGTATGTATTATGTTTTTGTCCGGAAAAGTTGTAAATTTACACAGATTTAACCGGATAACAGAAATAATAACAACAAATTTCACATCGATATGAAGAAATATTTTTTCATTGCATTAACCGTTTTTTTCTCTTTCCTTTCGTGTGCTCAGGTATCAGCAGCCAAACCTTTGAAGATTCGCTGGGCAACCTTTAATATTCGTTGTATCAGTAAGGACGATTACAAGATAAACTGCGGATGGGATCAGCGTAAGGAACGTGTATACCGATATCTCATAGATAATAAGATAGACATTTGCGGAATGCAGGAGGTTACATACGAGCAATATGAGTACCTGCGTCAGCATCTGCCTGAATATGATTATGTGGGCGTAGGACGTACAGACGGCAAGACAAAGGGCGAGGCATCCCCCGTGTTCTATCGCAAGGATAAGTACGAGGCATTGGATAAGGGTAACTTCTGGCTTTCCGAGACACCTGATGTGGTTGGCTCAAAGGGATGGGACGCTGCCATCGAGCGTATTGCCAGTTGGGTTAAGCTGAAGGACAAGAAGACGGGTAGGGTATTCATGGCAGTGAACACCCACTTCGACCATGTGGGCAAAGTGGCTCGTCGCGAGAGTGCCAAGCTTATCATGCGTAAGATTCAGGAGATAGTGGGCAGCAACCCCGCTGTCGTAACGGGTGACTTCAATGTTACCGAGGCGGATGAGGCTTATACCACTATGGTAACCAATGAGTTCAAGATGTATGATGCTTATCACATGACGAAGAACAATACAGGCGTAAACTTCACCTGGCACGATTACTGCCGCATTTCTGCCGACAAGGCAGAGAAGATAGACTTTATCTTCATTACCCCCAATATCAAGGTAAAGCATACGCATATCGAGCCTACTCACCCGGAGGCCCAGATAACGGATCACAACCCTCATTATGCCGACTTGAGGCTGTAATCCTTAGATTTATATTTAATTAACATCTTGGTATTCTTTTATTTCGTACCTTTGCCGCCGAAAAGCATTAAAGTTTACAGATATGAAGGAAGATAAGAAGATAAATTTCTCTATCGAGTCTGTACAGGACTTGAATTCTTCGAACATATGGTCGTTATCTGCCGAGCAGATTGGCTCGATGTGGGAGAAGGAGCGTAAGGAGGAAGACTTCTCTATTGTAGAGGAGAAGCTCCTGAACGTAATTCGTCTCGCCTTTGAGGTGGTTCACTTCAACGAGGAGGATGAACGTGAGGTCAATAAATACAGCAATACGAATTGGGTGAAGTTCCATCACTGTAAGGAAGGTAAGGGATGTGTAGCCATCCGTAGAAAGACCATTACACGTATTACAGACCTTAGTTACGAGAATGTAAAGCATATCTCAGCTCCTGTTCTGCTTGATTTGATTGATAAGAACTTCGGTGGCGGATGGGATTCTATCTCATTGGCTCTGAAGGATATTATCGAGAGTGGTTTTGATATCAGCACAACTCAGCTGCCTGCAAGTCGCATCCATGCTCCTGGCGGCACACTCGAGAAGAAAGTCGCTCAGGGATATGATGTGCTGGAGATTGTAAAGGGCACCTGGATTGAGGCCATCTTTGCCAAGAAAAAGGACCCTGTAGAGAAACTGAAGATAGAGCCCTCTTATAAGGAATACGACGAGGATGGCAATCCTGTCTATGAGGAGGATAGCGAAGAGAACGATGACAATATGGATGAAGAGTCCGACGATTCTGACGACACTTTCTACAGCAGCTATTCAGAGGAGGCTGAGGTGAAGTCCGAGGATGATGAAGGATTCCCCATCGAAGAAGAATAAAATCTCGATTAATGGTTATTGGTTAATGGTTATCGGTTATCGATGCCAATGGCCAAAGTTGAGCGGTTAGCGTTTTTCGCTAGCCGCTCAATTTTTATCAGACTAAAGTCTAAGGTCTAGAGTCTAAAGTCTATAGTTACCACCCCTCGGGTAGAACGATGTTCTCCACGTCATGTGCTTTCTCGAACAGAGGTGATATTTCCTCGTCCATAAACCCAGCTATACCACACCCAATGCGGGTAACAAGGAATGTTAGTTCAGGATGGCCCTTCGCAAACTCTATGAATTCATCCACATACGGCTTTATGGTCTCCACGGCGCCCTGCATGGTAGGGATGGCATAGCTCTGGCCCTGCAAGCCAACTCCCTGTCCCATGATAGCTCCAAACTTGCGGTAAGCCACATAAGCTGCTCCGCCGCCATGCATACCTCCCAGATTACTTCCAAAGACGAATATCTCGCCAGGCTGCAGTTCCGTAATAAACTCCGGAGTTGTTTGTTTCTGTTGCATAGGATTTGTCTTTTATTAGATTACATTCCTTTTCTTCTGCGAATATACAACATTTTCTATATATAAGTAGCTAAAAACAGGAAATGTTACACCTTAATTATTAATAAAGTTTAAAGGTTAATGGTTAAAGACTTTTTCATTGACCATTATTTCTAAGGTCTAAAGTCTAACGTCTAGCGTCTAATGAGTAATCTGTCAATAATTTTCTAATCTATCATTTTGGGCTTATATATTGCCTAGTTGGAGAAAATTTACTGCCAAGTTAGGAAAATTTTGCTGCCTCGAGTGGTAGCAAATACTCGTAGGCAATAGGGTGGGGAACTATGTTTTGGTAAATGTCTCTATTGTCAAATTAATTCATAAACAAAAGATATTAACAGGAACACTTTTTACTATTAATAGTAATAATTGCAGGAATTAATAGAAACAAGTAAAAGTGTTAATATAGACTCCTTGCTCCTGACAATGGAACTATTCTCAAATAATCGCCGTCATATACCTCAGCAAAGGTTTAACCCCGATGGTTATCGGGCTTAATAGACGGTACATGTTATCTAAACATATACCTAATATATACCCAACATGTACCCCATAATTCAAAAAATCAAACTGAGGAGATAGGTATATGTTAGGTACATTATAGGTACATGTTGCACAAACATATACCGTTCGTTCCGCACGATAACCATCGGATCTCAAATGGTATCGGGGTATATGTTATCAGTTTTTGAAAAATCCATCACTTTCGATTCATCTTCTACATCAGCCTTCTTCCATCTTCATAGTTAACACTTTGATATCTGTTGTATCGTAAATTCATGAACCGTGAACCATAATTGTTCAATCGAGGTGTAGGACAGGTTCAAACAGACTTAAAGACAAATGGCAACACACTTCAAGCAATATTCATCTTAAATATATGTATGCTCGTTATAAAATAGCGAACTTTTTTTTTGTGCTTATAGCTTTCTCTATGAGAGATACGGCATGTTGCTATGAGCGATACGGCCTTTCACTCCTAGAGATACGCCGTATTGCTAAAACGGTTATTTTTAACTAAAGTCTAAGGTCCAATGTCTAAAGTCTAACAGGCGTTGAAGATTTTATCGCCTTGCAGACCTCGCAGATGATAAATTATCCTTATCTTTGCCTAAAATAAAGTAGCCATGAAGTTTAAAATAGCATTTAAGCATCTTCCGTTTGAGCCTAGAAGAAAACAAGTTATTTACGTTGAAAGCTGTTATAACGACGTAGTAAATAAGTTTATACAGAAGAACTATACACGTATTACGCAAAAATGTGATTTCATGGGGATGGACTTCTGTTATATACCCAAATTGGTAGAGGAGTTTGGTTCTGATAATGTATTGTTCTACAACGCTCCTTATGCCAAGCATAGAGAAAGTCCTGCAAATGTTAGGAGTGATTTCCTGTTAAGTTTCATGTCGCATCCCGAAAATAAGAGCCAGATACCACCATCCCTTTTGTATATAGAAAATGATGAGGAAGATGAGAGGTTAAAGGTGCAAGAGGTCATATTCTCTGGTGTATCAATTACTGAGCTAGATATTTATGTAGATGAAATGTTCTATCATCTTCTGGATAAAATCGATGATAATAGTGATTGTCAGAGTTTGTTCCAAATGTGTGAAGATGATGATCAATACTCTATTCCTTATAATGCTGACCTATTCTTTGATGAGGAAACACAGAAAATGGCCCTTGATGTATGGGAGAAAATAAGAGAACTGGAGAAGAAAGGTTTTACAAGGTATATGTTGCAGCAATTCATAGAGGGGCAGGAGAAGCTGAGCCGACTGCTTATTACAAAGGATTTCCGTATCTTCCTACCTGACTATAATAACAAGGAGATTTTGATGACCCCTCTGCCCAAAGCCGTATTCCTTTTGTTTCTTAATCATCCTGACGGAATACCATTTAAGCATCTGCCGGACTATAAGGAGGAACTTAAAGCCATATATGCTAAGTTGAAGCCTATAGATACTGAAGCAACTGAACGCAGCATAGGGGCAGTTACTGACCCGTTCAACAACTCCATTAATGAAAAATGCGCAAGAATCAGGGAAGCTTTTGTGAGCCAGTTTAGCGACCACCTTGCTAAGAACTATTTTGTGACAGGCAATAGAGGTGAAGCGAAGAAGATAACGCTACCCAGAGAGTTAGTTGTTTGGGAAGAATGAGAAGAAAAATGGTTCTGCAAGCCTTGCAGAGGCATTTTTCTTGGTGGGGATATTTTCTTCCCATATATTTGTGGCGTTAAAATAATAAATGTATGGAAGAGAATAAAATTACAGAGGTGCAGGGTGGAATAAACTATAATTTCCCCGAAGATAAGACCAAACACATTATAAAAGTTATTGGTGTGGGAGGTGGTGGCGGCAATGCCGTACAGGAAATGTATGAGACGGGTGTGAAGGACGTGAGTTTCCTTGTCTGTAATACCGATAGTCAGGCACTTTCACAATCGCCCATTCCTGTAAAGGTTCAGCTGGGCGAAGAAGGTCTTGGCGTTGGCGGCAATCCTGAAAAAGGAAGGGAGGCTGCTGAGAGCAGCATGGAGGAGATAGAACAGATGTTCGACAAGGATACTCAGATGGTGATAGTAACTGCGGGTCTGGGTGGGGGAACAGGAACGGGTGCCAGTCCGCTTATTGCTAAAGCAGCTCGGGAGCGGGGGCTGCTGACCATAGGTGTGGTGACACTACCATTCCTTTTTGAACGCAAGTTCCGCAGGGAAAAGGCCTTGCGGGGAATAGCAGAACTGAAGGAGAATGTGGATGCCTTATTGGTAATCAACAACCAACGACTATTGGAAATCTATAACGACAATTCTACAACCATTGAGGATGCGTTCGGTAAGGCTAACGAGGTGTTGACAACTGCCACCAAGACTATTGCGGAGATTATCACCATAAAGGGTATTGTGAACCGCGACTTCAAGGATGTAGAGACCGTGATGAAGAACAGCGGGGCGGCAATTGTTTCGGTAGGTTATGCTGAGGGCGAGAACCGCATTCTGACAGCTATGACCAATGCGCTGAGCTCACCCTTGATTAATCCCATAGACATAGAGAAGACTAAGCGGTTACTATATGTGATTTACGACTCGGAGAAGAGTCCGGTTACGGTTTCCGAAACTACAGAGATTAATCAGTTTATGGATACAATGCCCGAAGACCTGGAAGTATTGTGGGGTCAGTATCGCGACGAGTCATTGGACGGAAAGGTAAAGGTGGCTATCATTGCTACGGGCTTCGACCAGCCAAGCGTTCCTGATGAAAAGAAGCGGGATGAGGATCACGAAAGACTCATCCAAGAGATGGAGGACTTCTACTATCCTAACCTGAGGAAAAAGCAAGAACCAGTAGTAGTTGCAGAAGATGGTCCTAAAATAGAGGAGAATGAAACAGAGTCAGAGAAACAAGAAGAGGAAAGCACTCCAGAGAAGCGAACATGGCTAAAATCAATCTTTGATTTTGCCAAACACGCCTTTGAGGAGGAAGAGTAATTTATATAAAAGATTCTTATTCCTTTGTACAGCCTGAGTGCAGCTAGTACTTGCAGCAGCGTGGAATTAGCATCTATTAGCAGGGAATGATTTTGATTTCCCTGCTTTTTTGAAAATACCACAATAATGATATTTAGACATACAAATACAAACGAAGCCCAACGAATGTAGTCGTTAGGCCTCGTGATAAAGAAAGAATCATTCAAGAAGAATTTCATCATTGCTCCGGATCCTAAAAACCTTTTCTGTGTTCAATACTGGTGACGATTTCCTCAAAGTCACCAGAAATTATACATTGATTGGCTTCAGATGCAACATTCAAAGTAAGGCCGAATTTCGTACATACTATATTCTGGCCTTCTGGCCTGCTTACTATTATTCGGCAGGCGCAATCTTCGCAGAAGCGAAGAAAATTAATTTGTTTTTGTTTCATAACAATTTTGAATTATGATTTTGTGCAAAATTATAGGTAATTTTTTTATCCTGCAACGACAAAAAGGTTAATAAAGACGAAATTTACAGACCGTTGTAAATGACTAATAATAAGCATATTACGAGTATGTTTTGTAACACTATATGCGTGTCTTAAATCATATAAAATTCCACCTCTTATTATAGCATGATATAGAAGAGAAGGAATAAGTGTAACAAGAAGAATATGTTGAGATTCCCATGTGCCGGATTATCCGTTGATATGCTTTGAATTAATTTTCCTGCTGTTTTATTTTAGAGTAATACTCTTTTTCATATATTTGCAAAGTATAAATGCTAAATTATCAATATCATGAAGAAGAAATATATATATAGAGGTATTATAACAACCGTTGTTTTATTAATGATGTTTGCTTGTTCTATGAGCAATATAGAATATCCAATAGAGGGCGAAGAATTGTATAGGATTCAAGTAGGAGGAAAATGCGGTTTTATAAATAAAAAAGGTAAACTTATAATAGACCCACAATTTGATAATGCTTTTTGGTTTTTTGGGGATAGCGTATGTTATGCTCAAATCGGCGACCAAAAAGGATTAATTAATATGCAAGGCGAATTTGTCGTTCAATTAGATACAGCAATAAATTGGGTTTATAGATTTGAAAACGACATAGCTACTTTTATAACAAAAAGTGGAAAGTTTGGAATAATCAATAAATTGGGTGAAATTATTCTTCCTGCATGTTTCTTAGATATTTCGCAAGATGGCTATGGCTTTATTGTAAAAGACACGCTAGGGAAAAGTGGATATGTAAATAAGAGTGGAGAGTTTATCGTGCCATGTAAATATAATGAGGTTGGTCTTTACAGCGAAGGAAGAATTGTGGTTAAAACGGGAGAAAAGTATGGCTATGTAGATAGCTTAGGTACGTGGGTAATTGATAGTATTTTTGATGAGGCAAGAACATTTGGTGATGGTTTGGCACGTGTAAAAATCAACGGCAGGTGGAAGTTTATTGACATTAATGGAAAGTCGGATGATAGCAAATCCTTCGACGAGATTCTAACAGGTTTTGGAAACAATCGTGCATTTGTGATGAATGAAAACAAGATAAATCTAATTGATAAAGGAAGTAGAATTATAGCACAATTGGAGGTCGATTCTGTTAAAGGATTTCGTAACAAATTAGCTCCTTATAAAAAAAACGGGAAATGGGGGATAATTGATTCTATGGGAATTGAGGTGATTCACCATAAATTCGATGATATCATTTTAAATGATGATTATATAATTTTTAAGGATAATGATAAATTTGGAGTAATAGATACTGTTGGAAATATAATAATAGATGCAGTCTATAGCGACTTAGTTATTAATAATAAGCTATCTTTGATATTATGTGTAAACGATAATTGGAATAATGGGGTATATTATGATAAAAGTGGAAATCAAATTTGGAAAGATATGACAAATGCGAAGGTGTCATGGCCCCAAAAAACAACTAAAGAGGAATGTGTCAAATATATAGATTCTCATTTGGCAGACTTAGACCCAATTGAGGGCATCTACTATGTAACAATTGAACAAATTGCAATTGATAGGCGAACAGACCATACTACCTCAAATGGTTCTGAATCTTATTATTATGCTATTTTACGTTATCCTGAGAATTCAAATGAATTTGTAGCGCGTATAATAGATGATAACGATTCAAAATGCTGGGCTAAAAAATTTGTTCAAGTTGGTCAGTCCAATGTTTATGCCGTAGTTAATCTACTCAACAAAAAGGAGAATATGTTCTGGGCAGAAGATGGCAAACTTATTATGGAGGACCCATTCAAATTTGAGATAACTTTAAGACAAGATGGGAACAACTATTATAATTGGTATGTAAAATGTGAATTTATAAAAGATTATCCTACAAATGATGTTTTTGATCAAGTTCAAAAAGCAGAATGGAGCGGGACAGGTTTTGCTATTGCTGATGGCTATATCGCAACAAATTATCATGTTACAAATGGTGCAAAGACAATCTCTGTCAGAGGAATTAATGGAAATAATGATGAATCATATAAAGGATATTTAGTTGCCACCGATAGAGAACACGATATTTCGATTATCAAAATAGTTGATAAGAAGTTTAATGGGTTTGATGAAATACCGTATAGTGTTGGAAAATCTATTCCTGACGTGGGAGATGATATATTTGTTCTAGGCTACCCAATGACTGAGACTATGGGTAAGGATATTAAATTAACTGATGGAATCATTAGTGCAACATCTGGATACAAAGGCAATCAATCGATGTATCAGATTTCTGCTGCTGTCCAGCCCGGAAATAGTGGTGGCCCTTTATTTGATAATGACGGAAATGTAATAGGTATTGTTTGTGCAAAACATGCAGATGCCGAGAATGCAAACTATGCTATCAAAGTTTCATATCTATTAAGTTTAATCAAAAGTTCTGACATTGGTATTAAACTGCCGGAACACAATAATGTAAAATCAAAGTCTTTGCCTAAGAAAGTAAAAACAGTAAAGCCATTCGTTTATATAATTGAATGTAGTAGTTGTTGAAATCAAAATAATAACAATCGATTATTGTTTAAAATACAGCCTTATGGGTTATATGGTGAATGGTTGAATATGGTAGTAAATTGTATAAAAGAATCATGAGATACAGACATTTGATTATTTTAGCCCTAACATTATTATGTCTCGTAGGGTGTGAGAATTCCAACAAGAACACAGAACCAGAGTGGGTGACGAGGCTTAATGAAATGTCTTCCTATATGCAGGGAGATACGCTGATTGATACCTATTTCAAATATAACCAGATAGTAAATGGATATGAGGTAACTGGCAGATGGAGGCCGTTTAATAAGAATTGTGAAATTGGGCCTGTATTG
>ODAJ012094865.1_pt1 | contig 12700 bp, 12 predicted proteins | sample 1539241 | NCBI WGS metagenome assembly ODAJ01 (sample SAMN02144231, study PRJEB22623) | gut metagenome | biome: sheep rumen | host: Ovis aries | place: New Zealand | reverse complement strand
TTTAACAACAAAACCGAACATTGAAAAACGACACCATGTTCATTATCTGTCACATTATCGGATTCTAAACGCTGTGAGACATTCGTCATTTTGACGGGAGCAAAAAAAGCACCTGCTCGGATGGGCAGGTGCGAGGTTTCACATTGAAATATACTCTGGCGGAATATAGTCCGCAAGTACGACCTTATCGTTGCCCTTGTAGAACACTACCCCGTCGCTGTGTGCTTTGGCTGCGTCTATCTTCAGAATAACAGGATCGCTGTCCCTGCGTTTGCCGACCTGAACAGCGGTGTCGGTGTCAACAGACAAGTGAACGTACTGCCGCTTCATCGGTTTCAAACCATCTTTCAGAATGATCTGCGCCGCCTTGTGCGTAGTGCCGTGATAAAGAATCGCAGGCGGCTCGATAGGCTCTTTGGAGATGTGCATCGGGATAGTGTGCCCGTACAGCGCACGCACCCTGTCGCCCTTTATCTCGAACCGAGTCTTGTCCGAATTTGCGATTATGTATTCAATGTCACTCACGGTTATCACTCTGCCGTGCTTGCCGTTTTCATTTATTGCCCCAAGCAGCTGTACTGTGGGAATAAAGCCCTCACTGTCCAGCTCCAGCTCATACTCCCACGGAGCATGACGGAGAGCATAGGATATCTCCTGACTTAGTTTTTTGTAGTTCATTTTGCCTCCTCTTTAATACTTCATTTTTTCTTTTTTGCATTAAGTTCTTTAATAAAGCTAAAATCGCACCATGTTTTTTCAGCAAAATTCAACAGTTTTTTCTTTCTATTCTTAATTGAATCCAAAGTCCATTTACCTTCTATCAAAAAATCTTCAAGTTCGTTCTGGCACTTGTACGGAGCTTTTATAAAGTATTTAGATGCCTTGACTTCAACATCCTGCTTTCCCTTACTTGCATTTGCTGATAACGGATCGAGGGTGAGATTACCTATTCAGATGCTTTCTTCAACGAATTATATATCTCTTCAGTAAAGATTCCTAGCACTTCACGCTTTATCTCCTCATCATTCAAAAGCAAAGAGAAGAAATCCTGATTCTGTTCAAGTCCCTCAATCAGTGCATCGTCAATATCATCAAAGTATGAGAATTCAAAATCTTTAACGGTATTATTCTTCGCACTTGCCTTGAGCTTGTCCGATTTCATAAGGATATCACGGATCTGAAGCATTGCCTTTACTGCAACATCGCTGTCATATGACTTGCCGGTTCGTGCATTGATCTCTGCAATTATTTCCGACAGCCTTTCTTCCTTTGCAGGAGTCAAATCAAATGATTCAGCCGACGGAAGCTTTACAACGGGTTTTGCAACTATATTGGATTCCGTGTGTTCTTCCTGTTTCTTCTGAACAAATTGAGTTGCTCTGATCTTTCCGTCAAGATTATAACCAGGTCCAGGATGTTTCAGATTAATATGCGAGAACAGAAGGACAATGTAGTTATACTTTTTATGGAGATCAATATCCTCAAAGCTTGATACCTGAACCATAAACTCATAGAAACGAATGAAATGACGAAGATCTACAACTATTTCCCTCTGCCTATCATTGCTGTAATGCTCGATCAGTTTCTGAGATTTATCAAGACAGAAATTGATCTTCTTTTTATCCGCAGCAAGCACTTTCTCCTTATAGAGAATCTCATTTACCCTCTCAACATCGTCAGGATCAATTATCGCATATGAATCGATCTGTGATTCAAGGTCATAAATCGCAGCCGGTGTAACTGAGTTCGACAATATCGTTGTGGTATAGTATGGTTCAAATGCTTTAACGATCTCCTCATAACTATTAACGAAATCAAGAATAAATGTCTTTTTCTCAAAAGGCGAACATATCCTGTTCAAACGAGAAAGTGTCTGAACAGCATTTACGCCATTCAGTTTTTTCATAATATACATAGCGCAAAGCTTTGGCTGATCAAAGCCTGTCTGATACTTGTTAGCCACCAAGAGCACCTGATAATCGTCCTTATCAAACTCTTTTGTAAGCCTATCTTCAGGTATACCGTTAATGCCCTGCTCAGAGTACTCTGTATCATCATTCGGCAATTTCACTTTGCCCGAAAATGCAACTAAAGCTTTGATATTATACTCTTTCTTCGCACAATAATCCTCAAAGGCTTGACAGTATTTCACAGCAGCCTGTCTTGAAGAAGTAATGACCATAGCCTTTGCCTGTCCGCCAAGTTCTTTCATAACGGTGGTGCGGAAATGCTCTACGATTACTTCAATACGTTGTGCAATATTAGTTTCGTGCAGTTCTACAAAGCGGGCGATCTGGCGTTTTGCACTCGCAGTCTGCATCTTAGGATCTTCTTCAATTTCTTTGTTTATCTGATAGAATGTTTGGTATGTAGTATAGTTTTGCAGGACATCAAGGATAAACCCTTCCTCGATAGCTTGCTTCATAGAGTATATATGGAAAGCCTGACGCTGACCTTTTTCATTAACAGATCCAAACAGCTGCAATGTAGTTGGCTTTGGAGTAGCCGTGAAAGCGAACATAGATACATTCTGCTGTTTGCCATTCCTTGCAAGCTCTGCTGCAATCTCGTCCTCCATATCCTGATACAGCTCATCGCCCATACCGAGAGATTGCGTGACCGCTGCCATATCCTTGCCTGCCGTAGAAGAATGTGCCTCGTCGATAATGACAGCGAAGTGCTTATTCTTCAAGTCCTGAACGCTGTCCACGATATACGGGAACTTCTGAATCGTAGTTGCGATGATCTTCGTATTGCCATTAAGGGCGATAGCAAGATCAGCAGAATTGCACTTTTCGTCCATAACACGAATAAGCCCCGACTTATGCTCCATTCCCATGATTGCTTTCTGAAGCTGTCTGTCAACAACAACTCTGTCGGTCATGATGATAACATTGTCAAAGATGATCTTGTTGTCAGCATCGTGGATCGTCGCAAGGCGGTATGCAAGCCAAGCAATAGTATTTGTCTTGCCGGAGCCTGCGCTGTGCTGGATAAGGTAGTTGAGAGAGGTGCGGTTTTCCTCTACATCGGCAAGGAGCTTGCGGACAGCATCGAGCTGATGATAACGGGGAAAAATAATGCTCTCCTCGACCTCGACCTTGCCCGTCTTTTCGTTCTCTTTCTCAGAAGTCTGAATAAAGATAAATTTGGAGATCAGGTCAAGTATCGTGTCTTTGGTGAGAATATCATCCCACATATAATGTACAGGATAATCGTCCTCACAGGGAGCGTTTCCTGCACCTGCATTGACCCCTTCACCGTTGCCCTGATTGAACGGCAGGAAGAAGGTCTTTTCGCCGTCGAGCTTCGTTGTCATATAGACTTCGTGCAAGTCCATAGCAAAATTAACGAGTGTGCCTGCCTTGAACAAGAACAGTCTGGACTTCGGATCACGCTCCATACGGTACTGATAGATCGCATCGTCCGTGGACTGTCCTGCATAGTTGCATTTCAGCTCCATCGAGATGATCGCAAAGCCGTTCAGGAAGATCACAACGTCGATACGCTCTTTGTCATTCGCCCACACTTCTTCCATGACGGTAAAGCGGTTCATTTCATATTTCCGCATCAGGTCTTTATTGAATGTAGTCGCAGGCTTTGTGAACATCAGCTCCAGCTTATGCCCCGACAGCTCAACACCGTGACGGAGGACTTCAAGCAAACTGCCCCTTTTCTTCGTACACTCCGCATTGATGAACGAAACAATGGTATCTTCAAGCCTGTCCTTATGTATCTTGCGGAGCTTTTCCATTGTCTCAGGCTGGGTATCGTTCAGAAATCCGAACAGCATTTCACGGTCGATCGCAAAACGGCGGTCAAAGTCGGTCGCTTTTCTTATCGTGTAGCCGTTTTGGTCACGGAGTATGCCGAGCAGTTCTGATTGATAGTCTTTTTCAGTTAGTATATTGTTCATGTCAATCCCCACTTTTCTTTTATTTCACGGAGTTGTTTTCGTTCTTCTCTTTCATCAACCAATGTGTAGTTAAAGAAGTTAAAAAGCGATTTATTGGCTTCATAATAGTCTTTTGCTGCTGTTTTTAGATAATAGCACAGTGTTCTTATATCGACTGTTAATTCACGATTGACTATCTCCATGTTTTTTCCATAAGCCACATGACTAAGGCTCTGATCAACCACATCTTCATCATCTATTACAAGAATAAACTTGTCAACTTTACATCTATCTTCTGTTACTTCTGATGTATTTATATTAGGCGTACCTTGATGAAGAAAACTGCATCTCAGACTATATATAATGTCTTCACTCAAATATGGCATATCTTCGCCAGCTTGACTAAACGGCTTTAATATTGCATCAACGTGTTCATTGTACCATTTTTTATAACGTTCTCCAACATTAAGAGAAGGATACTTTGCTTTCCCACAAATATCAGGTAAAGTTAGTGCCAAGGCTAACGCTCCTAAATAAGCCCCATTTTCAAGAGAAACGTCTATATCTTTGATGATTTTTTCAATCATTATGCTCTCCTTTACAGCATGCTATATAATTCAACCATCTGATATAACATACAGAATAGTTTTATACAGTCAGCTCGTGTAATATCATCATAATCGTACATATTGTGAGCTAACCAGTGTCTGTTGATCGACGAAGGTATCATTCCATTTTTCTTATCCCTCCAGTCACTGTCATCAAAGAATTTTAACAATGCAAAAGACAGTGGAATCAGGATTTCTTTCTTGTAATCAAAGCAAGGATCATACTTGATTGATTTGAAAAATTCTATAGTAGCATTTGCTCGCTTGTCATCTTTAGCAGATTCTTTAAATGGAAAGTCAACACCGAAGTATGTTCCACCAAAGTTTTCTTGAATAACTTTACCATAGCATTTCCAGCATTGACTGACATTTGCAGGAGTGGGATCCGTTTTCATGAATTGATTTATGCTTACCGAATCTATAAGACCTGCCAGTAACACAGCACTTGCGAAGTATTCATGCTTCAAGTAAAGTTCAAAAGCTAGGTCGATTTTCTTTTTCTCGGAATCAGGCAGATGTCTTTGAATAAAGACCGAAAGTGAGTCCACATCTCTTTCTGTGAAACAATCAGATAGCCCTTCATCAATTACATCTATGGGAACTCCGCCTTTTATATCTGCAAGCACATTTCCAAGTTTAACATGTTCCTTTTTCCATTTAGGCAGACACCAACCTATTTCTCCCCAACAGGCCATTATAAACATCAGATGATCATTTACGGTTTCAGAGATTTCATCCATGTTCTCTCTTAGATTTGATTCTTTTTCCCATTTTTCGACTTTAGCTTCTATTTCAATATCACTTTGAAGAAGATAATCGAGAAACAAGCTGTTCATCGGCTTTTTTGTCATAATTGCTATTCCTTCCCTTAGCTATTGGGCTGCTTATTCAGATTTTAGCCTTTTAATCAAGATGTTTGCAAATAGCAGCGCAATCTGATCGCAAGTATAGTCTTTAGAATTGATTGCCTGAATATCTGCAATGCCGGGATACTTGTTTTTTAACTGTTTCATACTTATGTTGTGTAGTATTGGAAGTATCAATTTTTGTCCGTTTTTATTTTGACGATTTAGGAACTGCGTAAGCTCCTTCTCTGTCCATTCACGATCAAAGAAGTTCTCAGAAATTACAATAATAGCAAACTCAGCCTTCTTTGTACCATTCAAAATCCGCTCTTTCCAGTTGTCGCCCCATTCAAGTGATTCTTTGTCATAGAAGATGCTTATTCCCAACTTTTGAAGTGACTGATAAAGTTCCTCTATCAGCTCCTCTTTATCCTTGTTTGCGTGGGAAATAAACACATCATATTCTGGCAAATCTTTAGCCTTATACCTTGGTACCTTTACTGTATCTACCCCATTCATTCTATTAATAAAATCTGTATCCCTACTTATGCTTGTCATAGAAGCAACAAGTTCAGAAAACTTTCTATGGAACAACAGCATTTCAATTCTTGATGACAATGGGTGAGATCGTAAATAGGAGTAATAGAAAGTCTGCACATCATCCATCCAAATATTAGCCTGTAAGTTTTGATCCTGACCTTTACTATCAGTTTTCATTCTGTTTGGAGCAGAGAGCGATTTTGCACGTTCAAGCAACTCCATCAGCTTCTTCTCAAATTCGCTCATAGTCAGCTCTCGTTCAGCCTTTTCCTGTTCTTCCTTGTGCTGCTGATACAGATAACCGTCCTTTAATATAGTTATGATATATGGGATATTACCTGCCCATTTAGTATCTACCAGTTGGTTATCTTTCAGCTCCTTGAAACAGCCACGGAGGATAGTATCCTCTCGGTGGTCGGCTGCTTCAAATCGTTCTGCCCAATAGTTTCCGTCAGACTCATGTTCGATAATCTCAAACAAGAGGTTTTCTGCTTCTTTTGAGATCATAGTCAAGCCTGCACCTCCTTCTTCCCCGTCACATACTCAAATATCAGCGACTTTTTGTATTCCTCTATTGTTTCGATCTGCTGTTTTTTTTCGGCAATTATGCTGTCGATCTCTGCACACTTACTGTCAAGATAGTCGGCAATTTGTTGTTGTTCATCAAGAGGAGGTACAGAAATCAGAATATTTTTCATATCCTGCCAACCTGTTGTCCAAAGATCATCTACTATTCCATGTCCCCAACGATAGAATTCATCAGCAAATCCAATAGTATGGAAATACCAGTTGTAATATCGAGGATTCATTTCAGTAATCGGGTATAATACCGTATTGATGAGCGATACAGAGCCAGTATAATCTGAAATTCCACAAGAACCTCTTCGATCAGAACGACTGTTTATTACAAAATCTCCTTTGACAACGAGTTTTCTATCGTCGTGAGCATTTGTTTTGGCAACTGTATCTAATTGTGGTAATACGCCCATTTTAGTAACAGATAAGGGCGGATAATCAATATCACTTACTTTTTGTGTACGAAGTCCATATAAACTACCAATACGAATTAATGTCCAGTGCGTAGGAATTTCACCAATCCACTGCACACCGCTATCCCTCATCTCCACATCAGGATCAAGCCCCTTTGTGACCGCTTCGGTAATGACAGAGCGCTTGTATTCTTCAAGGGCTTCGATTTCTCGTTCAATATCTGAAATTGTGGTGTTGATTTCAGCACAAATACTATCTAAATATGTAACAATGCGGTTTTGTTCCTCAAATGTAGGGGCAAACACTGTAACTGAGTACAGATCTTTAGTATATAGAGGGCTTATACTTTCTCCAACACCGTGCAATCTGGTTTTGAACTCTCCTATACAACCTTGTGTATGAAATAGATACTCATAGTATTTGGGGTTAAAACCATTATAGCATCTGTAAACACTATAATTGAATGTAACGATTCCGTCATAAGGTGTTACAAAGAACACACCTGAATGTGCTTTATACTTATTGAAAACAATATCATTTCTACTGACTATAATATAATCATCATAAGAAACAGATGGATTTGCTACCTCAATATCTTTAGTCTTAACAATTCCATATTTTTGGGTAACAGATAAAGGTTCTTCTTCTCCTGTGCGTGTTTTCTCTCTGCGCTCGTACATTATGTATTTTATGCGGAGAACTCGCCAATCAGCGGGGACACTTTTGCACCACTCAATCCCACTATCCTTCATTTCACGCATTGCCGTTCACCGTCCTATGCTTCTTGAAAAATCTCATAGCTGTCACCGCCAGTGTGCAGAGCATAGCGGCTCCTGCCACGCTACCTGCGATCATCAGAACGATCTGCCAGTTTGCGGTTATGAAGTAGTATCCCTGAATAGCACCGTAGGCAAGAAGCCACAGCCCCACAAAGAGAATAAATCTGATGAGCCAATGGAAGAACGAGCCTTCCGTTCTGCCGCTGATAAGCCCGCCGTGGTACATATCACCGACCTTGCTGTATGCGATACCATAGGCGACCACACCGATCACAGCGAGAATAATATATTCGTAAAGTGCATTGATAGGCAGACCGAGGGGATCGGTCGCTCTCTCAAACAAAAACTTAAAAATAGCGCTCATTATAGCTCCTTTCATTAGCCAAACAGCCGTGCGATACGCTCACTCACAGACTTTTCAAGCTCCAAGAACCGCTGTTCAAGCTCCTCGCTGGGCTTCGGCTGCTGATACTTATAGAAATATCTCGTAAACGGAATCTCTGCACCCGTCCTGATAACAGGCGACTTTTTGCTCAGATCTTCCTCAAAGAACCACTGTGCGTCGGGAACATGGGGAAGTACCTCACGAGCCATATAGTCCTCGATGCTCTCGTCAAACTTGACGATCTCCGTGTCCTTTGTCTCCTTATCGTAGATGATGTTGCCCTTTTTGTCACGCTGGATCTCAGCAAACTTGTCCATGACCGACAGACCGTCAGCGATCTTGTCAAGGAGCTTTTTGTCCGTTGTTGCGGTGCTGAGTATCTTAGTCAGTACGGGCATGAATTCTTTAACAGAAAGATATATCTTATCATCAATACTGTTGTTCAGTGCCTCGATGATAGCATCGTAAACAGGCTTATTGTTCTGGTAGTTTTCGAGCTTTTTCAGTTCTTTGCCCGTCAGCTCTTCCTCAGAGTTTTCAAGCTCTGCCACCTTTGCAGGATCGTACAGCGAGGACAGCGAACCCTTTGACAGCATCGCCTGAATACGCTCCTCGGTCACGGCATAGCTTCTCTGCAACGGCTGCATGACCGTGTATTCACGATAGATGAACTCGGTGTTCGGGTAGATCTTGCAAAGCTCGTTCTCAGCAAAGTCTGCATACAGCTTCGTGATAGCGGAACGGTCTTCGGGACTGATCTCGTTTTTCTTATTGCCGAGAGCCTTGCGGAGCTTGTGGAAGATAGAGCCTGCATCAATGAGCTGAATTTTACCACGGCGCTCCTCACGCTTGTTCTTCGACAGCACCCAAATGTATGTAGCGATACCAGTGTTGTAGAACAGGTCAACGGGAAGTGCGATAATTGCTTCGATCAGGTCATTTTCAAGCAGCCACCTTCTGATCTGGCTCTCGCCCGAAGATGTACCGCCCGAAAACAGCGGAGAGCCGTTCTCGATGATAGCAGCTCGACCGAGGGCATTGTCCATCTTATTCACAGCCGACTGAATAAAGAGCAACTGCATATCGCCTGAACCTGGCAGTCCTGCACCGAAGCGACCGTCAAAGCCCTTTTGATTTTCTGCCTTGACTGCCTGTTCAACACCCTCTGCTGCGTCCTTACCGCCCCACGGCGTACCGAATGGGGGATTTTCAATCACGAAGCGCATCTGCCTGTCGGGGAAACAGTCTGCCTTCATGGTATCCTGCATACGGATATTCTCGGCATTCTGCCCCTTGATAAGCATTTCCGCCACGCACATCGCATAGGACTCAGGGTTAATCTCCTGCCCGAACAGACGCACATTCGCAGTTGGGTTATAGCGATGAATGAAGTTATATGAAGTCGAGAGCATACCACCTGTGCCTGCTGCCTGGTCGAGTATGGTGATCTCCTTGTGGTCATCGAAAATATCGTCACAGCCCTCAGCAAGCAGAATGTTGACCATGAGCTTTATAATATCTCTGCCCGTGTAGTGATCGCCAGCCTCAGCGTTTTCAGAGAACCTACGGATCAAGTCCTCAAAGATGTATCCCATTTTAACATTGTCAATGGTCTTGGGATCAAGGTCAAGCTCCGAGAACGCCTTTACCACCGACAGCAGACGGTTGTTTTTGTCCATCTTGTCGATCTGCTTGTCAAAGTCAAGGCTCTTGATGATGTCCTGCACATTGGCAGAAAAGCCCTCGATATAGTTTCTGAAATTCGCTGCAAGGTGGTCGGGATCGTTCACAAGCTCTGCAAGGGTGTATTCGCTCGTATTGAAGAACTGATACCCTGACACACGGTACATAGCCTTTGCAGGAAAGGCAGTATTTTTCTTGTACTGCTCCACAACAGCATGTTTTGTGTCCGCAAGAGCACACTCAAAGCGGCGAATAATGACCATAGGAATGATAACGTCCTTGTACTTGTCGCTTTGGTATGTACCTCTCAGCTTATTTGCGATAGACCATATGAAATTGACCTCCGTAGAAACATCAACAGGGGTATCGTCCCACATTACATCTATCTTTTTATCCATAGCTATCCAGCCTCCGTTTTCAGATTATAATCTGACATTATTTTACCACAAATCAACCAAAATTTCAATAGCAGTTTTCAATTTGTTCACAAATGATGCGCTATCATTATATTCACAATAATTATAGCATACGCTTTTTGTTTTGTGGTACAAAAAATTGGACTATTTGAAATCGTTTGTGCCCCCTTGAATGTAAAACTAACACAATCTACTCCTGATTCTCTGCGACGTTAACTACCCTTTTGCCAAGTTTTGTTGCGTATTTCACAGCTGTGTATGCGCCGCCGGAGTTATGCTCGATACAGCAGATCACCATATCCGAACGCTCCACCATTGCTTTATTCCTTATTTGGATCGCTGCTTTGAAATGTGAATTTACCGCCTCGCTGCACACCTCTACCCTATCGTAATAGCTTTCAAGCTCTGCAATATTTTTCGGCTGCTTCTCTGCGACATAGACAAGTTCGCTGTTGCCGTAGTCAAGCTCCCGCTTTGCACTGCGAACAGCTGACGCAGCCATTTGGTCAAAATCTCCGTTGCGTCCAACGAGAAATTCCACATACTCTTTTGTTTTTATCAAGTCCGATATCTCTCTTAAAAGACGGTTTTCCGCTGTTTGCCAATCAGCTATCCTTCTATGTCCGAAAAAGCTTACGGTATAGATCTGCACAATCGCACCTCCAAAACATTACTATATACATAGTAACTTTGAATATGAGAATTGTCAAGATGTAACACTGAATATAGAATATCTATAAGGGGTGATACTATGGCAGCAAAATCTGTTGTGACCGTCAACGAGTACGGTAAGATCCAGCTTCGGCTCAAGGAGATAATGGACAAAAAGAAGATAACTCGCAACTATCTTGCCAGGGCAACGAACACTCGCTTTGAGGTCATCAACAAGTGGTACAACAACGAGGTCGAGAAGATGGACCTTGACATTCTTGCGAGGATATGCTATGTGCTTGACTGCAAGCCGAGCAGTCTTATAAAATACGAGGATAACAAATAAGGAGTTGCTGCTGCGTGCAACAACTCCGTTTATTTTGCCCTCACGTGCGCGAGAATGCCCTGTATGACATTTTATCAGCAGAAAAGAGAAATTACCCGATTGAGATACAAAATCCCACACAGGCGATTTCTCGGCGCCCACCTGTCGTCATACAAAGGATCTTGAAAGTGTAAGTTTTCACCAGCGGATAAATTCCACAACCCACTCTTTGCTTGTTATTCTGCCATTAGGTGTTATCACGGACCGCAGCTTGCCCTTTTGCATCCAGCGGTTAACAGCGTTGACCGAGTAACCGGTCAACTTGCTTACTGCTTTTGAATCAAGCACATCGGGAATGGTGTCAAACTTATTAAGTATGCGCTTACGGAGTTTATCATCAAAGGTGTTATCCTCTTTAATCAGCTTCTTTCTGACATACTTATTATATGTACTGAACTCTCCCGGCGCCGCCGAGAATAGTTCGGGCGACTCTTCAAAGTCTATCAGGAAACTGATCGCTGTTTCAAGGTCGATCGTATATCTTCGGGTCTTCTTTCCTGTATCGCTATGCGGTATATGATGCTTTAGCAGCCAGACACATCTGCGTCTGCTTACATGCAGAAGTTTACGGAGCTGCTCGCTTGAAATCGTCGGCGGATAGTTTTCTCTTATCGATCCAATATCAATCATTGTTATAACGCCTCCGTATCTTTCTGCCCGGTTCATCTTCGGCGTGCTCTACAAGGTAATCTATCAGGTCATCCTTGCTTACTACATATCCGCCCTGATATCTGAATGACCGCAGCTCGCCTGTCCGCAGCAGTTCGTATACTTTGTTCTTTCCGAACGGCGTCCATCTATATACCTTTATAGGTGTAAGTATATCAGGGCATCTCTTTAACGATTGTTCGATCTGTTTTCTTAATTCTTCTTTATTCATAGTCCGATTTCCTTTCTGTTTTAAGGTTGTCGGGCTTCGGTTTTCTCGCAGTTGTCTCGCAAATTTCTCGCAAATTTCCCGAAAAATCATCATTCAGGCTCGTTTTTTGCTCAAATTACCGCTGATTAGAATAGCAACAGTGACGAAATGGGACAAACTCCAAAAGGCTCGAAATGCTGTGTGGGGTAACTCACCCAGGGTTCGAATCCCTGACTCTCCGCCATCCAAGCGGTTTAAGCCGCGTATTTCCGCCTTTTGCAGAGATGCATAAGGCGGATTTGTTTTGTCCATATAGCTTGCTATGCACCCTCCCTGCCCTTACGGACAGGGAGTTTCTATTATATAGTATAGTTTAGGCTCCCTTTCTTTTCTCGCCTTCTTCCTCATCAACATCGTCATCATTACCAAGCGCCCTCTCGATAGCCCTTGCCGACAGCTTCTTGCTCTCACTGTCAACATGGGAGTAGACGTTACTCGTTGTGCTGATGTCGCTATGACCAAGCCATTCCTGTATCAGCTTCATCTGAACGCCGTTGGCAAGGAGCAGGCTCGCACAGCTGTGCCGCAGATCGTGGAACCGTATCTTCCGCAAGCCGTTCTGTTTGAGTATCACCTTGAAATGATCGGTCACATAGTTCGGCTT
>ODAJ012164949.1_pt1 | contig 12701 bp, 7 predicted proteins | sample 1539241 | NCBI WGS metagenome assembly ODAJ01 (sample SAMN02144231, study PRJEB22623) | gut metagenome | biome: sheep rumen | host: Ovis aries | place: New Zealand | reverse complement strand
TGTGGCCATAAAGAAGTAAACGTTAAGAGATTGAGGTACTTGAGCGGCCGCTCTTGATATGCGGAGCGCCCGCTCCTGATATGCGGAGCGCCCGCTCCTGATATGCGGAGCGGGCGCTCTTTATATACGGAGCGGCCGCTCCGTTCTCGCTTCCCCAGCAGAAACTCCCTGTTTCCCCGGCATAAATTCCCTGTTTCCCCGGCATAAACTCCCTGTTTGGTACGTGGTTTCTCCCATTCCTCCCGCCACAGGCTTTTACTTTGCGTTCAGGGAGCCAGCGACGGCACGGCTGTCAGCGTCTATACGGCTGGGGGCACTCTGGCTGGATCGACTGTCAGCCGTGGTGGTACTGCGAGGGTCAGCACTACGCTTCAGCCCGGCTCTCTGGCCATGGTGAAGGCTGGCGCAGCAGGACGGTGGGAAAGGGACTTTTTGTGGGCGAGGAGGAAGAATATATAAAAAAGGTTAACAAAAGTACAACATACGGGAAAATTTTGTATCTTTGCAACGTTTTAGGATAAGAAGTTAGATATTAGGCTGAAAATCAATAGGTTAAAGCCGTTTTAAGAAGAACAGATGAGACAGTTAAAGATTCAGAAAAGTATTACGAACCGTTCGAGTGAAGCACTGGACAAGTATCTGGTGGAGATTGGTCGCGCACCGCTCATTTCAATCGACGAGGAAATAGAGTTGGCACAGAAAATCCGCAAAGGTGGCCCCGAGGGCGAGCGTGCCAAGGACAAGTTGGTGACGGCCAACCTGAGGTTTGTCGTTTCCGTAGCCAAGCAGTACCAGCACCAGGGGCTGACGCTGACGGACCTCATAGACGAGGGTAATATAGGACTGATCAAGGCTGCCCAGAAGTTCGACGAGACCAGGGGCTTCAAGTTCATCAGCTACGCCGTGTGGTGGATTCGCCAGAGCATTCTTCAGGCCATAGCCGAGCAGAGCCGCATAGTCAGGCTGCCGCTGAACCAGGTGGGCTCGCTGAACAAGATAAGCCACGAAATCAACAAGTTTGAGCAGGAGAACCAGCGCCACCCCTCGGTGACGGAGCTCTCTATGGTGACCAACATGGACGAGGAGAAGATTTCGCAGAGCCTCATGGCCGACGGTCACCATGTCTCCATCGACGCCCCGTTCCAGGACGGCGAGGACAACTGTATGCTCGACGTCATGGCCAGTGGCGAGGACAGCCGTACTGACCGCTATGTTGACCACGAATCGATGGCTCAGGAGCTGAACTCGGTGCTTCACAAGGTACTGAAGGACCGCGAGATTCAGATTCTGACGCAGTGCTTCGGCATTGGCTGCCACGAGAAGGGCTTGGAGGAGATAGGCGACCAGCTGGGCCTGACGCGTGAGCGCGTGCGCCAGATTAGGGAAAAGAGCATCGCCAAGCTGCGCGACAGCGGCAATGCGAAGATTTTGATGAAATATTTGGGTTAAAAACTCTTGTTTGTTTGGCACACTCGAAAATAATGTCTATTTTTGTGGTGTGAAATCCGAACGACGAGCATTTCTGATAGGTATGGTGCTGGGTGTGATGTTTTTCACGCCCGGCATTCTTTTTGCACAGAACGCGACAGATTCTGTGGTGCTTCAGCGTGTGTTCAGCTACCAGCGCAACTTCGGCGGCCATGTGGAGGCTACCGAGGAGAACGTCTATCTGAAGTACTCCTTTGTCACAGAGCGCCGCAACGTCATGCTGTTTCTCATTCCGAACATGTACTCCATAGCACGCGACGAGAGGGCCTACCTGGGCGAGTCCTACTGCCGCATAGCTTTCAGGACGCTGCACGACTACAGTCTGAAGCGCCAGCTCAGCGTGGGCAACATTGGCGACTACAGCAAGGCCTTCCCCACGGCCCTGGAGCTGCTGACGCCCAACTTCTACGACGAGTGTCTCTACGAGCGCTACATCCTCTCGCCCTTCCACAGGGTCAACCAGAAGCTCTACCGCTACAAGGTCAACCTCATTGGCAACGGCCTGGCCACCGTGAAGTTTACGCCCCGCATCAAGAACACGCAGCTCGTGGAGGGCACGGCCTACGTCAACTACGAGACGGGCTGCATCAGCACCGTGGAGCTGCGCGGAGAGTACGACACCGTTGACTTCAAGCTCAGCGTGCAGCAGGGGGGCCAGCCAGCCTACTCGCCCAAGCCCAAGCACAGCGAGCTGGCGGCCCGCTTCGACTTTGCCGGCAACCACATACGCTCCAACTTCGAAATGGTGTTCGACTGCCCTACCACCCTGCCCGACTCTGTACGCTCGCTGCGCGACATGGCCCTCATGGACAGTCTGCGACCTGTAGCACTGGAACCCTTCGAGAAGGCCATCTACCAGGAGTACTGCAAGCCCGCTGAGCCCGACACCACGCGCCTGAAGCCACAGCAGGAGCAGCCACGCAAGCGCGGCTTCTGGCAGCGTTTTGGCGACTTCCTCTGGGACGACGTGGGGGGCAACCTCTTTACCAGCATACGAGCCGGAAACAAGCGCTTCTCCTTCAGACTCTCGCCCCTGCTGAACCCGCAGTACCTCAGCTACAGCCGCCGACTGGGCATTTCGTACAAAATCAAGCTGCGTGCACGCTATAACTTCTCGCCCCACCGCTACCTGACCTCAGAGCCACAGGTGGGCTACAACTTCAAGTTCCGCGAGCTCTACTACACCCTACCCCTGCGCATGACCTACAACCCCAAGCGTCAGGGCTATGCGGAAGTCATCTACGGCAACGGAAACCGCATCACCAACTACAGCGTGCTGGAGACACTGAAGAAGAACAGCCAGGACACCACCTACAACAACGACGACCTGGACAACTTTACCGACCGCCGCATTGAACTGAAGAACAACATCGAGGTCTTCGACTGGCTCACCGTGACCACCTCCCTGTCCTACCACCTGCGCAAGGCCCAGAACGCAGAGCGCATGCGGTCGCTCAACCTGCCCACGAAGTACCGCAGCTTCTCGCCCATTCTGACGCTGCTCATTACCCCCTGGGGCCAGGGCGGTCCGCTCTTCATGCTGGACTGGGAACGCGGCATGAAGGGGGTACTGCACTCGGACATCAAGTACGAGCGGTGGGAGGTGGACGCCGTCTGGAAGATGTACCTGCAGCGTCTCAGCATGCTGAACCTGCGGGTGGGCGGTGGCTTCTATACCGACAAGAGCACCAACTACTTCGTTGACTTTGCCAACTTCCACGACAACAACGTTCCCGGAGGCTGGGACGACGACTGGACGGGCCAGTTCCAGCTGCTGGACAGCCGGTGGTATAACGCCTCGCGCTACTATGCCCGAGCCCACGTGTCGTACGAGTCGCCCTTCCTCATGGCCACCTGGCTGCCCCTTGTGGGAAAGTATATTGAGACGGAGCGCCTGTACGCCAGCGCCCTGCTCATTGACCACACGCGGCCTTACTACGAGCTGGGCTACGGACTGACCAACCGCTACTTCTCGGCCGGTGTCTTTGCCAGCTTTCTCAACGCCAGTTTCCAGGAACTCGGCGTCAAGATAACCTTCGAACTCTTCCGCAAATGGTAACTACTAACTACCCCCTGACCGTCTATAAGGCAAGCGCCGGAAGCGGCAAGACCTTCACCCTTGCCTCCGAGTACATACGCCTGCTCGTTGAGAACCCCCAGCAGTACCGCAACATTCTGGCTGTCACCTTCACCAACAAGGCGACTGAGGAAATGAAGATGCGCATTGTCAGCCAGACCTACGGCATCTGGAAACAGCTGCCCGACAGCCAGAGCTACACGGACTACGTCTGCCAGGCCACGGGCATGAGCCAGCAGCTGGTCAGCACCCGTGCCGGCATAGCCCTGCACAACCTGCTGCACCACTACAACTACTTCCGCGTATCAACCATCGACACGTTCTTCCAGAGCGTACTGCGCAACCTGGCACGCGAACTGGACCTGACAGCCAACCTGCGCATAGAGCTGAACGACACACAGATAGAGGAACAGGCCGTCGATGGGCTCATTCAGGACCTTCAGACCACCGACCTCGTGCTTCAATGGATTCTGCGCTACATCATGGACAACATTGACGACGACCGCTCGTGGAACGTCATCGGCAGCATCAAGCACTTCGGGGCCACCATCTTCAAGGACTACTATAAGGAGCACAGCCGACAGCTCAAAGAGAAGATGGAGGAAAAGGACTTCTTCGAACACTACACCCAGCAGCTCTCTGAACAGAGACAGCAGGCCCTGGAGCGCATGCGCGAGATTGGCTTCAGCTTCTTCGCCACGCTGGAGAGTGAAGACCTGACCCCGGCCGACCTGAAGAACGGAGGAACCATAGCCTCCTTCTTCCAGAAGCTGCAAGAGGGAGAGTTCGACGAGAAAGCCGTCAACAAGACCGTACAGAGCTGTAGCGAGGATGCCCTCAAGTGGTGTCGAAAGGGCGACGAAGCGCGCCTGCGCCCCATCGTCGAGGCCAGCCTGATGCCTATATTGACCTATGCCCTCCAGGAGCGCCAGCGCGAGTGGTTCCGCTACCAGTCGGCCTCGCTTACCCTTCGCCACCTCAGCCAGCTCCGGCTGCTCGGCGCGATAGAGCTGAAGGTGCGCCAGCTGAACAGGGAGGCCAACCGCTTCCTCTTGAGCGATACGGGCCATCTGCTGCACGAACTCATAGCGGGCAGCGACTCGCCCTTCATCTTTGAGAAGATAGGTGCTCAGATAGAGCACATCATGATAGACGAGTTTCAGGACACCAGCACCCTTCAGTGGCAGAACTTCAAGGTGCTGCTGGAGGAGTGCATGAGCCACGCCGGTAGCCAGAACCTCATAGTGGGCGACGTCAAGCAGAGCATCTACCGCTGGCGTTCGGGCGACTGGCGGCTGCTGAACAACATTGCCGACCACTTCACTGAGGCTCAGCGGCGACTCCTCATCAAGCCGCTCTCCAAGAACTACCGCTCTGACCGCAACATCATTCGCTTCAACAACGCCTTCTTCCAGAAAGCTGCCCTACTGGAGTACCAGCTGACGGCCGAAAAGACAGGAGAGCAGATGGCCCGACAACTCAGCAGGGCCTACGACGACGTCAGCCAGGATATACCCGAAGAACGGCCTCAGGCGGGCTTCGTCAGCATCGCGCTCTTCCCTTCTGCCGACTACAAGGAAAGCGTGCTACAGGAAACCGGCCGCATCGTGACAGAACTCATCGGCCAGCAGGCCGAACAGCGCCATATAGCCATACTCATTCGCAGCAAGGACGTCATACCCGATCTGACAGCCTACTTCGCCGCCAACATGCCCGAGGTGAACATCGTCTCCGACGAAGCCTTCAGGCTCGACGCCTCCATTGCCGTCAACATGCTCATCGACGCCCTGCAACTGCTCATTCACCCCGACGACGTACTGACCTTGGGCAAACTGGCCAAGCAGTATCAGCGCCACATCGTGGGCCGCACTGACGGCGACGCCAGCCTGCTGCGCACGGACATCAGCCTCTCCGACTACCTGCCGGAAGCCTTCTTCAGCCAAGCCCCCCAGCTGCTCAGCACCCCACTCTACGACCTCGTTCAGCAGCTCTACAGGCTGTTCGGACTCACCCGTCTCACTGATGAGAATGCCTACGTCTATGCCTTCTTCGACCACCTGAACAACTACATCAGCGACAACCCCGCCGACATTGACTCGCTGCTCACTTTCTGGAAGGAGTCGCTCTGCCAGAAAACCATTCAGGCCGACGAGTTGGACGGCATCCGCCTGCTCACCATCCACAAGAGCAAGGGGCTGGAGTTCAAGCACGTCATTCTGCCCTTCTGCGACTGGAAGACAGAGCGCACGCAGAACAACATCATCTGGTGTCAGGCCGCCCACCAACCTTACAACCTGCTGCCCCTCGTGCCCGTTGACTACAGTGGAAAAATGGCTGGCAGCACCTTCGAGTCGGCCTATCAAGAGGAGTACCTGCAAAACCGGGTCGATAACCTGAACCTGCTCTACGTTGCCTTCACCCGAGCCCGAAGCAGCCTCTATGTCGTAGGACGGCGCGGGCTCTCCACCAGCCGCTCGAAACTCATTGAGGACGTGCTGCCCACCCTCAGGGAGCAACTCCCAGAAGCCACTCTCGAAGGTCTTGACGACAAGAAGGCCCCCCTCGTCTTCCACTTCGGCCAGCCAGCGTCAGTGCTCAGTGGTCTCCCCGCTGAGAAGACCACCGCCAACGTCTTCCTACAGCCCCCCACCCCCTGCGAAGTGGACATTGAGACCTATGCCCCCAAGACCAGCTTCCGCCAGAGCAACAAGAGCCGAGACTTCCTGGAGGGCAACCAGGAGCCAACCGACCAGCAGGCCAACTACATCAAGGCTGGCAGCGTGCTGCACAACGTTTTTGCCAACATACGAACCACAGCCGACATCACCGCAGCACTGCGACAGCTGCAGATGGACGGCATACTCTACGACGCCCACCTGACGCCGGAGCGACTCTCCGACATGCTGCGCCAGCGACTCTCTGACCCCCGCGTGGCCGACTGGTTCTCAGGCCGCTGGCAGCTATTCAACGAGTGCGCCATCCTCGCCTTTGACAATGGGCAGGTAGTGGAGCGCCGACCAGACCGCGTCATGACCGACGGCCACGAACTGAAGGTCGTTGACTTTAAGTTCGGCCGCCCCAAGCCCGAGTACCACGACCAGGTACGCCAGTACATGAGCCTGCTGCACGACATGGGCTACAGCCACGTCAGCGGTTTCCTGTGGTACGTTTATAGCAACAAGATAGAAGAAGTAAGCTTATGAAGTCCTTTTTAGAACATGTAGCACAACACGTGCTCCAGCAGTATGGCAGCGACCTCTCCTCGATAGCCGTAGTATTCCCCAACAAGCGGGCGTCGCTCTTCTTCAACGAGCACTTAGTCCGGCTGGCCGGTCGCCCCATCTGGAGTCCAGCCTACACCACCATCAGCGAGCTCTTCCGCCAACATTCCAGCCTGCAAGTGGCCGACCCCATCAAGCTCATCTGCGACCTGCACCGCTGCTTCGTCAGCGTAACAGGCATCAGCGAGACGCTCGACCACTTTTACGGCTGGGGACAGTTGCTGCTCAGCGACTTTGACGACATAGACAAGAACATGGCCGATGCCGACAAGGTGTTTGCCAACCTGCGCGACCTGCACGAGCTGGACGACATTTCCTACCTCACCACCGAGCAGAAGGAAATCATACGCAAGTTCTTCGGCAACTTCTCAGAGACGCAGAACTCCGAGCTCAAGCAGCGTTTCCTCAGCCTATGGAGCCACTTCAGCGACGTTTACCACCAGTTCAACGACTGCCTCAGCCAGCAGGGACTGGCCTACGAGGGGGCGCTCTACCGCAGCGTGGCCACCACGCCCGACCTCACCTTCAGCCACCGGCAGTACCTCTTCGTGGGCTTCAACCTCGTGCAGCAGGTGGAGCAGCTGCTCTTCAGCCGGTTGCAGCAGCAGGGCAAGGCGCGCTTCTACTGGGACTTTGACCGCTACTACCTGTCCGACAACGAGGCGGGCTACTTCGTTTCGCGCTATCTTGACAAGTTTCCCAACGAGCTCAACTCGCGCAACGACGACATCTACAACAACTTCCGCAAGCCGAAGGACATCACCTTCGTAGCCGCCACCACCGAGAACATACAGGCTCACTTCATGGCCCAATGGCTGCAGCAGCAGGGGCGCATAGAGTCCGGCAAGCGTACGGCCGTGGTACTCTGCGACGAAAGCTTGCTGCCCATGGTCGTTCACTGCATTCCCGACAGCGTCAGCCATGCCAATATCACCACGGGCTATCCGCTCAACCAGGCTCCAGTCAGCTCGTTGCTCCACCAGCTTTATGCCTTGCAGACTGTGGGCTTCAGCCGCCAGTCGGCCACTTTCCGCCTGCAATACATTAACAAGGTGCTGCGACATCCTTACTGCCACCACCTGTCGCCCCTCAACCAGGAGCTTTGCCAGCAGCTGAACACCAACCATACCTACTATGCCACAACAGGACAGCTGGCACTTGACGAGGGACTGGCCCTGCTCTTCCAGACCTTCAGCAACCTTCAGTCACCCCAGCTGTGCCGCTGGATGACCGAAGTGGTGCAGACCATTGCACTGAACAGCCGCCAGGACCCCCAGAGCCAGGACGACCCGTTCTTTGCCGAGACGCTCTTCCAGACCTACACCCTCTTGAACCGGCTGTCAGGCCTCATGGAGCGTGGTGACCTCGACATCGACCTGACCACCTTCCACCGGCTGCTCTCACAGCTCGTCAAGTCAACCTCCATCCCCTTCCACGGCGAACCGGCCGTGGGACTACAAATCATGGGTGTGCTCGAGACGCGCAACCTGGACTTCGACCACGTACTGCTGCTGTCGTCGAACGAGGGCAACATGCCCCAGGGCGTGAACGACACTTCGTTCATTCCCTGGGGCATACGCAAAGCCTTCGGACTCACCACCATCGACCATAAGGTAGCCATCTACTCCTACTACTTCCACCGACTGCTGCAAAGGGCCAAGGACGTGACACTCGTCTATAACAATGCCACCGAAGACGGCAAGACGGGCGAAATGAGCCGCTTCATGCTACAGATGCTCATGGAGAGCGGCCACCCCATCAGGCAACTCACCCTGCGTACGGGCCACCACGTGGCCGAACGTCAGCGCTCAACCATAGAGAAGACGCCCGAGGTCATGCAGCTGCTCTACCAGCGCTTCAGTCTGGACTGCGCCCCCATCGAGAAGCAGCACCTGCCGCTGCTCACGCCGTCAGCCATTAACCGCTACATGAGTTGTCCTCTGAAGTTCTTTTACTACTACGTCAGCGGAATGAAGGAACTGGAAGAGAATGAGGAAGATACCATCGACGGACGCATCTTCGGCAACATCTTCCACCTGGCAGCCCAGACGCTTTACACGCAGCTGGGCAACGTCATCAGCCGCCAACCCCTTGAAGCGCTGCTGAAGAACAAGATTGAGATAGAGCAGGCCGTTGACCAAGCCTTTAAGAAGGAACTCTTCAACCTGAAGCCCGAGGCCCCCATGCCCGAACTGAGCGGCATTCAGATCATCAACCGCGAAGTCATCATCAAGTATCTGCGCCAGCTGCTCACCATCGACAGCCAGATAGCCCCCTTCAGCATCATGGGGCTGGAGCTGCCCGTCAGCTGCCCGTGGACGGTGGAGCCCGCGGAGGGATGGCCAGCGTTCCAGACGAACCTGGGCGGAACCATTGACCGTCTGGACTGCATCGTGACAGCCGGAGGCGAAGAGCTGATACGCGTGGTTGACTACAAGACCGGCAGGCCGTCGTTAGGCGACATGGCCGACCTACAGGCCATTCTGGACAGTTCGCAGATTGAGAACCACAGCGACTACTACCTGCAGACGTTCCTTTACGCCATGATTGTCAGCAGCTCAAGCAGCCTGAACGCCCGGGCGCGCAAGGTCACTCCTGCACTGTTCTTCGTACAGCAGTCGAGCCAGCAGGACTACGACCCCACGCTGAAGCTGAACAAGGTGAACATAGAAGACGTGCGCCCGTTAAGCCATGACTTCATGGCAGGCATCCGTCAGGTGGTCAACGAAATCTTCTCGCCTCAGGTGCCCTTCAGTCCTACCCAGGTGACAAGCCGTTGCGAGCGTTGCCCCCTGGCTGATTTGTGCAATGCTTAGCGGTTCTTATGGCTGATGAACCAGCGGTGTATAAAGAAGTTATAGAGCCCGAGGGCTGCCGCCGTCAGCACCAAGGCCACTACGCAGAGTGAGCGTTGGTCGTTATAGAGGAAGGCGTAGCCCACGAAAAGTCCTATGGAGAGGCCCGTCTCCCAGCTTAGCATGAACATGCTTTGCGACGTGCCACGCTGGCAGTGACGGCTCAGTTTGATGAAGAACAGCAGGAAGCGCGACCCAATGATGCCCACGCCCAAGCCCATGAACAGCGGACTGATGTACGACAAGGCCTCGCCCTTCTGCACCATCATGATGAGTACCGAGGCCGCCAGCAGGATGAGCCCGCTCACCACCTCGCTTTTCAGCTCGGCCTCAGGAAACACAAAACGCTGAGCCAGAATGGCCAGAAAGAAGCCACCCATCATGATGGCGTAGTACCAGTCGGTCAGTGCCGTGGTCATCAGCATGCCTACCGTGGCCGTCACCAGCAGCATGTTCAGAAAGAGCCAGGTGCCTTGCGGCAAGAAGAAACGGTCAAGACTGAGTTTTTTGACGTTGTCGGCGGGCGTACGGAAGGGAAAGTGCACCAGGTGTATGAGCACCACAGCCGCCAAGCAGCAAGCCATGGAGACCAGCACCACCGAGTCAAACCCGTAATGCCTATAGACCAGCAAGCCCGCTATAGGCCCCAAAGCCAGTGCAAAACGCGAGAACCAGGCTGACGAGTAGTTGGCCTCCGTGCGCTGAAACGACTCGCTGGTGTCAATGATGAGCGTACTGGTCAGCACCATCTGTGCCAACCCGAAGCATGCACCGAAGAGGAACCGCTGCAAGAAGACCGCCTCCTTACGGACGGTCGTCTCCCTGTCCACATAGTAGAGCAGCCCCAGGCTCAAGGCCATGCCGATGATGGCCAGCAGCCCCACCATGTTGCGGCGGTAGCGCTGTACGAGGTACGAGCAGAACGGCCCAAAGGCGTAGAGCCCCACGCCGAAGAGTCCCATGCCTATGCCGGTCTCCACGGGTGTGAAGTCAGCCTTCAGCAGCAGCCACAGCGGCATGACGGGTATGAGCATGTAGGCCGACATGTTGAGTAGCCAGTTGGCCACCGACATCTGCCAGAACTCACGGTGCCACAGCCTGATGTGTACGGGCGTATTCTGCGTGTTCATTCCTCTCGTTTCAGTATGATTCCTGCTCGTTGGGGAAGTCGCCGCTCTTCACGTCAGTGACGTACTGGCCAATGGCGTCGGTCATGACGGTGTTCAGGTCAGCATAGCGACGCAGGAAGCGGGGACTGAAGCCCTGGTTCATGCCCAGCATGTCGGCTATGACCAGCACCTGGCCGTCAGTACCGTTGCCAGCACCTATGCCGATAGTGGGCACGCTGACCTCACGCGTCACCTCGGCTGCCAACTTGGCGGGCACCTTCTCCAGTACGATGGAGAAACAGCCTATCTCTGCCAGTGCCTTGGCGTCCGACATCAGTTTCTCGGCCTCCGCCTCATCCTTGGCGCGCACGGCGTAGGTGCCGAACTTGTTGATGCTCTGCGGCGTCAGTCCTAAGTGGCCCATGACGGGGATGCCGGCATCCAGGATGCGCTTCACGGTGTCAATGATTTCTATGCCACCCTCCAGCTTCAGGGCGTCGCAGCCGCTCTCCTTCATGATGCGTATGGCGTTGGTCACGCCGACGTGCGAACCCACCTGATAACTGCCGAAGGGCATGTCGCACACCACCAAGGCGCGCTTTACAGCCTTCACCACCGAGGTGGCGTGATATATCATCTGCTCTACCGTCATGGGCAGCGTGGTCAAGTTGCCTGCCATGACGTTCGAGGCCGAGTCGCCAATCAGGATGGAATCCACTCCTGCCCTGTCAACGATGCCTGCCGTTGTGTAATCGTACGAGGTGAGCATAGAGATCTTCTCACCCTTCTGTTTCATTTCTATAAAGCGCTGGGTAGTCACCTTGCGCGTGTCGTTTACTAAATAACCCGCCATTTCTATTTTACTATTTTACTATTATTACTATTATTACTATCTCTACTATTACTACTATTACTACTATTCCTACTATTTTACTATATCCAGCCCCACAAAGTTACTGACCACTTTGTCACACAGCGGCCTAATGGCCTCCGGGGGGTTCGTCGTGGCCAAACCTATGACCCGCATGCCGGCAGCACGACCCGACTTCAAGCCATTGAAGCTGTCTTCAAACACCACACACTCCTCAGGCTCTACACCAAAGCGGGCAGCAGCCTTCAGGTAGCAGTCCGGGTCGGGCTTGCTGCGCTCGAAGTCCTCCGAGGTCAGTATCTCGTCGAAGAGCCCCTTAAAATCAGGTCGCTGCCTATAGACGCTCTGCATTTTGGCCATGTTCGAACTGGTGACCACGGCCGTCTTGATGCCCCTGCGCCGCAGTTCGGCTATGAAGCGCTCAAAACCCTCCACGTAGTCGTAGCTCATCTGCGCCTCGTAGTCGTTAAGTCGTTGGGTAATGAGTGCTTGTTTCTCGGCAAGGCCATTCTCCGTAAAGTGCTTGTCGAAAATCTGGGTCAGCGTCTGGCCCTTAATCTCGTGTTCCAAGCCTGGATGCTCCGGGTGAAACTCACGACACTGCGCACCCCAGAACACCGTATATTGAGGCTCGGTATTCAACACCACACCGTCAAGATCGAACAGTGCTGCTCTAACTTCTTTTTTCATTTCGGGGTGCAAAGGTACGAATAAGCGAAGAGAAAACCAAATATTATTTGGATTTTCTTGAGCGTGAGTACTTTCGATGCGAAGCATCAGAGGTACGAATTAAAGTGAAGAGTGAAGAATGAAGAATGAAGAATTTGCTGCCGCCTTAAGTATTTTTATCATTTCTCGCACCTTGTTTAATTTTCGATTTTCTTATTTTCGATTTTCGATTTAATTGTCTGTTAGCAGTTGACGGATTAGGACCTTCGAATGATTCAAATCGAAAATCGAAAATCCGTAAATCCGTAAATTATTACGACCTTCGAATGATTCAAATCGAAAATCGAAAAT
>ODAJ012063934.1_pt1 | contig 12701 bp, 5 predicted proteins | sample 1539241 | NCBI WGS metagenome assembly ODAJ01 (sample SAMN02144231, study PRJEB22623) | gut metagenome | biome: sheep rumen | host: Ovis aries | place: New Zealand | reverse complement strand
GGAGAGGTGGGTGAGTGGCTGAAACCACCGGTTTGCTAAACCGACGTACGGGTCATTCCGTACCACGAGTTCGAATCTCGTCCTCTCCGCCAATATCCCTTACAGAGCGTTCTGTAAGGGATTTTTGGTAAAAAGTGGCCCAAAAAATGTCCCAAAAATCGAAAATTTGAACTAAAAAAAGGTGCTCGCAGGTCGGCACCTTTCGGAGAAGGATGGAGGGAACGGGATTAGAGGGATTTCACCTCCTCCATAAGAGATAGTTCTCGTGCTTTCTGCATTTTTACTTATCAATGACATCTATCGTCCCAGGTCTGACATGATTCAAATAGTATTCTTTTGTCATCCATCCAGGGCAACCAGTTTTATCTGACTTATAATTGGTACAGCCTAGGAAGGGTTCCGCTTTATCTTTTCCACGTTTGACAATGAGGTAGCCATCGTTGCAACGATCACATTTCAGAATGGGCAATATACCCCCACGGAGGTCATTGGTCATAAAGTCGCACAATTCAGGCTCGTTAGTGCATATCCAGAGTCTTAAGCCAAAATCTCTCTTGTATTTGTACTGCATCGGATAGCCACAGACAGGGCAACGCTTCATCACTGAAATCACTGGCTCCGCCGTCTTATCGATATCCAGATCTCCATTTACTTTGATGCCAGGGTAGTCCTGGACTAGCTCAGCAATAAAGCGGGACGGCCGGTTCTGAGGCACAACAATGTAAACACGGTTCTTGGTACGCGTCATAGCAACATAGAATAGACGGCGCTCTTCAGCGTATTCAATAGCTCTGTCGCTATGAATCACCAGTTGCATCACCGGATCATCCTCAATCATAGAAGGGAATCCGTACGTGCCATTGGTTGCATTGATGATAATCACGTTGTCAAAGCCCAAGCCTTTGGAACGGTGAGCCGTTAGGAAGGTGATATCCACATCGGGGAAGGCCATAGACTTCACTTCTCCTGTCTTCTCATTGTAGATATACCGACCCGTTCTGGCAAGATTGGAAGCATCGAACCCATAGCGACCAATCAGCAGAATGGAAGAATTGGCCGGTTTACCCTCCGCCTTGTTCGCCTCGACTATCTGACCTATTACTTTGTCTATCGCTGTGGCTTGTTGCTGTAACTTACCGCTCTTACCATCAGTATCCTTCTTTTCAGTTTCTTCGGAATAAGCTTCAACTACAAACGGCATCTCAATATGCTTAGGACTCTCAAGATGCTTCTTAATTTGTGAAGTATTCTTCTGAATAAAGTTGCCTGCCACATCAATAACCTCCTGGGAGTTGCGGTAGGTACGTGTAATCAATAGCTCTTCACCATAGCCCATAATCTCCGAGAACTTGGTGAACAGAGAGATGTCTGAACCCGCATACGCGAAAATGGACTGCCAGTCGTCACCCACGGCGATAATTTTGGCGTCGCTAATTTCAGATAGCTCCTTAGCCAGATTGAAACGCTGCCGAGAGATGTCTTGGTACTCATCAATAATGATACACTTGTAGTTCAGGTGAGCACCCTTGTCGCGCTGCTGCTTCAGAATCTTCGCGGAGTCATTTATCATATCCTCGAAGTCCACCGCATTGGCATCATCCAACTTCTGGGTATATTCCATGTAGCACTGACGGCAAACATCCAGGAAGAGCTGTGTACGAACATTGTTGGACTGGTTCCGCATATCTCGGAACATGTCCATGGAATAGCCGTTGGCTTTGAAATTATGGATAAACTGGCAAATGAGTTTCACCAGCTTGGCGATATACTTGTTTTCCTCTGTGGAGACAATCTTTTCATAGACCTCCTGCGGGTCGCGAGGCTCCAATACGATGCCTCTCTTCTCCAGTTTCTGCCTGAGGTCATCCACAATCGAACGACCGTCCTTGTACTTGGAGAAGGTGAAAATCAGATCTGTCCCGTGGTCTTTGTGGAACTTGACCTTCCTTTTTATCCACCACTTGTATTTATCCAGCTGCTCCGGAGTGTACCTGCTATGGGTACCGTCTTCCGTAATGCCAAAGTGCTCGATGTAAATGGTCTTGCCGTTTTGAGTGATGGTGAAATCCGGTGTGTAAGCCCGGTGTGAATTCGGGAAACTGTACGGGTACGGATTCTCGTATATGTAATCAATTTTGTTGAGGTAGAGGAAGTTGGCAATAACTACCTCCTCAGAGGAACGCAGCGTCTCGTAATTGATGGTGATGGCCTTCTTTGTCCGCTTATTGATAATCTGTTGGCTGTCCTCAGAAAGAATATTCTTCATCGTGGCGAAGTCAGCCTTGGACATATAGCTGAAGAAGGAGGCCATATCTTCGCCATTGTACGGAGCATCAAAGTAGGTACCGAAGAGGAGGATGAGTTTCTCCACCATTTCCGGCTTTTTCAAGACATCATTCTTTAGGTAATCCGTAATGATGCTCCACATGAAGCCTTCGTCCTTGATATTGCGTTTTTTGGCATCATTCTCCCGCAGGATGGTGTATCCTGTCCTGTGGAAGGTAGATACGGGGCAATTAATGTGAAGGCCTTTGACAATCTTATCCTCCAGCTCACCGACGGCCTTGTTGGTGAAGGAAATGACAAGGATGTCTTCCGGATTAACGCCCTTCTTTTCCACCAGATATTTGACCTTAGCGGCCATTGTGGTGGTCTTACCGGCACCTGCACCAGCGACAACAAGCGTGAAATCCTCATCAGAAAGCACAACTTTCCGTTGCTCGGCATCTAGAGAGATAGCTGAATCAACCTGCGACAGAATGGTGTCTAAGTACTCTTTATCGGACTCAAGATGCTTGGCTATGAATTTATCGTTGTGCTTTTTTATTAGACTGGGGGACTTCTTTAAGTTCTCCAGTTCTTTGAAAAGCGCGAGGGCTTTTTTAATGCGTTCTTCATCCAGGCCGTTTTTCTCGCAATACATACCAAGAAGATTGGATGCCTGGAGATTGAGAAAAAAGGTCTTGATGTCTGCGTACTCCTCAACAATGGGTTTGTAGTCGCTACGGGCAATAAAACGGTCTTCGTTCAGCAAACGCATCAGAGCACCGCCGAAAGCCAGCAAACGATCAAATTCAGGCGTAGAGGCTGGAGTTACCGAGGATTTCTCGGTAACTCCAGGTTTTGTCCCAAATATGCGGCTGAGGAGAGACATTTACAGATTCATTCTACTTGGCAGAGAATTCACTAATGAATTTGTGGAACACATCAAACAACCTCAAACCAGCCGACTTCATAAAGGCAAATACCTCGGTCCAGTTGTCAATCTCAAATGTATGGCACTGGATTTCATCTTTGATGCGGCAGGCCCTGTTTTCAGACAGACGTTCCCAGATGAGATGGCCACCATACTCATTTTCGATTTCATCTTTCTTGGAGTAGAGATAATCGAAGATGGCTTTGTTTATTTCCTTCTCGCGATTGTCAATATAAATCTCAACGCGGTCAAAGTCAAAGCCAACTACGGCGTTCACATCAATTCGATATGGGACCTTCAGACTCTTACTGATCCAACTGGCTGTTACAGGCGATATGTTGACAAACAATCCGTTGTTCTCCTCGCAGTACTGAATAAACTCTGTCCAGAAACGTTTTCTCTTGGCGTAGCGAGACTCGGCACCGTCCATTGAAACAGCAGCCGCCTCAGCGGCATCCTCTTTCTTGGGCTGCAAACCAAAAGACAGTTCGTCCTCATCAATACCATAAAGACGGAACAGATTCTTGAGAATGGCCATCTTGTTCCAAGTGCTATTGTTGCCGGGGCAGAAGAATAAACCGTCTGCAAGTTGCCGGTAGCTCTTTGATGCAGCAGTAGTTGCGAACCAGACATTTTTATCTCCGCTTGCTTCCTGATAAAGAATGGCCGGGTTGATAGCGAACAGTTTGTGTGCCATTTCCCACATCATCTCCGTCCAGTTCGACACCTCTGTACGTTCTTCCTGGAAAATGAAGAATTGGATGTCGCGGTTTGTGGCAATACCGTTATCCTCGGATAGTGACACGATGTCTTCCTCTTCCTGTATCGGGACATATGCGGTGGTAGGATATTCCCAGATTTCAAGGGCCATCTCGGAAAGCTTTGCCTTTCTGAGCTCCAATTCTTCCTCGTCCCATTTGTCGAATTGTGCGACATAGTGATTGAGGCGAATGCCGCTTTCCAAGAAGCCGTTCTTCATAGTTTTCTTCTCCTGGAATGAACGGTTGCTGTAGTTGGAGTTATAGCCTGTAAGCGTCAGGTTGGAAATAGTGTGCAGCCAACGCTCCTGAATCTCTTCCCAATTCTCCCCCAATGCCTCTTTCCAAGCGGCAGTAGGTGTCTGAGGCATAATGTGCTCAATTGTAAGAATACCCTTCTCGATATTCCCAATGATGTCATTTTTCTCTTTGCTGCTGCCATTCTCCAGACGCTCGAAGATGTATTCCTTATTCTTCCCGCGCATAGAATAGATGTTCTTGGTGGTGAAGCCGTTAAGGAACTCTTCGTCTTTCGGGAACGCGCTGGAAAGTTTACGGCTCTCCAGGAGGTAAACCATCACAGAGGAATAGGAATCACTTTCCCGCTTATTTTTCAGAACTGAACTGTGTAGCGTTGCAAAGATCTTGTTGAGAGCGTTAGTCGGAAGGTCGCACATAAGACGGCGGAAGATAAAGGTTTCCACGCAAGAAAAAACCTTGTAAATCTCATCCCCGCTCATCCCCGTTTCTTTTGCATAAGCCAAGAACGCCATTAAGAACGGATAAGCCACGGTCATATCCAGCAGGTCAAGCCGCTTGGCAACCTCGTTGGCACAAACATCGCCGACCTGGTATGTGACAATATCTTGATAAGCGTAAGCATAAACCAGCATATCCTTCAAAATGGCTTCAATATCACCATTAGCCTTCGTATATGCCTTGAATGCTGGATAAATGCCTTTCAAAGTAGGGATAACCTTCTGTTTGATAGTAAGGTAGTTACGAACAAAGGCGTCCAACTCGTCACGGCTGCATTTCTCAATCTTGTTCCAGTAGTGGTCGTAGTAATCTTCTTGAATCTTAGGTTCCAAGTTCATCAAAACGAAGTTGCGGATCTTATCGGACTCGGTCAGATCAAGGCCGGTAGAGTTGAGACTTTCGAAGATGAGCTGCGGATTATCTCCGTGATGGGGTTCGAGTTCAATGTCGATTATCTCAAGACAGTTGACCGCACGGAAGAGTTCATCAACTGACATCTCCTTATAATTGACAATCCTGTCGTAGAAATAGCGGTAGTTGATGGTGACCTTTGATTCCGGGATGTATTCGGACTCGTCATTGTAAATCAGTCGGTCGAAAGCAACGCAGTCATCCCGGAAAGGTTTGAGTCGTACCTTGCGCTCACTCTTGTCATACTTATCCACGAGATAGTCCTCAAGTCTCATCGATAAAGTGTTGTCGGCGGATTCCACGACTCCCTTTTTCAGTGCATTCACAATAGCTATAAGAATAAGGGATACTGTAGTGATACGCTGCTGGCCGTCAATCAAAACAACTTCGTCGCGACTATGAGCATAGGAAACGATGCTTCCGAAGAAATGACTGTCCTTTTTCTCTTTGACAACGCTAACTAGATCGTCGAAGAGCTGCTTGCAATTCTCTTTCTTCCAGTCATAGTTACGCTGATACACGGGGATGATGAAACGCTTCTGGGAGCCATCCAGGAATTTCATCAAGTATGACGCTGTGCCTTTCATAAGAAATCCGAAATACAATATACAAAGATAGTCAACTTTATGAATACACAGAAACGCTAACACACAGAACAAGTATGATTTACGGTTACATCAGAGTCAGCAGCGACAAACAGACTGTTGAAAATCAAAGGTTTGAAATCAATAACTTCTGCTCCCGGGAGGCGATGAGTATTGACGGGTGGATTGAGGAGACCATCAGCGGAACGAAGAATTACAGTAAGCGGGAGCTGGGGAAACTCCTAAACCGTGTGCAGAAGGATGACTTGATTATTTGCGCCGAGCTATCCCGGCTGGGGCGCAATCTGTTTATGATTATGGAGATCCTGAACATCTGCATGACAAAGGAGTGCCGGGTGTGGACCATCAAGGACAATTACCGGCTTGGCGAAGACATCCAGAGCAAGGTGTTGGCCTTTGCTTTCGGTCTTTCGGCGGAGATAGAGCGCAACCTTATCAGCCAGCGGACAAAGGAGGCGTTGGCCCGGAAGAAGGCCGAGGGCGTGGTTCTCGGGCGGCCAGTCGGAAGGAAGACCGAGGAGGGCAAGTACAAGCTCTTTCCCAAGCGGGCGCTCATCGTAGAACTGCTCCGGGCAGGGGTTTCGCAGAGGAAGATTGCGAAGATTTGCAAGGTGGACCGGAACACTCTGGGGCGGTACATCCATTCGTTTCTGAAAATATAGGAGCGATTATGTGCAGACACACGCCATCCATTCCAGCTTTTCGTCATCAGAATCCTGGTCCATTCTATCCGATATCGAACGCTCCATAAAGGAGAAGATTGAAGCCATCGGTACTCCCTTGAAAGATTGGGACATTCAGATCAATTACGGCATCAAGACCGGTTTCAACGATGCTTTCATCATCGATTCAGCCAAGCGGAACGAAATTCTGGACGCTTGCCAGACCGAGGATGAGCGCCAGCGGACGGCGGAAATCATTCGACCGATATTGAGAGGCCGCGACATAAAACGCTACTGCTATGAGTGGGCTGACCAGTATATTATAGCGACGTTCCCCTCCCGCCAGTATAACATTGATGATTTTCCGACACTTAAAGATTTCCTTCTGTCGTTCGGTATTGAACGTTTAGAGCAAACCGGGAAAGAATACGTCATCAATGGCGAGAAGGTCAAAGCCCGCAAGAAAACCAACAATAAATGGTTTGAAACCCAGGATAGCATCAGTTATTGGGACGAATTCTCGAAGCCAAAGATTATTTACCCAAATATGACTAAATTTATGCCATTCGTCTATGATACATTTGGCTTAGTCACGAATCAGAAGTGCTTCATTATCACGGGAAAACGGCTCGCATTTCTCACGGCGTTCCTTAATTCCTCTCTCTTCAAATTCTGCTTTGCCGACAAGTTCCCAGAGCTTCAAGGAAAGACCAGAGAACTCAGCAAAATTTTCATGGATGAGATCCCTGTAATGGAGGTCAGTGATGATGATGAAGCTCGCTTCGTAATGCTTGTTGAGGCAACCCAAAGGAATATCTCAAAGGAGAAACTCTTGGAGATTGATAATGCCATTTTCGACCTGTACCAACTCACCAAGGAAGAGAGAGAATATGTCGGTTTTATTGATTTCGGAGATATGCAATCTCTGGCTCAGTAAAGTCAAACATTGATTCGATAATCTCTTCTAATCGCTTGTCCTTCAGTTCGTCTGACGCATCTGAGTTGAAAATATCCGCAATTGATGCCACGACTTCTTCCCGAGGAAGAGGCACGGGTATTTGCTCTACAAACATAGGCTTATATTCAAAGAATCCGCCATTTCTGACTACACCCAGATTTCGAATGTAGTAGTCGGCCACCTTTGAGTTTAGCATTGCCAACAGGTATTGACTGCCAGGAACAATCATACATGCAGGGGCGTTGATAAACATGTTTTCTGGTGCCATTGCATAGCTACCCCTGGTGTTGAGGTTTCCCCAAACTATCTTTGGCTTCGAGAATTCGTCCACATAAGCGCAGTTCCTGAGATTGTAGGGAGTATCGCCTTTGTCTGCGCGGGACTCAATCTTATCCCAATAATAATCAAGATGTTGCTTGATAGCTGGATAGTCCTCTATATGAACTCGTTCAAGTGAGTCTTTTACCCCATTGTGGGTATTAATGAGCCATAAATCAGCCCATTTATAGCCGTATCTACGAATATCCCGGCCACGGAGAATCGGTCGTATGATTTCCGCCGTTCTTTCTCTCTCCGAATCATCCGCACAATTCGACAAAATCTCTTCACGCTTTTCAGATGTGATTATGAACGCATCATTGTAACCTGTAAGAACACCTCGATACATTTCAACATCCCAATTCTTGAGCGGCACACCGGCTTGCTCGACCTTACGCTTTATGCTGAGTTCAATTTCGCTCAAGATAGACCATGTGTCACCAGTTTGGAAGGATGAAAGCCGTACGTGTGTCTGCACATAATCGCTCAATTTGCTTACATCAAAACCGTCCTCAACGGAGCAAGATAGTGTATGCCCCTGGTTGCCGCACTTCTCTAGAGACAGAATATTCACCAAGACTGTAGCCGAGTCGAATATCTTGTTGTTCGCGAAGTCAATAAGCAGCGTTGGATTGTACTTGGATGAAAGATGTTCACGCAAGGATTTGCCATAACCGGCTCTCATCCACTTGTTTGAGGTAATGAACGACAGCAGCGCCCCGGGCTTCAGGAGTTTCATCCCCATCTCGTAGAACAGGCAGTAGATGTCACCGGTGCGCTCGTAGGTCTCGTAGTTCATCTTCTGGAGGGCGTCGGCATCGGCACCCATTTTCTGGAGCTGGATGTACGGCGGGTTGCCGATTACGCAGTCGAAGCCAACGAAGCGGCCATCTTCGTCCAGAACTTCCGGGAACTCGATGCGCCATTCAAAGGCGCCGACAAAGATCTTGTTATCCCTGATTTCGTCCACGTCGGCCTGTATCTTGGCAATCCTAGCTTGCAGGTCCTTGGCCTGTTTATCGCGCTGGGTCTGCTCTTTCTTGCTGATTTCAAAGAGCTGGGGCGCAAGAAGGTTGTCCAATTCGGCTTCCAGCTGGCGCTTGCGTACCAGCTTGGGGTCGTTCAGGCCTATCTGGGTACGAAGGTTCCCCTTGATCTGGCGAAGATAGTCCTCCAGGTCGCGTTTCTCCTCCTTGCTATGGGCGTTCTTGTAGTCGCTCACAGCCTTGCGGTAGGCACCGATAGAGATGCTGTTCTTGCGGAGGATTTCGGAGATGTCCTGCCCCAGGTCAAAGCGGTGCAGGAGCGAGTTGCCCACCTTGATGTTGATATCGATATTGGGCAGGGTTTCCAGCTCTGTGTAGTCGCTCTCCTTGGTATAATAGGCGTTTTTCAGCAGTTCTATCCACAGGCGGAGGCGACAGATGTTGACGGCATTGGGGTTGAGGTCCACGCCGAAGAGACAATTCTCGATGATTTTGCGCTTCTCATTGAAGAGGGTTTCCTGGATGCGCTGGCTCTCCAGATTGCCTGGGATGTAGCTCACGGGGTTGCCGTCCTCGTCGGAAACTAGAAGCTCATCATTCTCAATGTCAATGCTGTAGTCCTGTTTCTTGATGCGCTTGCCGGAGCCGTCGATGAGGATGCCAAGGTCGTATTTGGTTCGGATGACTTCGTTGAGAACGGATACCAGGAAGTGGCCAGAGCCTACAGCCGGATCGCAAATGCGAAGGGAATCGACTACGGCATTGGCCTGGGCATAGTCCTCTATGTCCTTGTTTTTAAGGGCCTCGTAATCCTTGCAGGACCAACCCATTTTCTCATTGAAGCGGCGAACAACGGTCTGTCGGATGGCCTCGCGGCTCATATACATTGTAACGGCTCCAGGGGTGAATACGGAGCCGTCGCGGTGGCCGTTGATTTTCTCGAAGATAAGGCCCAGCACGGAGGCATTGATGAGGGTCTTGGCCTGCTCTTGAACCTCCTCGGAGCCCTCGCTGGCAAAGTCGTAGGCATCAAGGAACTCCAACAGGTAGCGGAGTGTCGGGAGTTTGGCGTAGCGCGGTATTTGGCCGTCTTTGAGCACCGTGCCGCCGAACAGGGGCAGTTCGCTGTTATCCAGACTGCTGATGCGGATGGTCTGGCGCTCCAGCGGGCCAATCTCAAACAGTGAGCTGTTGAGGTAAGGGACTTTGCCGTATTTGGTGTTGATGCTCTCGGATCGGTCGGCAATGCGCTTGGCAAGGACCTGGAAGAAGAGTTTGTTGAGCTCGTCGTAATCCGGGATGACGGATGGCCGCATAAAGGCGTAGCCCTGGTCCCCTTTGTGGTACTTGACCAGCTGGGCCTCCAAGAGTTTGAGGAAGAGGACGCGGTTTACCCAGCCGATGGTGAGTGCCAGTGCGACACCGAACAGCTGCTCCTGGCGATCTTTCCCGAAGGAATAACGTTCTTTCACGTTGTCCAGCCAGTCTTCGCTATCGAGTATGTTGATGGCGTTCTCCAGAATGGAGGCCTGGTTGCGCTCTCCTTCCTTGCGGCGGGTGATGATATGCTTGTTGCTATCCTTCTCCACCACTTCCTCCAGCCCGATGATGTAAAGCAGCTCGCTATAGAACTTGGTGTTGAGGGAGTTGCTATCGTTTTGGAAGCGCTTTTTCAGCAAGTGCTCCGGGCTGAAGAACTTGAAGAGTTCGATGAGGCGCTTGTCGTTGCCGGTATCGAGGAAAGGCTTGTATTTGAGGATGTCGAACCAGGTATAGGTGATCTGGTCAATGACCTTGGCGATGAAGTCGGCGGCGATTTCCTTGTAGAAAAAGTCGGTTTTCTCCGAAGTAAGGGCGCCGTCATTGAATTCCTCGAAGCGCTTGATGAGCTTTTTGTTGGAGTAGAAAAGGCGCTCAAACTCCTGGGCATCAAAGACGAAGTACTCGTAGATGTTGGTGACAATCAGCTGCTTTAGCTGGATATTCTTGTTGGTATGGCGCTCGCGAAGGTAGTAAAGCAGGAGTTCCTGTAGGGCCTTGCGATTGAGGTCCTCCCGGGTAATCATCTCGCCCACATTGGTGGGTTTCTTTACCTCGATGATGACGCCCACGGGAGCCTCGATATTGCCGCCCAAATGGATGGCGCAGTCTATATCGCCGTTCGGGGAAACCTTGTAACTCTGGCCGTAGAAGGTGAGCTTCAGGAAGTCCATCAGATCGCCTTTGAGTTTTTCTTCCGTATTGATGACGGAAATCTGCTCGTAGTAGTTACGCAGCTGGGCCTTGAAGCCGTCAAAGACAGGCCGGTCCACGGGGACCTGCCGATATGCCTTATTCAAGGACTTGGCGATGGTTAATTCGGCCATAATATTTGGTTTCAGAGGAATAGAAAGTCAAATTTACGCATTTTTATTGATTTTAGTGGTCTGTTATTCCAGGAAAGGTATGCTAATCCGGCATTACAAGGAGAACTTCTAAAAGCCCATTACATTCTTCTCCCTCTATCTTTCTTCTTCGTTCCGTCCCAGTTGGTGAGATCATCGTTGGAGCCTCCGCCACCACCTCCGACGGTGACGCCACCCTTACCTCCGGCAGCGAGTAATAAAGCGGCCACAATCTCCTTTGAGACGGTTATCTCTTCACAGAACTGTTCGGTGCGGGTCTCAGCCAGGTCACAGCTGGATTGATACGTTCCTTCCCAATTGACCTTGCCCAGCAAGCTTTTCGCCGCCTTCTTCCGCTGGCCTTCATCCGTAGGGTCCAAGCCTTTCAAAATCGCCTCGGCGATGATACCGTTGCCGATACTGAACTCTGCCTCTTTGGAGAAGATTAAGTCACGATTCAGGGCGAAGTCGTAAAGGGCTTTCACCGCCTTGGCAATTCTTTGGTGCATCTCCTCCAGGAAGGCTTTCTGACGAAGAATCATCTCCCAAAACTGTTTGATTTCGGGAACAGAGAGTATCTCGCGGACCTGCGCTTCTGCGTTGTCTGCCCGATTGCGCTCTTGCTCTGCCCTCCGCCATTCCTGATTGGTCCTCTCCTTTTCTTGGGCAACCGCAAGGTCTGCGTTTTCGGCGCGCTGGTTTGCCGCAGCGAGGTCTGTTCGGAGCTTCCGGACGGCATTCTCATCCACAGACGCAAGTTTTCCCTTCAGATTGTCGTTCTCTTGGGTTAACCTCTGGTTTACCCCTTTGAGTTGCTTGTTTTCTTCACTGGTTTTATAGATTTCCCTTTTGGTCTGCTTGTAGAGCGCTTTGCCATAACTTAAAATCTTCCGTTTCTGGCTCCCCTTCGCCGAGATAAGATCGTTTTCCATCTGCGCCAGGATAGACTTTACCGCCTCAAGTCGTTCCTCTCTCCATTTCTCCCTTCCCACAACAGGAACGGGAGTTGAGAGTTCCTTCTGAATGTCTTCCTTAGCCTTTTTGAGTATCCCGTCCGTCTCCAATTCGGGGACACTGAGTTCTTCCTCGTCGAAATCCATCCCCTTGATCTCCGACGCCAATGCTTCCGTCTTTTCCTTGACAGACTTCTGCTCATCCTTCAGTTTCTTAAGGACAAACTCCTCCCGCTCCAGGTGCTCAAGCCCGGTTTCGGATTTCTTCTGTCCGCGCTCCATATTCAACATATCGGCCAGCATATCCTGCATCTCCGACATATCCTTCTCGCTCAACTTGTACGACTTTCCGGTCTTATGATCCATCCAGTCCCATACGATATGTGCGTGATAATTCGGCACCCTGATCCTCCTGCCTCGCTCGTTTTCCTCATAGTGCCCTTCGTCCCTGTGAATGTGAATCTGGATGGCTCTTATGTACCACCTCTTTTGAACGGCCGCCGTGAATTTCTTGAGGTCCTCCAACGTGGTCCCTTCTTCGATGACTGCCACTCCCTCCCGGAGAGGACTGCTTCCTTTGCGGACACGCTTTCTGCCATTCTTGTCCGTATATTCTACGTCTTTCTCCTGCATAGCCCTGCCGGTCTTTTCCTTAACCATTGCCTTGAGCTCTTCATAGTATTCTTGAAGGCTGGTGAACTCCAGTTCTGG
>ODAJ012187674.1_pt1 | contig 12703 bp, 8 predicted proteins | sample 1539241 | NCBI WGS metagenome assembly ODAJ01 (sample SAMN02144231, study PRJEB22623) | gut metagenome | biome: sheep rumen | host: Ovis aries | place: New Zealand | reverse complement strand
AGAAGCCCTTGAAGTATTCCTTCCAGGTTACTCCCATACCCGTAGTGAGCGTCTTGACAGCATGCCCGATCTCTCCGAAATAGTTCGTACCCCCTAAGTTAGGGGGCTGGGGGTCTGAACGACCCACCTCTATTTTATCTTTTTCTTTCATAATTCTATTACACCTTATTTATATAAGAGTCTTGTTCAGACCCCCATCCCCCTAACTTAGGGGGCTCGGTCATTTAATATATAGGCCAGCGGCCACTACTACAGTCATGATCACAAGGTTGAGCAGTGCCAGCGGCATCAGATACTTCCACTCCAGTTTCAGGATCTGGTCGATACGCAGACGGGGGAACGTCCACTTGATCCACATCAGCAGCCAGACGAGCAGGAAGGCCTTGCCCAGGAACCAGACGATGCCGGGGATATAGTTCATCACCGTATCGAAGGCATCGATACCGATGTTCAGCGGAGCCCAACCACCCAGAAATACCGTTGCTGCAATACCTGCGATGATAAAGAGGTTAAGGAATTCTGCGAGGTAGAAGAAACCGAAGCCCATACCAGAATATTCTGTATGATGGCCGGCAGTCAACTCACTCTCAGCCTCAGCCATATCAAACGGGCCACGGTTGGCCTCAGCATTTCCTGCAATCAGGAACACGAGAAACGCGATGATGGCAGGGATATGGCCCTGACAGATGAGCCACTTGAAGGGACCTGTCTGAGCCTCCACTATACCCGACATCTGCATCGTACCTGTCAGAATCACAGCCGTAATCAGACAGAGACAGAGCGACATCTCATAGGAAATCATCTGCACGGCACCGCGCATGGCCGAAACCACAGAGTACTTATTGTTGGAAGCCCATCCTGCAAGGAAGATACCGACCACGCCAATAGAGGAGATAGCAGTGAGCAGGAACACACCCACATTGAAGTCGAGCACCGTAGCACCATTGTTCCAAGGCAGGAATGAGAAGGCTCCGACAGAACCGATGATCACCAGCAGCGGAGCCACACCGTAGAGCAACTTGTCGGCACGGTCAACGAAGAAGATCTCCTTAATGAGCATCTTAAACACGTCGGCAAACACCTGCAGCAAGCCCCAGGGACCTACGCGCATCGGGCCGAGCCGGCACTGGAAGTAGGCACAAACCTTACGTTCCATGAATATCAGCACGATAGCCAGCAGGGCGTATCCCACAAGGATACCCACGCCCACCAGCACGCACTCAATCAATATCGCCAACCAGTCAGGACAGCCTAAGGTCATCCGAAGCAGTTGGTCGAACCATTGTGTAACTAAACTAAAATCGAACATATATTCTATTCTTTATTTTAAACTACAAATTTTACGAATTTCACTAATGATTAAAATTCGCGTAATTCGTAGTCGTACTTCATTATCTGTCGATATCAGGAATCACCACGTCGATGGCAGCACAGGTGGCTATCAGGTCGGCTATCTTCTGACCGCGCAGCATCGGGTCGAAAGCGCCCACCAGCGAGAGACCCATAGGACGCATCTTCATGCGGTACGGACTCTTGTCGCCACGAGAGTCGAGATAGACGCCGAACTCGCCGGCCACGCCCTCGACTGAGTAGTACCACTGTCCCTCGGGCACCTTGATGATAGGCTTCTGCTTCACGTAGAAGTCGCCCTCAGGGATGTTGTCGATGAGTTGCTCAATGATGTTCAGACTCTGGTACATCTCATTGATGTGAACGAGATAACGTCCCATAGAGTCGCATGAGTCGAGCGTACACTGCTCCCACTCCACCTTGTCGTACATGTCATACGGGTGGTTCTTGCGCACGTCGTTCTTCCAGCCCGAGGCACGTCCGGCAGGACCAGTCACGGCGTAGTTGATGCAATCCTCAAGACTCATCGGGCCGCAGTTCTCGAAGCGGTTGTGAGTGATGACATTGTCGCCAAACACATCCATATACTCCTGAATCGTAGGACGCAGATACTTCACCAGTTCCTTCACGTTCTTGACGAAGTTGGGATCGATATCATCCTGCAGTCCGCCTATCCTGTAATAGTTCTGTATCAGGCGGCCACCAGTGGTCTCCTCCATACAGTTGAGCACATGTTCACGGTCACGCATACCATAGAGGAAGGCTGTCAGTGCGCCCAAGTCCTGAGCACAGCATGATGTGTAAAGCAGGTGAGAATCGAGACGCTGAAGTTCATCCATAATGGTACGGACATACTTGATGCGGTCTGTGAGTTCCACACCCATGCCCTCCTCTATCACACCTACGAGCGCATGACGATGTTGCATGGCTCCCAGATAGTTGAGGCGGTCTGTCAAGGCAAGCGTCTGGGGATAGGTCATACCTTCCCACATCTTCTCGATGGCGCGGTGGATATAGCCTAAGTGCGGATAGATACGTTTCACCGTCTCACCGTCGAGCACCGTCTGAAGGCGGAGCACACCGTGCGTGGCGGGGTGCTGCGGACCGATGTTGACGACATAGTCATTCGCACCGAAGAGTTTGTTCTGCTTCGACTGCAGACAGCCATCCTTGTCGAGATAGTACTCCAGTCCGTAGTCGGGCTCATCATCGTCTTCGAGCGTATACTCATCATTAAACTTCCAGTCCTTTCTAAAGGGGAATCCCTTGAAGTCACTCCTCAGGAACAGCCTGCGCATATCCGGATGCCCCAGGAACACGATACCATAGAAGTCATAGACCTCGCGCTCCAGCAGGTCAGCCACACGCCAGATATTTGAAACGGTGGGGATATAGGCCATCATCTGGCCGTCTGTCTCGCCCGTGCCGTTGCTCGACATACCGTCACCACAGACCTGAGTCTTGGCTATCATCTTCACTGAGCAGCGCTCGTGGGTCTTCGTATTCTCAAGGATATAGATACAGCCGAGCCCCTCTTCACCGAAGTCCTCGCCTACAATCGTGACAAGATAGTCAAAGCCCTTCTTGTCCTTCAAGTTCTGCATCTCCTGTGCGAACTTGTCAAAATCATATGATAAGAACTCTAACTTCATGCCTTCTCCTCCTCTGCTTTAACTTCTGCCTGAGCAGACTTCAATTCTTCAACAAACTCCTGAGGAACATCGGACACCACGATGGGCTCTCTGCGATGATCGCCCAACTTGTTACGGAACGTCAGTTCCTCATTCGACACACCCAGTTCACGCTCCTCGGCCGTCTGCTTGTGGTTGGCCCCGCCGAAGAACTTCTCGATCTTCACCTTGCGCTGCAGTTGCATCATGCCATACATGATAGCCTCCGGACGCGGCGGACAACCAGGGATGAACACGTCGACGGGCACGATCTCCTCGATGCCCTTCACCACATGGTAACTCGACTTGAAGGGGCCGCCGCTGATGGCGCAGCCGCCCACGGCCACCACATACTTCGGCTCGGCCATCTCGTCGTACAGACGCTTCAGGGCCGGAGCCATCTTGTGGGTGATCGTACCGGCACACATGATCAGGTCGGCCTGACGGGGGGAGTTACGCGTCACCTCGAAGCCGAAGCGGGCGAAGTCGTAGCGCGAACAGCCACAGGCCATGAACTCGATGCCACAGCACGACGTGGCAAACGTGAGCGACCACAGAGAGTTGGAACGCCCCCAGTTGATCAACTGATCGAGCGACCCTGTCACCACATTGACACCGCCCTCATGGAGTTCGTCGATGATACGCTCCAGCGATTCGTTGTCATTCCATTCCTCGTAGGGAATACTCTTGATGTGCGGTTTTCTTACTTCCATTCCAAGTCTCCTTTCCGCCAGGCGTAAGCCAGGCCTAATACCAGAACTACCAGGAAGAAGCCGACAGACAGCAGGGCCATCGCGCCGAACTCCTTCACTACCACTGCCCAAGGATACAGAAACACCGTTTCCACATCAAACATCAGGAACAAGATGGCGAAGAGATAGAATCCCACCGACACGGGAAGCCACGAACTGCCTCGCGTGGGGATACCACTCTCATAGGGCTCGCCTTTCACCTTCGCGTAGGACCGCGGCCCTATCAACTTGGCCACAACGTAAGCCCCTGCCACCAATGTTAGAGCCGTCAGCAAGACGGTAATTAACAAAGTAGAGTTCATAAAAAATTAATATAATGTTATAACAATATTGTTCTCGTTTTCAAGCAGTTACAGAAACGTAAAAGTACCTTTGCCGCTATGATGCTGCAAAGGTACTAAAAAAAATTGTAAATCTGTCGAATATTTATAAAAAAATTCCAAATTCTTCAAACCTCAATTCTTAATTCTCAATTCTCAATTCTTAATTCTCAATTCTCAATTATCTCCACGATGGCTTCGCCGATACAGGCGTTCGGCTGCTGGATGTGCAGCATCTGGCAGACGGTCGGAGCGATGTCCGTGATGTGAACCTCACGGCTCGACTCTCCATGCTCCACCTTCCAGCCGTAGAACAGCAGGGGGATATGGGCGTCGTAGGGGTTCCACTCGCCGTGAGTCGTCCCTACGGGTGAAGAGCCGCCCGTCCAGAACTCGTACCAGCCCGGCTCCAGCACCAGCAGCAGGTCACCCGAACGGCGGGGATGATAGCCCAGCAGAGCCCTGCTCCGCAGCACGTCGGGCACGCTCCACGTGCCTGCCCGCTCAAAGTCGATCACAAACTGCACGTGCGGCATCCGGCGGAAGTAGCCGATCAGTGCCTCCTTCACCCTGTCAAGCGTCAGCCCCAACTCGGCGATGCGCCCGTGGTTCAGGTAGACGCGATAGGCGTAGATACCATTGATGATTGAATGGGTAGGCGAACCGACAGCGGAGGGAATGCTGTCACCCCACAGTTGCTCCTTCAGCCAGGCGTCGAGGGCCTCGTTCATCACGTCCTCCTTCATCCGCCAGGCACCTCCGGCCAACTTGTGGTCTTGCATCCACTGGTAGTTGTGGGCGGCCCCGTGGTCAGCAGTCAGGAAGACGAGATAGTTGCCCTCACCCACCTGCTCGTCCAGTGCGGCCAGCAGCCTGGCGATGTCCTTGTCAAGTTCCAGATAGGCCTCGTCAGTATGATTGCCGCGCGTGCTCCACTCATGCCCGATCACGTCCGTCTGCGAATAACTGACGCAGAGCATGTCCGTCACCTCGCCCTGACCCAGTCGCTCGCCCTTCAGAGCGGCGATGGCCATGCCGGTGGTGATGTGTCCGCAGAGCGGATAGTAGCCGACGCGCTTGCCCGCCTTCTGCAGTTCCTTGTTCTTCTTCAGTTCGCTGTTGTATGCCTTGGCCCACTCAGGCAGTTCTTTCATATAATAGGTACTCGTGATAAACTGTCCTGCTCCCGTGTCCAGCCAGTAGGCACCGTTCGCACTGCGCCCCGCAGGCAGTATGGCCGCCCGGTCCTTGTAACTGACGCCGATCACCTTCGAGCGGAAGTCGGTGTGCATCCTGATCTGGTCGCCGATGGTCGTCGCAAGCAGGCGGTTCGGCGACATCTGACCTCGTTTCTTACTGTCAGAGCCCACAGGGGCCACCGTCGTGTCAGCGCAGCAGTACACCTTTTCGTCGTCGATGAAGAATTCATTGCCGCAGATGCCGTGCAGGGCGGGTGTCGTGCCTGTATAGACCGACGTATGGCCTATCGACGTCACCGTAGGCAGATAGTTGATCAGACAGTTGTTGCACGAGAATCCCTTGTCCAGCATCCGCCGAAGGCCGTCATCCCTGAACCGATCGTAGTACCTGCTGAGATAGTCCCAGCGCATCTGGTCCACCACAATCCCGACGACGAGCCTCGGACGCTCGTTCATCCGTGTCTCTGCCCCCATGCCTATCGTGCAGCAGAGGAGCCAAAGAAGCATCATCTTTCTCAATTTGATAGTCCTCATGACTATAGTAAATTCTTGTATCGTCATCATATCTTACTTGGAATTTTTGCAAAGGTACGAAGATTTTCAAAAAAACAGGAAAAAAAAAGGCAAATTCTTTTAGATATGAAAAATAATGTGTAACTTTGCACTAATTATGGATATTACTGAACGATTTATAAACTACACCAAGTTTGACACGCAGTCGGCTGAAGATAGCGAGAGCGTGCCGAGTACCCCCAACCAACTCGTATTCGCACAATACCTCAGGCAGGAACTGGAGCAGGAAGGCCTGAGCGACGTGGAACTCGACGAAAAAGGCTATATCTATGCCACGCTGAAGGCGAACACAAAGGACGACGTGCCCACCATCGGTTTCATCGCCCACTACGACACGTCGCCCGACTGCAGCGGCACCGGCGTCAAGGCGCAGATAGTGCGCTCCTACGACGGCTCAGACATCCTGCTCTCCGACGGCATCATCTCCAGTCCCAAAAAGTTTCCAGAACTGCTGAACCACGTGGGTGAGGACTTGATTGTCACCGACGGACACACACTGCTGGGAGCCGACGACAAGGCCGGCATCGCAGAGATAGTGGAGGCGATGGTGTGGCTGCAGCAGCATAAGGAGGTCAGACACGGCACCATCCGCATCGCCTTCAACCCCGACGAGGAAATAGGCATGGGGGCCCACCACTTCGACGTGGAGAAGTTCGGCTGCGAATGGGCCTACACGATGGATGGAGGCGACGTGGGCGAACTGGAGTTCGAGAACTTCAATGCCGCCTCGGCCAAGATATATATAAAAGGTGTGAGCGTACACCCTGGCTATGCCAAGGACAAGATGGTGAACGCCAGCGCACTGGCTGCCGAATTCGCCAGGATGCTGCCTGACGACGAGACACCGGAGACGACGGAGGGCTATCAGGGATTCTACCACCTGCTGGGCATACAGTCGAACGTGGAGGGGGCAAAGATGACGTACATCATCCGCGACCACGACCGCGAGCGTTTCGACGACCGCAAGCGCTTCATCCAGAAATGCGCAGAGCAGATGAATGAGAAGTACGGCGAGGGCACAGTGAGGGTTGAGGTCAGGGACCAGTATTACAACATGAAAGAGAAGATCGACCCCCAGATGCACGTCATCGACCTGGTGCTCCACGCCATGCAGGAATGCGGCGTGGCTCCCAAGGTGAAGCCCATACGCGGCGGCACCGACGGCGCTCAACTGTCCTTCAAGGGGCTCCCCTGCCCTAACATCTTCGCAGGCGGCGTCAACTTCCACGGGCCTTACGAGTTCATCAGCATACAGTCGATGGAGAAGGCGATGCAGGTCATCGTCAAGATCTGCTCGATGGTAGCAGCATATAACGATTAGGAGTATGGGACATTTACCAGCACTGATACAGGATTTGGCACTGATACTGGTTGTGGCGGGTATCGTGACATTGGTATTCAAGAAACTGAAGCAGCCGCTCGTTCTGGGCTACATCGTGGCCGGCTTTCTCGTCTCGCCACACATGCCATATACGGCATCTGTGGTCGACTCGGACAATATCCAACTATGGGCGGACATCGGCGTGATGTTCCTCCTCTTCTCCCTCGGACTCGACTTCTCGTTCAAGAAGATTCTGAAGATGGGCGCATCACCGATCATATCGGCCATATCCATCATCTTCTCGATGTCGATGCTGGGCGTGCTGGTGGGCCAGATGTTCGGCTGGAGCAAGATGGACTGCATCTTCCTGGGCGGCATGCTGGCGATGTCGTCGACAACCATCATCTATAAGGCCTTCGACGACCTGGGACTGCGACAACAGCAGTTCGCAGGGCTCGTGATGAGCGTACTGATACTGGAGGACATACTGGCCATCGTCATGATGGTGCTGCTGAGCGCCGTGGCCAGTGGCAACAATCCTGACGGCAGCCAGATGCTGGGCTCCGTCATGCAGATCGTGTTCTTCCTCGTGCTGTGGCTCGTCGTGGGCATCTTCGCCATTCCTATCTTCCTGCGCGCCGTTCGCGACCTGATCAACAGCGAGGTGCTGCTGATCGTGTCGCTCGGACTCTGCTGCGCCATGGCCGTCTTCTCCACGAAAGTGGGATTCTCGTCGGCATTCGGCGCCTTCATCATGGGCAGCATCCTGGCAGAGACGATTGAGGCGGAGCGGATCATCCGACTGGTGGAGCCTGTGAAGAACCTGTTTGGGGCCATCTTCTTCGTGTCTGTAGGCATGCTCGTCGACCCTAAGATCCTGGTCGACTATGCCCTGCCCATCCTCTCACTGGTGATGACCATCCTGCTGGGACAGGCTGTCTTCGGCACCATCTCGTTCATGCTGGGCGGAGAATCGCTGAAGTCGGCCATGCGATGCGGCTTCTCGATGGCGCAGATTGGTGAGTTCTCGTTTATCATCGCATCGCTCGGTCTCTCCCTCGGCGTGATCAGCGACTTCCTATATCCGGTGGTGGTGGCCGTATCCGTTATAACCACATTCCTCACACCTTACATGATACGGTTCGCCACACCGGTTTACAGTCATCTGGAAAAACGACTGCCATCAAGGCTCATCAAACTGCTGAACCAACTGACCATGAGCCAGAACGAGCGCCAGGAGAAGAGCCTGTGGAAACCGCTGCTGACACAGATGACGCTCAACACGATGGTCTACAGCATCCTGACATCGGCATCGATCGCCGTGATGTTCACCTTCGTATTGCCCTTCATGCGCCGGCTGCTGCCCGGATGGGATCTCCACTGGTATGCCAATGCCATCACGGGCGTGCTGACACTGCTGCTCATCGCACCCTTCCTCAGGGCCATGGTGATGAAGAAGAACCGCAGCGAGGAGTGGAGGGCGCTCTGGGGACAAGGCAACCGCAACCGTCTGCCCCTGTTGCTGACGATCCTGGTGCGGGCGCTGATAGCACTGGCCTTCATCTTCTATATCTGCAACTACCTGACGAGATTTGCCAATGCGGTGATCTATACCATCGGCATCATCCTGCTCACGCTCATCATCCTGTCGCGCTGGATCAAGCACCGCAGCATCACGCTGGAACGACTGTTTATCATGAATCTGCGCAGCCGCGACATCGAGGCGATGGTGCATGGGAAAAAGCGACCGCTGTATGAGGGCAAGTTGCTCGACCGCGACATCCACATCGCAGACTTTGAGGTGCCGTTCAACTCGATGTGGATGGGACAGACGCTTAAGCAACTCGACCTTGGACGCAAGTTCGGCATCCTCGTGAGCAGCATCCTCAGAGGCGGACAGCGCCTGAACATCCCTGACGGCGACTACATCATCTTCCCCGGCGACACACTGCAGGTCATCGGAAGCGATGAACAGTTCTCCAAACTCCGTGAGGCGCTTGACACTGAGGTATTAGGGGCGGAGACCGACCTGGAGAAGCGTGAGATGAAACTGAGGCAGATGGTCATCGGCTCCGACAGCCCGTTCATCGGCAAGACACTGATAGAGAGCAAGATACGTGATCTGTACAGTTGCATGGTCGTCGGTCTTGAGGAGGGCAAGGAGAGCCTGTCGTCATTCAGTCCGCACAGGAAATTCCAGGAAGGCGACATCATCTGGGTCGTCGGCGAGCAGGAGGCCCTCGACACCCTGCTCTGTGCTAAAGCCGGCTAATACCACTGCACGGCATTCGAATAACTGCTGCGCTTATCGTACTTCAGCACATCGGTAAGCGTGGCGGCATTACAGCGGAAGGAGAAGTTATAACTGGTATAGGGAGCGAGCACCACCGAGCACGACATCTGGAAACAGTGCAGGTCGCGAGAGAGCGAGGCGGTGGTCATCGAGATCTTATGGGTGTCGAAATCATAGCCCGAGGAGAAGTTGATGTTCCAGCCATCGCTGATACGCAGGTTGCCGCTGATGTTCAGATTCTGGGTGAAAGCATAGGGATAGCGCATCGTATTGTAATTGAAACGCTCCTTGTCGGTACTCTCACGCATCGTGATGCTGTAGCCCAGATGGATCGACCAGGGCATCTGGAACTTCATGTAGCCGTCTTCGTCGGTATCGGCCTTCGACTTCTTCTCCGCCCCATGCTTAGCCTGCTCCATCTCCTTGTCCACATTCGGCTCCAGACGGTCGTCCATCTCCTCGTCCTCTTCCTGCTCTCTGGTCTTCCGCTTGTCCTTCTTCTTGTCCACCTTCTCGCCCTTCAGCCACTTGATGAAGTCGCTGATCTTCTTGTTGTCGAGGGTGTATGACAGGTTCTGCGACATGCCCTGGAACCGCCCCCACTTGCCTTGCTGCCAGTAGGTGGTATGCTCGCTCACCCTCGGCGTGGCGCCTACGCTGTCGGCCTCGTAGACATACGAGGCAAACACGGCGTTCAGGGTGAACGTGTAACTCTTGCTCAGTTTCAGGCGCAGGTTTGTGGTCAGGGCGCTCAGAGGCTGCACCTTGGCCGCAAAGTTATACGACATCGAGGCGGAGAGTTCATCGATCAGGCTCACCTTCTTTATCGAGTCGTTGGAGTCGCGTATCTTCATCTCCACATTATTGCCCAGTGTGACCGACATCGAGCCTGCCATGCCCTTGCCGGGCGGAGAGTATGAGCCGATGCTGTAGGGCGAGTATTCCACCAGCGACACGTTGCCGTCGGCGTCGGTCTTCTGGTAGGTCTTATAGTAGCCGTATCTGCTGGCGCTGAAGTCGGGGTGATAGGAGAATGATATGGAGGGCGACAGGACGTGGCGGATGGCCTGCACCTTGTCGCCAAACAGTTTGCGGTTGGGAATATACATACCATACAACTTCGTGGAGGCGGAGAGACTGAAGTCCCAGTTGTAGACATTATAGAATCCCGTGATGGTGTCAGTGACCTCGCGCTGATTAGAGGCATCCCACGACTTCTCCTGCTTAATGAAGGTGGTGTTATCCCTAAATGAGAATCTCGGTGATAGGTTCAGATAACCCAGTGTGAAGGTGGCGTCGATGGGGATGGAGTGCGTCATGCCGTTGCTCCAGTCCTTGCGCAGGTCGGAGTGCAGCAGTTTGTTCTCCTTGGTAGTAATCGAATTGGAGAAACTTCCTGTATAACTCATCGAGATCTTCTCATACCACCGCTCGTCGCCTGCCGCCTTCTTCCGCTTGAAGGGGTAGAAACGGGAGATGGAGATGTCCAGATTGGGGAACGACAGACTGATGGTGGAGTCACGCATGTTCTGGCTCAGGTTCATTGTGGACGACAATGACATGCCTATGCTGGAGAAATTGGTGGAATAGGATATCGAGGAGGTACGGGTCGACTGCGTCAGGGTCTGCGGGTTATACATCGAGTTCAGGTTGTTGGGCTCAAAATTCGTCGTGGCAAAGTTGACGCTGGCCGACATGTTGCTGAACGGATTCGCCTTCTGGTCCTGACGGTGGCTCCACGTCAGTTTGAAACTGGTCTCCTTGGTGTAGTCAGGCATGTTCTTGTCACCCGACACCGAGTTCTGGTAACTGAAGAAGAAAGAGCCGCTGAACTTATAGCGCTTCCGATAGTTGGAGGCGGCGGAGATGCCCCACGAGCCTTTGGTGTAGATCTCGCCGAGCAGTTTCAGGTCCATCTTGTCGCTGATGGCAAAATAGTAGCCGCCGTCACGCAGATAGAAACCGCGGCTGGTCTCGTCGCCATAGGTCGGCATAATGAAGCCGCTGGCATAACTCTTCGTGAAGGGGAAGAAGCCATAGGGGATGGCAAGGGGCAGAGGCACATCTGCCACCACCAGATAGGCCGGGCCGAACACCACATCCTTCCCTGGGCGCACCTTGGCACGCGACATCGCGATATAGAAGTCTGGATGGGGATCGTCACAAGTGGTGTAGCGCCCATGCTGCAGGAACATCTCGCCGTTGGCGCCGCGCTTGGACAGTTCACTCGTCAGATAGCCGTCTTCCTGCTGGGTGTACACATCGGTTATCAAGCCTTTCTTCGACTTGAAGTTGAAGGCCATCTCCGTGTTCTCATAGGTGTCATTGCCCATCTTGAACACAGGGGTTCCCGTCAGTTCGTGAGTAGTGGTGTCCATCTTACCCGTCGCATGCACCAGATTGCTGTCGAGACTCATGTAGATCTCCTCACTGGCCAGGTCCATGTTCTGATACTTCACCTTCGAACTGCCGTAGAGGTGGGCCAGTGCCTTGGAGGCATCATAGGTCAGCGAGTCGTTGGCTGAATATTCCACAGGCGAGTCGATGCCATTCTTACGGCTCTTATTGATACTGTCACGAGCCAGCGAGTCGTCCACCACCTTATTATATTTATAGATGGCCAGTTCCACTGAGTCCATCGTGGTTGTGTCGCGCTTGGTCTTGATGGCTGCCTCCGCGCCCGGAGGGATAATCGTGTCTGCCTCTGAGGCGGCGCCAAAGGCGACGGCATCGCCAAGGGACTTGTCGAGCGTCTCCTTGAGGGAGTCACGCATTGATACGGGCACTGCCGAACTCACTGAATCGGCGACGGCACGCAGCAGACTGTCCGCGTCCTGTCTACTTGAGATGGTGTCGATCAGTGCTGGCAGCGTCACTGGAGCATTGGCTATCTGTGGGACTTTCACTTCGGGAAGAGACACAAGGTCACCCGTCCTCACCTCCTCGGGAGCCTTGCTCATACGGAGTGAAGACGGGGTACATGCCATCATCAGCACGAAACTGAAGAGGATCGATATGATGACCGATTTCTGTTTCACGGCTGCAAAGGTACTGATATTATTTGAGATTTGAGAATTGAGAGTTGAGATTTTTGCACTGCCTTGTTAATATTTAACGCTTATCAATGATATTTAAAACGGGTCAATCCCAAAAGTCATTTGCAATTTGTGACCTCCCCTAACCCCTCCTGTAGGAGGGGAATTGAATACAAAGAGTGTAACTAAT
>ODAJ012138055.1_pt1 | contig 12704 bp, 22 predicted proteins | sample 1539241 | NCBI WGS metagenome assembly ODAJ01 (sample SAMN02144231, study PRJEB22623) | gut metagenome | biome: sheep rumen | host: Ovis aries | place: New Zealand | reverse complement strand
GATCTGATGCACTGGTTCAGCGTGCAGGATACGCTGGATCTGGTCGCCCAGGGTTTTGAGTTCGCACGGTATCTCGCCACGGAATACGAGGAATACCCGCTCGAAACAACGTTCATCAAAGGTTCCGCCCTTAAGCGGGAGGTCATGGATATCAGGGAGCTGTTCAAGGAGTGAGATGATGAAGATCGGGATTTATGGCGGTTCTTTCAATCCGATACATGTTGGGCATCTGACAGTGGCTGAAGAGGCGAAGAAGCGCCTTGGTCTCGATAAGCTGATCTTCGTCCCGGCCGGCAATCCGTACTTCAAGGATCAGAAAGAAATCGCAAGCTTCAGCGCACGAGAATGCATGCTTCTCGACGCGATCCATGGCATGGACGGCTTTGAGGTTTCGACATATGAAAGCGCGACGTATAAGCCGTCGTACACATCCGAAACGCTTAAGCATTATCATGAAGTGTATCCAAATGCCGAGCTGTTCCTGATCGTTGGTGAGGATGCGTACTATCAGCTGCATAAATGGCATGACGTTGACACGATCATCGATCTTGCAACAATTGCGTGCTTCACGAGGGAGCTGGCTGCTTTCGAATCCTTCAGCGACGGAAGCCTTCAAAGCTTCATTGATTGGAAGAAGACCGATCAGGGTAAAAGGGTGAACTTGGTTCAGCTTCGCTCCGAGATTGCACTGTCCTCCTCCTACGTCAGGAAACAGATCAGGGACGGCGGATCGTTCAGGTTCCTGGTTCCATATTCCGCATACAAAAGAATCGTGAATAACAAACTGTACGGTTACGGAGGCGATGACTTTGTTATCTACTGACTTCGACGCGAACGCCGTAAAGGATCAAATCGTTCTTTGGATTCGATCCTGGTTCGAGAAAAACGGTAAAGGTTGCAACGCCGTCATCGGAATCAGCGGCGGAAAGGACAGCACGGTTGCCGCGGCGCTTTGCGCGAAGGCGCTTGGGAAGGAAAAGGTTTACGGAATTCTGATGCCGTGCGGTCAGCAGCATGACATTTATGACAGTTTTGCGGTGTGCGAGCATCTTGGAATCCATTGCATTCATGCAAACATTGAAGGGGCGGTTGACAGGGTTTACGATGCCCTGATGTCCGAGTTCGGACACTATAGCAAGCAGACAGAAATCAATGTGCCGCCGCGAATCAGGATGACAATGCTGTATGCTTTCTCGCAAACACTCAATGGACGCGTGGTGAACACCTGCAACCTGAGCGAGGATTATGTCGGCTACAGCACAAAGTATGGTGACACCGCCGGAGATTTCGCTCCCCTGAAAAGCCTTACGTCGGATGAAGTCATCGCCGTCGGTGAGGTTCTTGGGCTGCCGGAGCGTCTCCTGAAGAAGGCGCCGGCGGACGGTCTTTGCGGAAAGACGGATGAGGACAACCTCGGTTTCACCTATGATGTGCTGAACAGGTATATCCGCACGGGAGAAATCAGCGACATGGCTGCGAAGGAGCGGATTGATCGCCTCCATCTCATGAATGAATTCAAGGAAAAGCCGATGGAGAGGTTTGTTCTTCATCCGGAGCAGAAGCTCTACATCACCGAAAGATACAGATAAGGGGATGATCAGATGCGGTTGAACCGGCACGCAAGGAAAATGGCGCACAAGCGTTTCCTCAAAAAGCGCCACGCGGAAACCTTTGGGGCTTACGATCCGATTCTCGACGAGGACAAGCATCGCGCGGATTACTTTGAAACGCTGGAAACATACCCGGATTCAAAATACATCGATCATCGCAACGAAGGCTACACCTACTGGGATCAGTTCTACCTGAGCGGCAGACGCAGGTTCGCGAAGCAGGAAACGAACCGCAGAATCCGCAGAAAGTACCGGGAACTGATCTCGAACGAGCATCCCGATAATATTCCGACCCTGCGAGGAGCGGATTACGAAAAAGAATTCGACTATACATGGACGATCTGGTAAAGGAGATTTGTGTTATGGCACTGTACGCCGGAGAAGCTTGCTGGAACGATGACGCAGCCGGCGGTGTCTGCATCGGCTGCGGCTGCTGCTCCGATAATCCAGAGGAGCGGTACGAGGCAAGAATTGCCGTTCTCGAGGAACGGATTTTCAATCTCGAGAAGGACATACATAGTCCGCACAAGGAGTTCGACTTTGAGCGGGACGGATGGGTTTCGACCCTGTTTGATTACAAAACGCCGGAGCAGCAGATCGAGCACTGGCAGGATCAGATCAGCTATTACCGTTGCAGACTACGCGATATCCGCGCGGCGTCCTGCGTTCCTGCGTAATTCTTGGAGGATAAAATGCTGACATGGAACGTCTACATGGAAGATTTCAACGCAAGATGTATCAAGGTGTTCAACATTTTCAATCATTTTGCGTTCCACGAGGACTGCAGAAAGGTAGCAAGAAAGTATAAAGACGATCGTGAAAAATTTGTCGAAGAGATCCGGCACAGCCTGATGTATTTCTTCTGGTCGAAATGCGAATATGAAATCATCATTTCGTCCTGGCCTCCGGATCGCAAAGGTTTCGAGAACAAAAAGGTTGATATCTATGAGCAGGTGATGCTGAACTGGCCGCTCTTTGCGGAGTATGTGTGGCAGAACCGTAAAGAACTTGCACGGAGAACCAAAAGTACATTCACATCAAAATCTGTGGAGGACGCTCCTGACCCAAGAGAACTATTGGGCAGACATCATGCCATGCAGGAAGCGGCAAGAAGGCTCGCGAGGGAGGAAAAAGGATAGCGATGAATTTTGAAAGGCTTATGGAAGACTGGATCATGCCGCTGCTGATCCTCGGAGTCATCATCGGCGGTATCGTGGTAATCAGCGGTATGATTAAATATTAAAGCTCAAAAGGAGAACAGAACATGAAGGAATCGATGACGGTCCACAAGGCGCTTTCCGAACTCAAAATCCTGGATGCCAGGATCAATAAGGAAATCAATGGTACAACGTTTGCTGTCGCCAATAAGCACAGCAACACGAAGATTGCGGGTTCCCCTGTGAAGGATTTCGTGGATCAGACCCGTGAAAAGTTTCAGTCCATTCGGACACTGATCAACCGCCGCAACGCGATCAAGCGGGCTGTAACCCGTTCCAACGCTGTCACCGAGGTGACGGTCGGAGGTCAGAAGTACACAGTCGCGGAAGCGATTGATATGAAGAATGTCGGCATGAACCACCTCGAGGTTTTGAAAGAGACCATCAGCACACAGGTTTTTCGGGCGAAGGCCCTCGCCGATCGCGAGAACGGAGAGAAGCTCGACCAGCGGGTGGAACAGTATATCAAAACGGTTTCTGAAGGCGCGGACAGTAAGAACCTCCCGGAGGACGTCCGCCGGATGCGCGAGGATTTTGTCGCATCCCAGACCGTCGAGGTTGTTGACCCGATCGACTCTACGAAGGTTGTCACGGAGCTTCAGAATTACATCGACGCCTTCATGTCCGAAATCGACTCGGCACTGTCCGTTTCCAACGCGCTGACGACGGTCGAAATCGAGTACGAAACCTGTTAAAGTCCCCAGTTGAATGATGATTGCCTGAACGCGAAAACTGCAAACGATGCTCGCTGAGTGTCCGCCGGCAAACCACTCAGTTGAAACAATAAAAACCGGCTTCAAGCAAAAGTGTGGCAGAGTGATAATCTGTGACGCAATTGATCATGGCATTATGACGATCAATTCTATATAAGGATCTCTGCGACTATGACTGCAGAGAACCGAGATCAGATAATGCTGGGCAGATAACTCCGGCCTTATCAGATCGGATGTAAAGCTCAATGATCAAAGTTCACGCACGAAAGTTAAAGCCTGAAAGTTCATTCTTGTTTACAGTTTACGCAATAATGCTTACGCAATAACGTTTCTTCAAACCCGATGGCTACGGTTTGCGGTTGAGTATCATGCCGCGCAGTGAACCGATCGGCTGCGTTCAGGCAATCATTTTTTTTGTTCCCTTGATGTAAAGGACAGCATGGCTGTGGCCTGCCACCGTAATGAGCGGGTTCGAATCCCGCAGGGAACATTCACTCTTTTGGGGAGGATTTGAAAAATGGAACCGAAGTACAGCATAGGCGATCGTGTTCTTGTCGTTCACCGGAAAGAGCATCAGAGAGATCATACTTATTATTATTCATACATGCTGAACGGTTCGACTGGAACAATCGACGAGATGACGCAGATATGCGATGGATATGTTTATCATCTCTGCCACGATGACACTGTTGATGACATTGTTGTCGCTCACGCTGAAAATTTTAATGACCACACCGTCGAAAGTGCGTGGTACGAGGAATGCTGTCTCGATCCGGCTCCCTTGCCGGATACCGTTGATCTCAAGGATTTCGAATCAGTTCTGTGTTGATTGTTCAGCCCGCACAAGACGTGGAATAAAAGTTGAATTTCAGAAGCAGACGGTCAAAACGGTCACGGGAAATGCGCACTGCGGGATAGCTCAATGGTAGATCAGCGGCCTCATAAGCCGAAGGTTGATGGTTCGAGTCCATCTCCCGCTACTTATGGCCTTAGCTCAATTGGCAGAGCTTTCGACTCCAAATCGAAAAGATGAGCGTTCGAATCGTTCAGGCCGTGCCAGGGCTTGTCGTTGAGCCAATCAACGAGGTTTCAAATACGCTGGCGGTGTGCGACGCAGAAACACCGCGCCAGGTATCAGGGCGAAAGCCCGCCCGGGGAGTTGCCTGCAACATCCCGGGTTCCCCTTGGCAGGGTGGCCGAGAGGCTGATGGCTCCGGTCTTGAAAACCGGTGAGTGTAACAGCTCCGGGGGTTCGAATCCCTCCCCTGTCGCCATGGGGCGTTAGCTCAGCTGGGAGAGCGCCTGCTTTGCACGCAGGAGGTCAGCGGTTCGATCCCGCTACGCTCCACAACTTTTTGAAAGGAGAATTCAAATGAGAAACCCGGACAGGATTCAGGTTTTCTGTAACAGGCTCGCCGGAATCTGGGGACAGGTTCCAGACTGGAGATTCGGTCAGCTCATGTCAAACATGCTCGGCGCATACGTCGGGAAGACAGGAAGGGATATCTTCTACCCGGAGGATGATGAGATGTTCGCTTTCTTCGAAGAGTACATCAGGGAGAATTCTCCGTGGCACAGGCCGGAGGAAGCAGCCGGATGATCAAAACGATTCGCGGCAGCATCCTCGATGCCAGGGAAAAATACATATGTCACCAGGTCAACTGCCGGAACGCCATGGGCTCCGGTCTTGCAAAGGCGTTGTACAAAAAATGGCCGCGCGTGAAGACGTCTTACCATGCAGTGGCTTCGGAATTCATCTCGTCTCCGCAGGAGTTGCTCGGAAAATTCCAGCTCGTATATGTTGAGGATGATCAATACGTCATCAACGTTTACGGCCAGCTTGACTACGGCAGAGACAAGTCCGTCGTGTACACAGACTATGATGCGCTGAGAAGAGCCTTTACCGGCATGGCGCAGCTCGACGGAGACTTCGCCTTCCCGTATGGTTTCGGCTGCGGTTTGGCGAATGGCGACTGGGAAACCGTCTACGGCATGATTCGGGATTGTTTCCAGGATCACAAGGTTACAATTTATCAGCTCGATTGAGAGCACGTCCGGATGAGATAACAGGCCACGGCTGTGAGTAGCGGTCGGGTTCCAGGGTGTCGGGAAATGCTCCCGATGGACGTTAAAGAAATGGCGTTAGGTGGCTATCGCACCATCGAAGTGAACTCGGGAGGAATCTTAGTGCCACTAAGGTTCCGGGCGAGAAGACTTTGCGCACACAGTTCGAGCAGCTAATACACGCTGCGGCGGTATATGCGGTAAGACGGCGAGGCCCGGCATGGTTGATTCAGAACCTAAACCGGGAGTCGCGAAATACCCTGGTAGAACCCTGAGAGTAACCAGAGACTCCTGCGCTCCGTTAGAAAGCTTGAAAAGAGCACGATGGCAGCCGACGAAAGATGCGTTCTCGTAGCGGCAGTTGTGTTTGAATATGAGTCCTGCGTAAAGGCAAGGGGTGAGGGCGAGCGTGGAGTTGCTCATGCGATTTTAATTATGAATATGAAGGAGGCGATCGGCTTGGCAATTGACAAAAGCAAGGTGAAGGTTCATGTCATCGACATCGATCCGTTTGTGAACGATCAGTTCTGCGGTTTCAAGATCCACTGGGAAGGCAATATCGGATTCGGCGAATACACGATCTACAAGGAATCAGGATCTGATCAGTGGTACGCCGACTCAGAGTATATGGATGACGAGAATGACGCCTGGTTCCTCGATCTCCTCCTTGAGGATTTCAAAATGCATTTAATCATCGATTAGGAGGGCGCATGATCTTAGAGCTACACGCTGTCGCAAATGGCGACGGAACGTACACCATCCAGTTTGTAAATCAGTTTCCGGACGGGGTCAGGCAGTACCAGGTTCCGGATGCGCTGCTGAAGGTTGACAATCTTGTCGCGGACGAATCAGGCCGTCAGCGGGTACAGGTTTTCTTTAACGGAAAAGAACAGTAATTCATACATCGCCAAGCATTCCTGGCTCGTCCAGGGCTTCGAGTTCTAAGCCGAAGTAACGCATTGAGTGAATGGTAAGGAGTTAAAACATTTTCGCCGGGATTGGCGAAAATGTTTTGCACCTTCCAGGCCCATTAGGCTTAACGGATGCCATATACAAAGCCTCCTTCGGAGGGCTTCTGGTTGGCGATGAACCAATTATAAAATGCAGGAGGGTATTCAAAATGGAAAGGTTTCTGATGCAGGAGATCCCGGAAAACACGCAGGTTGTTCTAAATGTACCCGAAGGCAGGCTTCGCGTCGGCGGTTCTGTGGACACGGATGCCTGTGAAGGTGCACTGATTTTCGGCATTGCCGAGGAGGAGGCCAAGCAGGGTTCGCGCCATGCGCCCGGAAACGATACGCAGGCCGTCCGGATTATCATCCAAGATCCCGATCGCCTGAGAACCATCGCGAAGGCATGCGATGAGCTTGCGGAAAGGATGGAAGCGCTTCTCTATGAGGAAGATGAGAGCAACGAGGATAGCTGTTCCGACTGCAGAGGCTGCTGCGGATGCGGTTTCCTGTTTGGCGGTGGTTGCGAATGAGGTTTAAAGCCTGCAAATATTACTGTCCTTTTGCCACGAATCGTGGTAAAACGGATAAGACGAAATGTCAGTTCGACGGTTCCGTCAGGAACCGTTGCTCTGACAGGTGTCCGCACTTCAACCCGACGCTCTGCTACAGGGTGATCTGGTGGGTAAAGAAAAAATGGAACCTGTGACAGGAGCTCGCCGCAGCGGCTTTGACGAAGCAGTCATGGAGGTCGACTTCCTGATTGAGCGCCTGAATCAGCTTCGGGACGGCGATCCGATCAGCCCGCCGGATCTGATGATGGTCATCGGAATTCTTCAGCTGGTTTATGAATACATAAGAGGAGGGTTATCATGAGCACGGAGATTTTCATTCTGATCCTGGTTGTGTCCTATACCGCGTTTGGAGCCATCCTTCGCTCACTGGAAGCGTCTGCGAAGGACTGGAGGTTCTGGGTGCTGCTCGCGCTCATGGTGCTCACAAATTTAAGCGCGTATTTGATCGGCAAAAGTGGCATCGCTTAATGCGATAAAACTTGGCTTTTATCTTTGTCGGAAGGGAGGTCTCCGGTTTGAGAAGAAAACCGTGTGTTTATAAGAATCTTGCGTCCCAGATGCTCATCCAGGGTATCGATATCGTGACGCTGTCCAATGAAACCTATATCGAATACAAATCCATGTGCAAAAAGCTGAACGGAGATGCCCGCCTGACGATTGACGAAGCGATCTCGATCTATGAAGTACTCGGCCGGGCGATGCCGATAGAAAAATTATTCAGCAGGGAGTGATGCGTTTTGATCTACCTTGATAACGCGGCAACCACACAGGTTGACGATCGCGTTGTGAAACAGATGCTCCCCTATTTCACGGAGCATTTTGGAAATCCGGAAAGCAGTCATCAGGCCGCATCGAAACCTCTGGACGGTATCCGCCAGGCAGAGCAGTCGGTGGAATGGCTCCTGCACACAAAGGGTCATGGTAAGGTGATCTTCACGTCTGGCGGAACGGAGTCTAATAATATGGTTTTCCGTCTTGCCGGCGGCGAGCATCCGCTCTGTATCAACATGATCACGTCTCTCACGGAGCATAAGTCGGTGCTCGCACCGGCACGTGCCGCCATGAGATCAAAACTTTTTTCACTGAAGCCAGGGCGCAAGGGGTATATCTCGGCTGACGATCTTGATCCGTCTCAGATTCCTGCTTACACGCTGGTTTCATTTATGCATATGAATAATGAGACAGGCATGATCAACGAAGTTTATGAAATCGGAGACAGGCTCCGACACTTCAGCGATCTTGACGTGTTTTTCCACGTCGATTGTGTCCAGTCCGCGGGCTGCCTGTCAATCGACGTGAACGATATGAACGTGGATCTGGTTTCCGTTTCGTCCCACAAAATCCACGGACCGAAGGGCGTCGGCTGCCTCTGGATTTCGGATCGACTGCTCAATCGCATGGAGGATCATAAAAACATCGCAATGATTCTTGGCGGTGGTCAGCAGTCTGGTTATCGTGCCGGTACGATGGATGTACCCGGCATCGTCGGTTTCGGCGCTGCTGCCCGCATTGCTGCGAACGACGTTGAAACGCATTCAGTTGATACGGATGGTCTGGCACAGGTTTTCATTTCCGAGCTGCGGCAACGATGCAAGGAGCTGGAAATTCTGCTGCAGGTTCGTTTTCCCGTTTCAGATCATCATTCCAACAAGATTCTCTCCATTACGTTCCATAAGGCGGACGCGGAAACAGTTGTGCTTGTGGCAAGCCAGCATGGGCTCTGTGTTTCTAACGGCGCAGCCTGCAATGCCGTCCTGTCTGAGCCGAGCTACGTTCTTCTGAATTCCGGTATGTCAGAGGATGCCGCCAGGCATACGATCAGGGTTTCCTTCTCCAAATTCAATACATACGACGAGTGCAGAACCGGCGCGGATATCCTCGCGGAATCTGTAAATGAAGTTCTTGCGCTGAATTTGACGGATGCAGCCAGTTAAAGATATAATGTAGGAGTGGAACCATGAACGCCAAACGACGAAAAAGATTGCACAATGTTGTGGATGTGCTGTCCGGCGCATCCGGTGAGCTGGAAGACATTATCGACGAAGAGCAGGATTGTCTGGATAACACGCCTGAAAATCTTCAGGAATCCGATACATACAGCGACCGGGAGGAGTTGTTGGACAATCTGCGGTATGCTCTTGATGGTTTGCAGCTTGTGATCGATGATGTTGCTGAATTATTGTAAAGTTGCTTTGACGAGCTTGGAGGTTTTCGTATGGGTCTTGCGTCCAGTATTCTGTGGATTGTCGCCGGTATTATCTATATTATCTATCAGGGGCTCAAAGCGGACGCGGCGAGCACGATTGTCATCCTCGGTGTCGCCATTGCGATCCCAGCTGGAGGACTTGTGATATATGGTATCGATAAACTTCTGAAGCTCATTCACCCTCTCTTTGCCTGTGCATTCTGGTGCACAGCAATTATCGTCGGGTATCTTCTGTACCTGAAATGGTGGTACCGCGAAAAGCGCAAAAGAGACGCCGATCTCGAAGAGAGCAGAAGGAGACGCATGGAGGAGCTACAAAAATACGAAAACAGAGAGTTTTCTGAGGAAGAAATTAACAAAATGATCGGCAAGTTTCTGGATAAGGGCGGACGGGACAAACTCGAAGTCAAACTGCGGCGTGCTCCGACCGATGAAGAAATACGCGATGCGGCCATAGATAGCGCGGTATCGGAATTCATCAGGTTGCACGAAGCAGCGGAGAGATGTCTCCAAAGCATACGATGAAACGCGGGGATACCAATCACATCTGTCGCGGATGCGCGAGAGGAAGGACGTGAGAAGTAATACGGAGGACATACAAATGAATAAATCGATTTCTGAACTGATTGACTCAATGGTGAAGCGTATCAACGAGAACGGCTGCAGGGTCACCATTCCGTATAGCGATCCTTCACCGCTTCAGATATTATTCGACGGGAGATTCAGCAGCGCTGGATATATCCCCACCTACCCGCCCGTTTTCCATCTATGCGGCGTGCCGGGTCATATCTCTGTCTGCAATCTGACGGATGTGCGGCAGGTGAGTCATGATAAATACGTAATCAATTACGGGGATGATTCGCTTTTTTGTGACATGATGGTACAAATTGATGAATAATTCCTGATTTCGCGAATATCTTTATTGTATTTATACCGGAATATGCGCTATACTCTCATTGAAGAGATCATCTGAAGTGAGGTGTACCATGTTCCGGCAGAACGAATCCGAAACTCTCCGCATCCGGCCAAAGATTGGAGACGTGTACATGATCCAGTTCGATGGAAGTGGGTCAGTGCAGCGAGGTTTCCGTCCTGGAGTCGTGTTTTCAAACAACAAGGGAAATGCGAACAGCCCGACTGTGATCGTGCTCCCGCTGACGACGTCCCTGAAGAAGACGGCGCAGCCGACACACGTTGTCCTTGACGCTGAGGAATGTGGTCTCAAGTACACCAGCATGGTTCTGTGCGAGAATCCTCAGTGTATTCAGAAATCTGCGCTCGGGAGGTTTATCTCTCATCTGGACGATGAGAAGATTGCCCAGATTGCCGTCGCTTATCTGATGGCGTCGTCCGTGATCGCGTATGTGGACTACCCCACGCTGATTCGCGCCTGGGAATCCTCCATCCGACTGAACGCCTCGTGAGGTGACCGGAATGTATAACGAAGAACGAAAGCGCCAGTTTATCCAGGGAACAGGGGCGTCCGGGGGTGATGCCCCGTGGATTTCTGGTGTCTTTAACCTCGTCGAGGTTTCAGAAAGAAAACTTGGTAAAGATATCGCGGAGTTCACCGCAGCCGAAACGGGCGAAGCGCTTGCAACGCCTGGTGTCACCACCTCCATCACGACCAATAGCAGAACTCTGATGATTGTTCGCTACAAAAAATGGTGCGCTGAGCAGGGTTTCAAAGCTATTCAGGTTCAGTCATCTGAAATCATGGTCGATATTACGGACAATATCCGCAGCACGATGGTTGCAACCCCCATGCAGCTCTCCGCCCTGCTTGCGGAATCATTCCCGGACATTCATAAGAAGTCCGCGAAGGTGATTTATCGATCTTACCTCTGGTTCGGCTTTGCCGGCATGGAGAAGGAGGAAGCGGTTGCGCTGCGAATTTCGGATGTCAATATCAGGCAGCGGAAGGCGCATACGAATCGCGACCGCTGGTACACCATTCATGAGCTTGGTATCAAGGATGTCGCCAGAGCCTGCGAGCTTCAGGAGTTTGAACGAAATGTTCGTTTCGGAGTAGGAACATTTCCCCGCACTGAAGGTGACCTGATTCTCCGCGGCCGGAAGCTGAACAAGGAAATATCTCCGGAAAAATACATTCAGGAAACGCTCAGGCCGACAGTCCAATTGGGTTTCAAAACGGCCGGGCATCCAGGTCTTTCGTTTGACCGGATTCGCAAGTCCGGCATCTTCTATGAGATGTTTTTCCGCGAGGTGGTTGCGAAGCTGCCGCCTAACTTCTATTCGTTTGCCCATGACGATTTCGAGTTTGGCCGCACCAGGCAGATCAGCCAGAGAAGCAAACAGAAATCAATTCAAAGGATCAACGATATGTACAATCGCGACTATGCCGCCTGGAAGCGGGCGTTTGAATCCGAACTGAGAGAAGAGTTTGGCTTCGAACAGCTTCCGGATCTGATGAACAGAATGTAAAAGTTCCATTTTCCACATGACGGCTTCGGCCGTCTTTTTTCATGCATTTCTAAAAAGTGGAGGTCATATATGCGAAAGCTCGCAAGCGTTCAGCGTGTTTACGCCATTGAACCCATCGAAGGAGCCGACAGAATCGAGCTCGCCAGGGTTCTCGGCTGGCAGTGCGTCGTCAACAAGGGCTCGTTCAAGCCCATGGATCTCGGCGTGTACTTTGAAATTGACAGCTTTCTGCCGGTCAGGGAGGAATTCGAGTTCCTGCGTAAGTCGTGCTACAAGAAGACGGATATCATGGGCGAAGGTTTCAAGCTGCGCACACAGAAATTCCGTGGGCAGATTTCACAGGGATTGCTGCTGCCGTTGAGTACCTTTCCTGAACTCCCGGCCGATGTCGAACCCGGTCAGGATGTCTCCGAGCTGCTCGGAGTGCGGAAATGGGAGATCGAAGAACGCGCGACAACCGGAGGAAACGTCATCGGCGGACTCCCCTACGATGTTCCTCATACCGATGAAACCCGCGTACAGGCAGAACCCGGTCTGATCGACGCCTTTGCAGGTCTGGAGTACTATATCAGCACCAAGATGGACGGATCTTCCCATTCCATCAGCATTGACGAAGACGGTTTCCATGTCACCGGCCACAACTATGAATACAAGGACGATGATTCCAGCGCATTCTATCGTCTGGTTAACGAGCGCGGATACCGCGCCGCGCTGGAAAGGTTTAAGGAATCTTCCGGCGACAAAACCATTACGGTGCAGGGTGAGTTCTGCGCCCCGGGCATCCAGCAGAACCGCCTGCGGCTGACGAAGCCGGAGTGGTATGTGTTCACGGTTCGCGAAAACGGCCATCGCGTCGGGCTGGAGAAGATGATGGCGATTTGTTCCGCCTGCGGTTTCAATATGGTTCCCATCGAGGAAATCGGA
>ODAJ012111384.1_pt1 | contig 12705 bp, 4 predicted proteins | sample 1539241 | NCBI WGS metagenome assembly ODAJ01 (sample SAMN02144231, study PRJEB22623) | gut metagenome | biome: sheep rumen | host: Ovis aries | place: New Zealand | reverse complement strand
GGTTTTCTGCCCCGCCAGTACTGCTTGTTCGGCAGCATTGAGTTGGGCCTTGATGGTGGTATTGTTGTAGAAGTGGAGACGCAGCTGTTCGTTGATGCTCTCATACATCCAGTATTTAGACTGCTCGTTGCGGCGGTAGTCAAAGTAGCCGTTCTTCTTGACGAAGTCCATATACTCGTAAATCATGTCCCACACCTCCTTGATGCCCGTGCCATAGAAACCACTGTAGCACAGCACTTGCGGCATCCAACCACTTTCTGACTTAGGGAAGAAGTGGAGAGCATTGCGGAAGTTGGTGGCTGCCATGTGGCAACGGTCTACATTGTCGCCGTCACACTTGTTGATGACGATGCCATCAGATATCTCCATAATGCCACGCTTGATGCCCTGCAGTTCGTCGCCTGTGCCAGCCACCTGCAGCAGCAGGAAGAAGTCGACCATAGAGTGGCAAGCCGTCTCTGACTGTCCCACACCCACCGTCTCGACGAAAATCTTGTCGAATCCGGCAGCCTCACAGAGAATAATGGTCTCACGTGTCTTCCGGGCCACACCACCTAAGGAGCCCGCTGTTGGACTGGGACGGATGAAGGAGTCGGGATGCACGCTCAGTTTCTCCATGCGTGTCTTGTCACCAAGGATGGACCCCTTGGTACGCTCGCTGCTGGGGTCAATGGCCAGTACTGCCAAACGACCGCCATGCTCCTTCAGCACATGAATGCCAAAGGCATCGATGCTTGTCGACTTGCCGGCACCGGGAACACCGCTGATGCCTATGCGTATGCTGTTGCCACTATAAGGCAGACACTTGTTGATGACCTCCTGAGCCTTGGCTTGGTGGTCGGGATTGACACTCTCTACCAGCGTGACAGCCTGTGAGAGAATGGTGATGTCGCCCTTGATGATGCCCTCCACCATCTCGGTGGCGGAGAGTTCGCGACGACGGAAGCGGTTACGCTTCAGGTAGGGATTGATGATAGAGGGCTGCTCAACACCACTGTTGACCTGTAGTCCTGCATATTCTGCGCTATTCTCGGGATGATCCATATAAGGGAGTTAAAGAAGTTAAGAAGTTAAAGAAGTTAAGATGTTAGAGGACGTTGATTGTAATCGTGACCTTGGGATGGTCGGGATCGTTGGTAATCATCAGAATACGCGGACGGGTACGCACCTTCTTCAAATCATCGCGCAGGGCGGTTATCTTCAGCGTGGCCTTCTCGCCAGGTTTCAGCTTGCTCTTGTTGAGCGATACCAGCAGTCCTCTTGTAAAGAGTTGTAAAGAGGAGATGTCCAACTCGGTACGTCCCTTGTTGGTGATTTCTATGATGTCCTTTTTCTTCTTCTTGCCATCAAACTGGATGTTTACTGTCTGCTTAGACAGCGCCATCTTAGGCGCATATTGCTTTTGGGAAGCGTTCATGCCTAAGAAAGAGGGCAGCAAGACGGCTGAAACGCCTATCTCGTTGTCAGCGCTGACGGTGTCGCCGGGCTTTTCAGCTAGGAAGACTGCACTCTGCGTCAATCCGTAATCGTGCAGCAGGGTAGAGTTCAGCGTGACCGTCATCGTACCGGCACGACCGGGAGCCAGGCGCTCGGGAACCATTGTTGCCGTCAGGTATGGGGGTAGGTGCATCAGGTTAGGCTGACAAACCGTGGTACCACTATTATATATATGAATAAGCTGCTCCTGGCGGTCGCCGCGGTTGATGTCGTCAAACTCCAGCTCGTTGTTGTCGAGCAACAGGTTGCCCATGGTGATGGGGTAGTTCTTGCTGAGGTCTTGGAATTCTCTGAGCACGATGCCCTTCATGCGGATATAGAACGGCTTGTCGGAGTTGCTGCAGTAGATAGCGGCTTGTTTGTCGTAATGTCCCAACTGACGGGCATCGTAGGTCATGCGTATCTGAAACTTGTCGCCCAGGTCGCCCCTGGGATATTCTACCTTGGTGCAGTTGCAGTCAGGAAGAACCTTCGTGATTCTTACCTTTTTGCTACCCTTGATACGAAAATCAAAGACGGCAGTGGCAGACTGTTGGTAGCCGGTTCTCCCTGCATCGATGACGAGTTTGTCGGCTATCAGTTTCTGGGCATTAGCCTGACTGCATGGTAACTGACAAAGGAGGAGGGATAAACTGATGTACTTTAGTATCTTCATTTTACTTGTATTGTTTGCGATTTGGTGGTAGCGCGGAACTCTGGGGCATAGGCACAGCCTACGGTACAGGTGCCAGTTTCGTAAGTGCCGGCGCGGTCGATGTAATACTCTGTCTCTATGATGTGTTTACCTTTGGACAACCCACGATAGAAGTAGTGGGTGGCGTAATCCTTGGGTGAACAGTAGGCACCGTGATGGTAGCCAGACAACTGGTTGACGGGTTCCATGCAGGCAGCACGGCGGTCAGTCACTTGTACGAAGTCGAGGTCGCGGGAGGTCTCGATGGTGATGCGTACCTTGACACGGTCTCCAATATGGATATTGGTGGAGGATAGCGGTTCCCCTGCTATCGTCATCTCCTTCCTGACGGAGATACCACTCTGCGAAGCTTCGATGTCGCTGGTGTTCTGTAAGAACTGGGCATAGATGGCGCCCCATGATGTACCCTCACTGGTCTTGGTGGCGGTGAAGATGCGTTCTCCATGATAGGGGTTACTGGTTTTTACATAGCCGAGGCCGGCGGAGGAGGTGCTGGTGTTGATGGGTGACGCATCGACTGCGAGCGTAGTAATGGGCTGTGTGGTGGTCAGCACTTGGTTGTTGCCGTTAAGGAAAGCGTAGATGGCATTGACACTATTGATGGGCGTGTCCCATGTCTGGGTGCGCTTCTCCTGCAGTAGCCAGCGGCGCATTTCGTCAACGGTTTTACGGTCGTTAGGCGTGACGTACTGGATGGCCTCGATGGCTGCCACCTCGGTAGGTATCTTGTAGTCGTACCAAGAATAGCTGGCACGTCGTGTATCGTAGTAGCGCCCCATCTCTTCCGTATAGACGCTATATTCCTTCAGGCTGCGGATATATTCGGCAGCTTTGTTTTTCTCGCCACGCTTTGCCAGTACAACGGCGGTCATTGCTTTCTCGTAGATGGTCTGGCGTTTGATGTCTTTCTTCAGCAGTTTGATGAGGTAGTCGTTGGCAGCCTTGACGTCTGGTGCCAACTGGCGACCGTCAATAGCCGAGAGGTAGAGCCAGCGTTGGGCGGTGAATGAGGGGAAGGTCTGGCGGCGGCCCTTTTTCTCCTCTTTTTTCATCTTGGCAACGAGATCAACCGCCTTTTTGCTGAGGTAGCGGAAAGCGTTGTTGTAGAGTACCGATGTGGAAATCGTTGACTCCTTGCAGCCCATCGTCTGCAGGCGGGCCAGCATTTCCTCAACGGCAACGGTGATGTAGGTACTGCCCTCCATGCCAGGATACCAGGAGAAGGAACCGTCGGCATTCTGTAAGGCTCTCAGCTTCTCAACAATTGTCTGCAGACGGTAGTTGAGGCTGTTCTCGTCGAAGAAATCTGTCAGTCGCTGTCGTTGTTCGCTCTCACGGTCAGCAGCAGCCACCCAAGGTGTCTCCTGTAAGATGATGTTTTTCAGTTCTTCATTCTTGGTGAGTTGAGCACTTAGGGATGTCTCACTTCCTTGTTCCTGCTTCCATTGTTCAAAGACGTGCTTGGTCTGTGGGCTCTGATCTAACAGATACTTTGCCAATAAGTTGCTGTAATAGGCAGCAGCCTGGTCTATGGCGCTATGCTCAGCAGGCTGACCTAAGGTGGGTAGTGACTGTACCATGAGCCATGCTGGATTGCTGGTATATTCGATGGTCAGCTTCTGCTGGTCTGTACCTTGTGGAAATAGCTGGGTGAGGTCGATAGTTTTTGTGCCAGCCTCATGCTGTGTAATGGGTACCGTCTTGGTGACATATTCACGGTTTGACAAGACGGGCAGATAGTGCTGCTCGCCATCACTGAAACCATCGCCCCTGGCTGTTACCTTGCAGATGAATAGCGATAGGTCAACAGGTAATCCATTGACCATAAAGGTGATGGTGGTAGAACCGTTAGCATCCATGGCGAAGGGCGCTGACTGTTCGTAGACTACTTTGTCGGTGGTTGGGTCTATCAGCTGCAACAGGGACGTGCCGCTGACGCTGTGGTCAGTGGTGTTAAACAGACGGGCAGAAATCTGGGCCTTGTCACCCTCACGGATGAAGCGTGGCATGTTGGGCTGCACCATCACATCTTTCTGTGCGATGGCCTCGCCATCGATGTAGCCATAGAGCATGTCCACGGTATTGGCAATACCCATAAAGCGCCATGTCGTCAGACTCTCGGGGAGTGTGAATGACAACGAAACGTTGCCATCGCTATCAGTTTGTAGGGCAGGGTAGCAGAAGGCCGTCTCGTTGAGGTTGTCACGGAGCTGTACCTGCTGTTCTTCTTCTTTCTGTTCTTCTATGTCTACAGTCTCTTTAGCTCTTAACACCTCGTCTCCCTTGACATTGTTGGCAACAACGACTTCCTGTATGGCATCGCTTGCCTGAGCAGCCATCGGTGCACTCTCAACGATGCCTGCCGACTTGGACATCAGCATGGCACGGGTGCCACGAATCTTGATGCCGTAGGAACGGAAATAGGGGAAGAGACTCTCGTCGAAACGGCTAAAGAGAAGTTGGTTGACGGGGAGCATCTTGCTCTGCATAAATCCGGCGGTAGTGATGGCTGTCTGTGACGGGCACTGCCAGTAGGTAGAGGCTACAGGAAGGTAAGATGACGGAGTGAAGGACCACTGATGCTTGGCAATGGCATCAAGGCTCTTGTCGTAGAGCACAGCCAGCAGACTGGCATTGGCAGGCACCTCTTCGCCCATCTTCCCCGAAGGAGCCTTGATGGTCAGTTGCCACTGCTCCTGTTGACCAGGAGTCAGACGGTCGCGGAATGTCGTCCACTGCATCCTCAACTTTTTGTCGGGCATGGGGCGGCGGATGACTTGCTGGTGCGTGTAACACTCACCATTCTTGATCCATGCATAGGTCAGCAACAGCCCATTGCCATACTCCTCACGATAAGTCAGTTGGCGATTGATGAGTTCACCGCTCTTTTCGGCAGTACCACTCTCTAATAGCTGCTGACCGGCAAACATGCTATAGACGATATGCAGGTCATGGTCAGAGGAACCAACCTGTATGGTTACTGGTGTACCATCTTGGGGGAATTGTTCGTCAGAGACATAGAACCAGTCATGGGTTTCCGTGGCAGGACGCTTGTCTGTGAGACTGAACACGATGAACGTCTGGTCGATGCTGTCTTGGGCGCAGATAGCTTCTATGCGGTGCTTTCCACTTTTCAGTGGAGCGTTGAGAGATAATGGTCCATTGGCAGACCACTGCTGCCATTTGCCGCCATCGATGCGGTAGCGCAACTTGCCAGGAATCTCCTTGCCGGCGGCATTACGACGAGTAAAGGTGATTGGGGGGAACTTGTCGCTGCGCACCTTTTCGGGGATGTCGCACGTCAGTGAGGTGGCCTTGTTGCCCAAGGGTAGCGACAGACTGCCGTGGTGTGTCTCACCGGCCTGGTCGGTGACATCAGCATCGACGACGAAGTGGTAGAACATAGTGTGACGACCTAAGTCTTCAGGCATGACGAGTGGCATGTCGACAGAGAAGGTGCCGTCATTCGCTGTCGTGGCATCGCCCTCGCTGACGATGACCTCACGGAGGCCATCACCGAAGTAGCCTGTCTGCCAGTAACGACTGTAGTTCATCCACCAGAAGGCTATACGACGCTTGACGGTATAGTGTACCTTTGCATCTTGAATGGGAACACCGGCATAGCTCATGGCCTTGGCCTTGGCCTGCACGGTGTCGCCAGCCTGATAGGACTCCTTATATTCATCGAACTCCACCTGGAAGGCAGGGCGTTTATATTCTTCTACGCGGATGCCAACGTTGCCATTGGTAGTACGGATGGTGAAACGGCCATTCAACTTACCGGTAGGCAGTGCAAACTGCACACTGCATTTTCCGAAACGGTCGGTAGTTGCCCGTTGCTCAGCAATCACTTTGTGGTTGGCATCGCGCAACTCAAACGTCAGCGACTTGCCACTGTTGGCAGTATTTTCCACTGCCGATACTTCCTTCCAGACAATAGCCGTGGCATAGACGGTCTGGCCGGGACGATAGATGGCTCGGTCGGTAAATAGCTGGGTATGTTCGTTGTTGTACTGGCGCTCGTAATAGTAGTAGAGGCCATAGCCGTTCTGTTCGGGACAGTAGCTGTCGGCATCCGTGTAGGCAAAGACAGACGATGGACGTTGCTCGCCGGTATAGAGTGCTTCACCTTCTTTATTGCATGTAAATGTGTGCGTGGTTGGCGGATTCTTCCATCCCTTCTGGAACGACAGACGTACGGAGGCATTCTTAATAGGTTGACCTGTCGTGGCATCGACAACAACATAGCGGCGGGTGTTATTGGGCTGTGCCTGTTGCAGAAGACGGACACCGGAAACGAAGTATAGGGAGCGCGACACCTCGGTGTTGGGGGTAGTGGCGAACTCCAATAGATAGACGCCTGCCGGCAACCCTTGCAGTTGCAGAGAGTCGGTAAAAGTATCGTAGGCAGCGTGACCTGAAAAGGAACATGTGCGTGCCAGCTCTGGCAGTTCTTTGAGTCCGGTCTTTATCTTCTTGTAGTCGTCGCTGTCTTGAGGGTTTAGCTTGGTGTCGCCAAGAAGTGTCGTACGGTAGACACGCATAGTAAGTTGACTGATGTTGCGGAGATCGTACAGCTTAACTATCTGAGGCTTGATAACCTCCTGAATGCGACGCTCTACGCTGGCAGCAAAGCATGGCGTGGTCAGTGAAGTCAGTTCGTTTCGCAGCATATCGGCACGTGTCCAGGTGCCCCAGCACTCCAATGCGTGCTGTAACCATTGGTAACGGTCGGCATTGGTGTATTTGTCGGTATGCATTAAGTGATAGCGCCCAATGGCCAACTCTGCTGCTTCTGCATAGTCGGCAAAAAGAGCGATTAGTGAGTCGTAGCCTTCGACGGTTTTGGCGATATGACTGGCAGCTATACATGCAGCACGGCAATTTTCGGCTTTCATGTAGTAGTCGTAGAGCCACTGCCACTCGTTCAATTCCATACCTACGACACTCAGCAGGTCATTGCCGAATACCTTGCTGTCCTTGCCTTGCTCAATGAGCGGTTGGTAGCCATTGGCCTTGATCTTGGCCAGCAACTCGGGCTTGCTCATTGCAATCTCTCGGTAGTGCTTGGCTTTGTTGGCCGTGTCATCCGCTATCGAGGGATTGTCGGTGTAGACCTTATATAAGATGGTGGCATAGACCATCTGTAACACGGGGTCGGTAGTGGCCTGTGCCTGACGTTCTATGCGAAGAACTGCCGGTGCCAACGAGTCAGACGAGATCTCCGTCTGGATGTTGGCTATCTGTAGCGTGGCACTGAGCAGATGTCCATAGGAATGCTCTTGTTGGGCTTTGGTTTCTATCTTTTGCAGATGAGACAATGCCTGACGAGGCAGGTCTTTGCTGCGGGCTTCTTCAACCTGTTTCCATAGGCTTTGATATGTCTGTGCTACTGTACTCATTGGCAATAGTAATGCAATGGTCAGTATGATAAACAATGTCTTCTTCATAGCTTGAATGTTCTTATCATCCGACAAAGATACGAAAAAGCCGTTAAACAACCAAGTCATTTAACGAGTTTTACAAATATGAGTAATTTTTTGTCATTTAGAAATTTTGTGATTTGTTTGTTTATTCGTACCTTTGTCGGCGGACTTAAAATACTACTATGATTAATCGAGAATTATTGGAGCCCCAGTCAATTGTTGTCATTGGCGGCTCGAACAATGTACATAAGCCGGGAGGTGCCGTGGTACGTAATCTTCTGCAAGGTGACTATCATGGAATGTTGCGCATAGTCAATCCTAAAGAAGATGCGGTGCAGGGCATTAAGGCATTCCATGATGTTAGCGAATTGCCGCCAACGGAGTTGGCCATATTGGTTGTGCCTGCCAAGTTCTGTCCGCAGTATGTGGAACTGCTGGCCAAAGAGAAACAGACACGGGCTTTCATCATTCTGTCTGCTGGCTTTGGCGAGGAGACTCACGAGGGTGCACTACTGGAACAGCAGATTCTTGACATCTGCCATGAGTACAACTGTTCGCTGATAGGCCCTAACTGCATAGGCCTGCTGACACACCACCACCATTCTGTGTTCACTAAACCCATTCCGCACCTTGATCCGAAGGGTGTAGACTTTATTTCCGGTTCTGGCGCAACGGCAGTATTCATCTTGGAGAGTGCTGTGACGAAGGGATTGCCGTTTAACAGTGTGTGGTCGATAGGTAATGGCAAGCAGATTGGTATTGAGGATGTGCTGCAGTACATGGATGAACACTTCAATGCTGATACGGACTCCTTAGTTAAACTGCTGTACATTGAGAATATCTCTAATCCCGACAAACTGTTGTTCCATGCCAGTTCGCTGATAAGAAAAGGTTGTAAGATAGCCGCTATTAAGGCTGGATCCTCGGAGAGTGGCAGCCGGGCGGCATCCAGTCATACAGGAGCCATTGCCAGCAGTGACTCTGCGGTGGAGGCTCTGTTCCGTAAGGCGGGTATTGTGCGCTGTTTCTCTCGGGAGGAACTGACGACGGTGGGATGTATCTTTACGTTGCCTGAACTGAAAGGACGTAACTTCGCTATTGTAACCCATGCCGGAGGTCCTGGGGTGATGTTGACGGATGCTTTGTCTAAAGGTGGACTGAATGTTCCCAAAATAGAAGGACCTGAGGCTGAGGAACTGAAGTCGAAACTGTTCCCTGGGTCGGCAGTGGCTAATCCTATTGATATCCTTGCCACAGGAACACCAGAACAGTTGGGCATTGCCATAGACTACTGCGAGCATCGGTTTGAGAACATTGACGCCATTGCTGTCATCTACGGCACACCGGGACTGACCAAACTCTATGAGGCCTACGATGTGCTGCACCATAAGATGCTGGAGTGCAAGAAACCTATCTTCCCTATCTTGCCCTGTCTGCATACTGCCGGTCCTGAAGTTGCGGAATTCTTACAGAGAGGACATGTGAATTTCTCGGATGAGGTGACACTTGCTACCGCCCTGTCGCAGATTATGAGTACTCCGAAACCCACGCAGTTGGAGGTGCAACTTTATGGCATAGACATTCCTCGCCTTTCCAAAATCATTTTCGATATCAAGGAGAATGGCTATGTGCCTCCTCAGACTGTTCGTGAGATACTGTCATGTGCGGGCATACCGCTGGTACCTGAGATGGTGAGCACATCGAAAGAAGAATTGACTGCCTTTGCCGAGAAGTGCGGATTTCCGGTTGTGGCAAAGGTCGTCGGTCCTGTGCATAAGAGCGATGTGGGCGGCGTGGCACTGAACATCCGTTCCAAGGAGGTGCTGAGTGCTGAGTTTGACCGCATGATGCAGATACCTGACGCCACGGCTATCATGGTTCAGAAAATGATTAAGGGCACGGAACTGTTTATTGGCGCGAAGTATGAACCTCGCTTTGGCCATGTGGTGCTCTGCGGATTGGGTGGCATCTTTGTTGAGGTGCTGAAGAATGTGTCGAGTGGTTTGGCACCATTAACCTACGAAGAGGCGCACTCCATGATTCACTCGCTGCGTGGCTATAAGATATTACAAGGTACGCGAGGACAAAAAGGCATCAACGAGCGTAAGTATGCGGAGATTATTGTTCGGCTGAGTACGTTGCTGCGCTTTGCCACTGAAATCAAGGAGATTGATATCAACCCGCTATTGGCGGACCAAGATGCTGTAGTAGCCGTGGATGCTCGCATACTGATAGAGAAATAGGCTACGCATAGTGAATGACTAAATCCGACAAAATGACAGCAAAGAATGTCATTTTGTCGGATTCTTTGCTTTCGGCACGTAGTTTGTTCGGCTATGGACAGAAACAAATAAAATAATGGGAGGACAAAACTATGACATTAGACAAGTTTACTATCAAAGCACAGGAGACAGTCCAGGAGGCTGTCAATACTGCACAGCGTAACGGCCAGCAGACCATCGAACCGGTACACCTGTTGGCGGGCGTGATGAATAAGGCCAAGGACGTCGTGAACTTCCTGCTGCAGAAGTTGGGTGTCAATGCCCAACAGATTGATATGCTCGTACAGTCGGAGCTGCAACATTTGCCCCGTGTGACGGGTGGTGAACCCTATCTTTCCAGCGATGCTAACAAAGTGTTGCTGAAAGCTCAAGACTATGCTCAGCAGATGGGAGATGAGTTCGTGAGCGTAGAACCGCTGTTACTGGCATTGCTGACGGATGGTGCTACGGCAGGTCGTATACTCAGGGATGCGGGGGTTACGGAAAAGGAATTGCGTGCTGCCATCCAGGCACTGCGCCAGGGACAGAAGGTGCAGTCTCAGTCGGCTGATGACAACTATCAGTCACTGGAGAAGTATGCCAAGAACTTGGTGGAACTGGCCCGTCAGGGTAAGCTTGACCCTGTTATCGGACGTGATGATGAGATACGTCGTGTGCTGCAGATTCTGTCACGCCGTACAAAGAATAATCCTATATTAATTGGTGAACCTGGTACGGGTAAGACGGCTATCGTCGAGGGTTTGGCAGGACGTATCGTACGTGGAGACGTTCCAGAAAACTTGAAAGATAAGCAGCTCTATTCGCTCGACATGGGCGCTCTCGTAGCAGGTGCTAAGTACAAGGGTGAGTTTGAGGAGCGTCTGAAGAGTGTCATCAACGAGGTGACGAAAGCCGACGGACGCATCATCCTGTTCATCGACGAGATACACACGCTGGTGGGCGCTGGTGGTGGAGAAGGTGCTATGGATGCTGCCAACATCCTGAAACCGGCATTGGCTCGTGGAGAATTGCGTGCTATTGGTGCTACGACGCTCAACGAGTATCAGAAATATTTTGAGAAGGACAAAGCCCTCGAACGTCGTTTCCAGACGGTGATGGTGGATGAGCCGGACGAACTGTCGGCCATCTCCATACTGCGTGGCTTGAAAGAACGCTACGAGAACCACCACAAGGTGCGTATTCAGGATGATGCCTGCATCGCTGCCGTACAACTGTCGGAGCGCTACATCTCTGAGCGCTTTTTGCCAGATAAGGCCATCGATCTGATGGATGAGGCTGCTGCAAAGTTGCGCATGGAACGTGACAGCGTACCTGAGGAGTTGGACGAGATTACGCGTAGACTGGCACAGTTGGAGATAGAGCGTGAAGCCATCAAACGTGAGGGTGACGAACCGAAGATAGCCCAATTGGATAAGGAGATTGCCGAACTGAAAGAGCAGGAAACACAGTTCCGTGCCAAGTGGGAGGGTGAGCGCCAACTTGTCAACAAGATTCAGCAGGACAAGCAGGAGATGGAGAACCTGAAGTACGAAGCTGAGCGTGCCGAGCGCGAAGGCGACTATGGTAAGGTGGCCGAGATACGCTACTCAAAACTGAAGGCCCTTGAGGATGACATTAAGGCGATTCAGTCGCAGTTGGCATCAGCGCAAGGCACTAATGCGATGGTTCGTGAGGAAGTCACTGCCGATGATATTGCTGAGGTGGTAAGCCGCTGGACAGGTATACCCGTCAGCCGTATGCTCCAGAGCGAACGTGAGAAACTGTTGCATTTGGAGAGTGAACTGCACCACCGTGTTATCGGACAGGATGAGGCCATCAATGCTGTTAGCGATGCTGTGCGTCGTAGTCGTGCGGGACTGCAAGACCCGAAACGACCTATCGCTTCGTTCATCTTCCTGGGTACCACGGGTGTCGGTAAGACGGAGTTGGCCAAGGCTTTGGCTGAATACCTCTTTAATGACGAAACGATGATGACACGTATTGATATGTCAGAATATCAGGAGAAGCATACCGTCAGCCGACTCATTGGTGCCCCTCCGGGATATGTGGGTTATGATGAGGGTGGACAGTTGACGGAGGCAGTACGTCGCAAACCATATCAGGTGTTGCTGTTCGACGAAATCGAGAAGGCACACCCCGACGTGTTCAACATCCTGTTGCAGGTATTGGATGACGGACGACTGACAGATAATAAGGGTCGTACCGCCAACTTCAAGAACACCATCATCATCATGACGAGTAATGCTACCCGTGAGGAGTTGCGACTGACGATGCGCCCGGAGTTCTTGAACCGTATCGATGAGATTATTACCTTCCAGCAACTGACGCAGCAGCAGATAGCTGATGTGGTACGCTTGCAGATGAAGAGGGTGGCTGATATGTTGGAACCACAGGGTATAACGTTGCAAATAACGGAACCTGCCGTCAGCTATCTGGCACAGGAAGGCTACGACCCGGAATTTGGCGCACGTCCCGTGAAGCGCGCCATCCAGAACCTCGTGCTCAACGACTTGTCGCGCAAGATTCTTGCCGATCAGGTAGACCGTACGAAACCAATCGTCATTGATGAGTTTGGCGATGGACTGGTGTTCCGCAACTAAAAAAATATAAAAAAACATAGGTGGTTGCAAATTTTTCGCTCTTCGCTCTTTGCTTTTCACTTTTTATTCGTACCTTTGCACCCGCTAAATCCATTTATAGTGGGTGCAAAGTATTTTTGGAGAGGTGCTCGAGTGGTTGAAGAGGCACGCCTGGAAAGCGTGTAACCGGCAAAACCGGTTCGCAGGTTCGAATCCTGTTCTCTCCG
>ODAJ011853355.1_pt1 | contig 12705 bp, 12 predicted proteins | sample 1539241 | NCBI WGS metagenome assembly ODAJ01 (sample SAMN02144231, study PRJEB22623) | gut metagenome | biome: sheep rumen | host: Ovis aries | place: New Zealand | reverse complement strand
TCATTGTACTTGAAAGATAAACACTCTTGATGTATGTACCCTTAGCAGCAGCGGGCTTCAACTTGTTGATAGTTGAGATGAACTCCTTTGCATTCTGAGCGATCATGTCAGCAGTGAAAGACACCTTGCCGATAGAGGTATGCACGATACCAGTCTTGTCGACCTTGAAGTCAATCTTACCCTGCTTCACTTCACGGACAGCCTTGGCTACATCCATAGTTACAGTTCCACTCTTGGGGTTTGGCATCAAGCCACGAGGACCGAGCACACGACCCAGCGCACCAATCTTACCCATGATGGAGGGCATCGTGATGATGACGTCGATATCAGTCCAACCACCCTTAATCTTCTCGATGTACTCATCGAGACCTACATAGTCAGCACCTGCTTCCTTAGCAGCAGCTTCAGCATCTGGTGTGCAGAGGCAGAGCACGCGAGTCACTTTACCCGTTCCGTTGGGCAGTGAAACGACGCCACGAACCATTTGGTTTGCCTTTCTGGGGTCAACGCCCAGACGCACATCGATATCAACAGAAGCGTCAAACTTGGTGGTGGTAATCTCCTTCACCAAGCTGGCAGCTTCTTTCAAGGTGTATGCCTTCCCTGCTTCAATCTTATCAGCTACCAACTTCTGATTCTTTGTCAGTTTACTCATCTTAATTGAAGTTTAAATTATTTACCAGGGAACTCACCCTTAACAGTGATACCCATACTTCTGGCTGTACCTGCTACCAAAGACATTGCAGCTTCTACAGTAAAACAGTTCAAATCAGGCATCTTATCCTGAGCGATTGTGCGAACCTGGTCCCAAGTAATCTCAGCGACCTTCTTACGGTTGGGCTCAGCAGAACCACCCTTGATCTTGGCAACTTCCATTAACTGTACTGCAACAGGAGGAGTCTTTACAATGAAATCATAAGACTTATCTGTGTAGTAAGTAATAACAACAGGAAGAACCTTACCAGCCTTATCCTGTGTTCTGGCGTTGAATGCCTTACAGAAATCCATAATATTAATACCCTTAGAACCCAATGCAGGACCTACTGGGGGTGATGGATTTGCAGCGCCTCCTTTAATCTGTAATTTGATTAATCCAGCAACTTCTTTAGCCATTTGTTTATATTTTTATAATTGATTATATAAAAGCGTAATACGCGTAACAAAACGTATTACTGCCTTTCAACTTGCATAAAACCAAGTTCCAATGGAGTCTTACGTCCAAAGATCTTGACCATTACCTTCAGTTTCTTCTTCTCGTTATTAACCTCTTCAATTGTTGCGTCAAAGCCGAAGAAAGGACCTTCGGTAACCTTTACGCTTTCGCCAACCTCGAATGGGATTGAAACATCCTCGGGAATTTCAGCGATTTCGTCAATTGTACCCAGCATCTGACTAACCTCAGAAGGACGCAGAGGCATAGGCTTGGTATTGGATTTGGTGTCACTCAGGAATCCGAGAACGTTGGGGACATTACGCAACATAGGCTGAACCTCACCCACCAGTTCTGCCTCTACAAAGACATAACCGGCGAAGCGATTCTTCTCCTTCACCTTACGCTTGCCATTGGCAATCGTAACAACCTTTTCTGTCGGGATTAAGACTTGGTTAACATGCTTAGCAAACTCTCCACCTTGGTGAAGCATGGCCTCGATGTATTCCTTAACCTTGCCTTCCTTTCCACTAATGGCACGCATAACGTACCATCTCATTTCGATTTCAGCCATTACCAAACAGAATGATTAACGTAACAAACCGTAAACGAACTCCATTCCATGCTGGAAGAACCAATCCATAACGAAAACAACCAGCGCTATACATAGGGAAGCTGTTAATACTACAACAGCGCTGTTCATCAACTCTGAACGTGTAGGCCATGTGGTCTTATGCACAAGCTCTTCGTACGAATCTTTACAGTATGTTTTAATTCCTTCTAACATAACTTATTCTTTTTATAGCACGGGAAGAGAGGCTCGAACTCCCGACACCTGGTTTTGGAGACCAGTGCTCTACCAACTGAGCTATTCCCGTAAAATACTGCCTCCAGAGACTGAAGGCAGTAAAGAGATATTTGGGGTTTTATCGATGATTAGTCGAATACCTCTGTGATCTGACCAGAACCTACGGTACGGCCACCCTCACGGATAGCGAAACGCAGACCTACGTTCAGAGCAACAGCGTAGATAAGCTCTACAGTGATCTCTACGTTATCACCGGGCATTACCATCTCGATACCTTCGGGCAACTTGATCTCACCAGTACAGTCCATAGTACGGAGGTAGAACTGGGGACGATACTTGTTACCGAATGGAGTGTGACGACCACCCTCTTCCTTCTTCAGGACGTAGATAGAAGCCTTGAAGCCCTTGTGAGGAGTGATAGCACCGGGGTGTGTGATAACCATACCACGCTTAACCTCCTGCTTGTCAATACCACGGAGCAACAGACCTACGTTATCACCAGCCTCACCCTGATCCAGCAACTTGCGGAACATCTCAACACCAGTGATTACAGACTTCTTGTCCTCACCGAGACCAAGGATCTGAACTTCGTCACCTACCTTTACAACACCAGTCTCGATACGACCAGTAGCAACAGTACCACGACCTGTGATTGAGAATACGTCCTCAACAGGCATCAAGAAAGGCTTATCGATATCACGTACGGGCTCCTGGATCCAGTTGTCACAAGCATCCATCAACTCCATAACCTTCTCTTCCCACTGGGGGACACCGTTCAGGGCACCAAGGGCAGAACCACGAATGATAGGAGTATCCTCTTCAAACTCGTACTGAGCGAGCAACTCACCCATTTCCATTTCAACGAGCTCCAACATCTCCTCATCCTCAACCATATCACACTTGTTCAGGAATACAACCAGACGAGGAACGTTTACCTGACGAGCGAGCAGGATGTGCTCACGAGTCTGAGGCATAGGACCGTCAGTAGCAGCAACTACGATAATAGCACCATCCATCTGAGCAGCACCAGTTACCATGTTCTTTACATAGTCGGCGTGTCCAGGGCAGTCAACGTGAGCATAGTGACGCTTAGCTGTCTCGTACTCAACGTGAGCGGTGTTGATAGTGATACCACGCTCCTTCTCTTCGGGAGCATTGTCAATCTGATCAAAGCTTTTAACCTCAGAAAGACCCTTCTTTGCCAATACAGTAGTAATAGCAGCAGTCAAAGTAGTCTTACCGTGGTCAACATGACCGATAGTACCAATGTTTACATGAGGTTTGGTACGTTCAAATTTTTCTTTTGCCATAGCGTTTTATTTATTTTGGTAAATGAATAAACTTTTTCTATTATCTTTTATAACACTCTCTATTTAATGAGAGCTGCTTCCGAGAGTTGAACTCGGGACCTCATCCTTACCAAGGATGCGCTCTACCACTGAGCTAAAGCAGCAACACATTATAAAAACTTACCTTAAAGGAGAGCGGAAGACGGGGCTCAAACCCGCGACCCCCAGCTTGGAAGGCTAGTGCTCTATCGACTGAGCTACTTCCGCATACTCAATAATGTAAGAAGTGGGTGGTGATGGATTCGAACCACCGAAGGCGAAAGCCAGCAGATTTACAGTCTGCCCCATTTGGCCACTCTGGTAACCACCCTTTCATTTTCTACTCAAAACCACACTTGGTTTGAACTTTTGAGCCTCTTGTCGGATTTAATATCCGAGCGCCTGCCGCGGACAGGCTTTCAAGCCCTCATCTGTATTTCCATCTGAAAGCAAGCTTTCGCTGTCAGTCAAGATGATTCCTTGAGCCTCTTGTCGGATTCGAACCAACGACCCCGAGATTACAAATCACGTGCTCTGGCCAACTGAGCTAAAGAGGCGTTTTGCAACCGCCGGTAATTGAGCTTACCGGCTAAGCGGTTGCAAAATTAGACATATTTTTTAAACCGACAAAACTTTTTGCAGTTTTTTAGCGATTTTTCTGCTTTTCTTTGTGTTTAGACAGCTGTCTTATCAGCGATTCTACACTTTTATCTACTCCTTCTTCAAATGTATCGCAAATTTCCTGAGCAAAAAGTTCCTTTCCAGCAAGGGACACTTTTATAGCAACTTCTTTGTTTACTGCTGTCTCAGGCTTTACGACCTTTAACGACACCTCTACCTTTCTTATTTCGCTATCGAACTTACTCAGTTTTCCAACTTTCTTGGCAATAAAGTCCTGTAACTTCTGTGTTGCCTCAAAATGAATTGCTTGAATCTTAATGTCCATAAATACCTCCTTTTTTCATTTTGCCCGTGGATGAGCTTGTTTATACATTTCTTTCAGTTCTTCGAAAGAGGTGTGAGTATATATCTCCGTTGTAGAGAGACTTTCATGCCCCAGCAACTCCTTCACCGACTGCAAGTCTGCATGATGATTAAGCATAGAGGTTGCAAAACTGTGTCGCAGCACGTGCGGACTTCGCTTGCGTTGTGTGGTCACCAGCGAAAGGTACCTTTTTACCAGCACCTGAACCTTAGCTGGAGAGATTCTAGCACCACTCTTCGTGTCCACAAAGAATGCGCCTTCTCCCCTTACTCCCTTTTCTGCGAGAAATGAAGTCCGCAATGCGAGGTAATCTCTTATTGCGTCTCCCAACTCGTCACCATAGGGTATTATACGCTGTTTGTTGCGCTTTCCTGTTACCTTTATCTGCATCTGATCCAAATCCACATCTGCCAGGTTTAGTCCAGTCAATTCAGACAACCTTATGCCCGTAGAATAGAACATCAGCATTATCATCCTGTCTCGCTGCCCTTCGAAGTCTTCAGAGAAATACTCTTCGCTATCAAGCAGTTTGTTCATCTCAGACTCCCTAATATAATAAGGTAAGGATTTCTCCTTCTTGGGACCTTGCAGATTGTGAACAGGATCTACTGCCACCATCTTACGTCTGAGCAGGAATCGATAGAAACTTCGCAATGCGCTAAGCCGGCGATTTACGCTACTAGCGCTATTGCCATTGTCCATCATGCTCACTTCCCAGTCTCTTACAATATCAGAGTCAACGGTTTTCCAAGAAAGTTCGCTGTTTAGATTTTTGTAAAACTGCTTGAACGCCTCCAAGTCAGCCTGATATGCCTCTACCGTCCTTTCGGACAAGTTTCTTTCGAACCTGAGATAATCAACAAAAACCTTAACCCACATCTTCTACAATGCTTTACATTGCGAAGATAGACATTATTTTCCGCAATTCCAAAGAATAAGCCGAAAAATTAATTAAATTTAATCTTCTACGCGGTGCAACTGCTGAACATATACAGCGTGCTCCTTGGCAAGACGCTTCAAAACTGAGGGCTTGTCGAACTGCTGACGTGCGCGAAGTTCCTTCACAACACCAGTTTTCTCAAACTTACGCTTGAACTTCTTCAAAGCTCTCTCAATGTTCTCACCTTCTTTTACAGGTACTACAATCATTGTTTTTGTTAAATTTAATGTTATTTAATGATATTAATAATACTAAGCGCTAAAAACGCGGCGCAAAATTACACATACTTTTTGACCCGACAAAGATTTTCCCTGTTTTTTTTACAAAACAAGACGAACCCCGAAAGTTTTTACAACTTCCGGGGTCCTCTTTTTGGCTTAAAAAAGCCTTATTTATAACATCATTACCAATTACAGGTTTGGATTATCCGTACCCCAATCAGCTACTGCAGGGATGATGCCAAGGCTTATAATTTCATCACGCATCTTCTGCAGGTGCTCATAAGAAGCCTGCAGTGCAGCCATCTCCTCAGCAGTACCCTCAGGAGCAGTGAAGTGAACACCATCCTTGTCTATTACACTGGGCATAGCCATCATCACGTTCTTGAAACCGCACTTGTCGCAGTTCACATAGCAACCGGCAGGCCACTTGAAGGGTTCGCCACCCATAGCGCCCTCAATCATCTTAACAGCCTGATAAGCAGGGCTCTGGAATGAAGAACGGCCACGCAACTTGATGATATTGCTACCACCTTGAGTAGTCATATGCTTGATTTCAGCCCAACGCTCAGCAGAGAGAGGAAGTTCAGAAAGAGGCTTGCCGTCAATAAGAGCCTTGCTGGCAAATACTGCCATCTGCTCGCCATGACCACCATAAGTATAAGCATTGGTAACCTTATCCTGCTGAACACCGAACTCCTGTGCCAACTGCTGCTGCAGACGGGTAGAGTCCAAAGCTGCAAGAGAAGTCAACTGATTGGGCTTCAAACCAGAGTGAATCAGAGCTGTCAGAGCTGTTACGTCAGCGGGGTTAAAGATAACTACTACGTGCTTTACATCAGGACAGTATTTCTTAATGTTCTCACCGAAGTCAGCTGCGATCTGACAGTTACCCTTCAACAGATCCTCGCGAGTCATACCCTCCTTACGGGGAGCACCACCTGAAGAAATGATATACTTTGCACCTGTGAAGGCCTCTTTGGCATCTACAGTATAAGAAATATTTGCACCAGGGAAAGCGCAGTGACACATCTCGTCGTAAACGCCATGAACGCCAGGCTCATAGATATCGTACAAGCAGATGTTTGGAGTCAGACCAAGCATAAGCACACTCTGCACCATGTTAGAGCCAATCATACCGCCGGCACCAACAATCACCAATTTTTCGTTAGTTAAAAATGCCATAATTCTATTCTCTTTATATTACTTTATTTTATTTTGCTCCACAAAGTTAGATGTTTTTTCATTCTCAGCCAAACGTTTCACACAAAAATTACCAGATACTCTTCACACGGTCCACCTTTAAGCCAGAAACGGTAAGGTTGGTGCCCCAAAATCTCAGCCCCTCTTGTTTCCTCTCGTTCCACTCCATGCTGTAGCTATACAATCCGCCATCGATAAACACTTCCACACTGGTGCGGTCTATGTAGATATCGGCCGTTAAGTCCATACTCGTTGGGGCCTGCGGAGAATAGAACTGCCCGTTTATGGTATTGAAGTTACTATCATAATCCAAGAGATTTCTGCCCGACAAAGAGATTCCCGCACTTGTACAGTGATTCAGATGAAGCGTAAAAGCCAGATGCAACGCGCCCTTACAATCAAGAGAAGCCATCAGACGGTTTGCGGCATCAGCGTTTAGCACCCCATCACTCAGAAGTACATTCTGCAACAAAGACTGCACCTCACTTACAGGGTTACTTACCAGACGGACGCCTTCGCGTGTAGTCTTCAGTTTCAGTTCCGTCGGCAGCAGCATCATACCATTGAAGGGCATTCCAGGATGCGCCACCCTTCCCCATCCAATTTGTATCCTACGACCTTCAGGAGCATGGCTGATGGTCTGAGCTGCATAAATACTTCCTGTACAAAAACGGTATTTTCCACCCTCTGGGACAAAGACCTTACCATCAAATGTCCCTATCATATATGTATTGCTGGCACCATACATCACCCAACGGGTATTATCAGGATTCCCATCAACAGGCAATTCAAACAGGTCGGGACACTCCCAAAATCCTGCAACATGACTTTCGTAGGTCCAGTCCCTCAAATTAGCAGAGCTATAGATACTATGTCCGTCTCGCTCATTCAACACCATCACCCAATGTTTTCCTGGAGCATACCAAAAAAGACGTGGGTCTCTGGTGTCATGTGTCTTCCACTTATCAAACGAATCTACGACTGGATTACCCGCATACTTCTTCAACGTCATACCACCATCCAGACTGTAAGCTATACACTGTACTTCACGTTCGCTGCGGTCTGCTGTATATGCATACACAAGGGGAGGGTTTTTCTTTGTACCAAAGCCTGAGGTGTTCTGCTCGTCAAACACAGCGGAACCAGAGTACATGGTTCCCATACTATCGGGGAAAAGCACATCGTCGTGTTCCGTCCAATGTATCAAGTCCGGACTTGTGGCATGCCCCCAGGTCATATTCTCCCATTCACGCTCATATGGGTTGTGCTGAAAATACAGGTGATAAACCCCGTTATGGTATATCAATCCATTGGGATCATTAATCCATCCCCTGCGAGCTGTAAAGTGAAATTGGGGTCGATTGAGCTCTTTGTACATCATAGACTCTCCATAAATACTGTCTGACTGCACGATGTTCTCCAAAGCCTTCATTGAACCTTCGTAGTTCAGTTCCAGGTTCTTACCCCTATATCTGCCCACATCCTTAAAGACCCAATAATCAGGCGTATCTTCAGCTATTCTAACAACCACGGAGAGCGTATCTTCCCCCCTGGATGTAAATGTTAGACGTTTACGGTCGGTTCTATGCGAAATGGGAATATTCAAATAACGACTACGCACTTTAATGTTTAGTGTTTCGCCCCAAACACAGATGGGCAGTAACAGGAATGTGGATATCAGCACAAATTTATTCATAGATTATAACTATTATATATAAAACGTATGACAAAGGTACTGATTTGCCGCCAAACAAGCAACTTCTACTTCTTATATAAACGGAAAAAAGAAAAAAGAAAAGAGCAGTTCCCGTTGGAACTGCTCTTTCTTTAACAAAGGTTGGCCTTTTTTTGTAACAAATCTTTTTACCTCAAAAACCAATACCAACCATTCAAATTAACCTAATGAAAATTTATTAACCATATCCACATCGTGCTTCGCAGCACTCACATATAAGACAAAAGAAAAGTTCTCCTGTAACATACGAGGAGAACTTTTTTGAGATTTTTTTGAAAAAAAGTTTATTTCTACCAAATATCTTCTGGCTCTACAGGGTTATCATAGATCTCCTTAGCGCAGTATTCTATGAAGTCCATATAGAACTCTTTCTTGCTTGATTCAAGCACAGATTTCAACTTGATATAATACGTCTTATTGGGGTCAAGTGTCTGACGCACAAAGATATGGCGGATATTCTCGCGGTCATTGTATCCACGCTCCGTGCCATTATCCGAGTTGATAGACTGAGGCCCCTTCATGTATCCGTTGTTACGCATACGCTTGTCAACCTCAGCATTAAATTCATCGTCATCCGTATCTCTCTCATAACCGACCTTTCTGGCATCAGCATCATTTCTGCAATCCATTGTCAAGTCAATGGGGATACCGGCAACAGGAAGATTATCCGGATCTGATCCAAAATAAATCTGCGCAATTCCACGGTTAGAATTGGCAAGAACCTTGTAACGAACCTCATATGTACCACGACGAGGTACGGGAGGTAAGGTGAACATAACCTCGAACCTACCTACCGCCTTCATCTCGTCACGCTGCAGGTTGCACCAGTCATCGTTCCATGCGTTATAATAGACGAAATTCATATCTGAATTCTGTTGCATGTTGGGGAAGTAGTTGTAAGAACGTACTGTATTGGGGATATACACATGCTTGTACTGCTCTGCTGTGGCCTTCTTCAAACGGATATCATTATTGATAGCCTCGGGGAACAAGCTCATACCGTCAAAGCGGATACGATCTTTCTGCAGATTATCCCTAACTGCATCGCTATAAGAGAGAGGGGCATCAATGGGATAGATGTTACAGTTTACTATGTCTGTCAGCACAGCCATCGGCGATTCCGTCTCAACCTTACAACCCACTTTATCCGGATCACAGTAAAGTTCATGATTAGTACCACGACGACCATTGTCATGTTTGGGGAAGCGATTTATATAAATTCCATTACTTTCCTTACTCTCATACAGCTTAAACAGACGACGTGGTCCGAATGAAGTATAATATTCATACACAGGGATGCCATACAACTTGGGTTGGTTCAGGTTGAAACCATATTCATTGATATGGAATACCAACTTGTCGGCAGGTATCTTCATAGGCAAAATATGATAGGTAACCCACTGGTATAGCAAGTTCTTCTCTGATTCATAGTCGGTTCCCGTAGTAAAGACATCATCGACTGAGTACTGATGGTTGTCAAGAATCCACTTTATCAGGTTCTGCAGCAAATCTGGAGATTGGGGATCAATACCTTGAGAACGCCAGAAATCGTCCGTCTCAGCAAAGATGGTAAAGCCATACAATCTGTGCTTAGGAGCTGAGGCTGTCTCTCCCTCAGCAAAACCCACTTGTGTCATACCATGCAGATCTTCAATTTGTCCCTGCTGGTATAGCTCTTCATAGACCTCGTCTCTTATAGCAGAGAGTGTATCCAACAATCCACAAGCCTGAATAGCACGGAACATGGTAAGATAACCATCGCGCTGCTCATCAAGGCATTCCTGAATATAACTGGCTGCAGTGACATCTTTGGGGGCGATAACCTTGCCTATCTGATGGATAACACCATTAATGGTAAGAATGTCACGCTGGTATTTGTCGATAGGACAATCTCCGTTGATGCACAGACTATCAGGGTCAAGAAAACGACTGACGCTCAACTTACGGTCAAAAAGATTGCCCAGGATAAACTCCCCTTTGTCAGCTTCCGGGAAATCAGTAACATAATAAAAATTGTCTCTTTCATCACCGCCATCAATAATGCTATTGAAAACTATCACCTTACGGACAGAGTCCAATTTGGCGCTATCCGTAAAAGCATCCCATGAGGGCTCGCTTATCAATTCCTCATCAACCAAGGTCTGCAGATATTCATTTATTGCCTTATTGGTGGGTGCAAAAACCGTATAGTTTCCACGAGCGCTTAGAAGCTGACCCACGGTCGAAGAATTGTACCTACCGATTTTTACCTTGCCTAACAGTTTGGCATATTCGCTATATGCCTCATGTTTTTGCAGATAGGTTAGGATAGTTTCGTATTTGAATACATAGCGAGAGGAAGTATCCACTTCCTCCGAACAGCCATACATCAGCAGAAGGGCCACAATCAGACCGAAAAACAGTGTAAGTTTACGCATTTTATTAGGTTATTTTCATTTTTCTGACGCAAAGATAGCATTTTTATTTTCATCCTTGACGTAAAGAGCGCACTTTTTGCAAAAAATTATTAAAATCATTCCTTATTTCACGAATTTACAATAAATTTGCCATGACAATAAGTCGTGATGCATTCTGCATAGACTCTTATTTATACATTATTATATTATTAACCAAAACAAAACAAAATGAAGAAAACCTTATGTTTCGGCCTATTGGCAGCTGCCATAGGTCTTGGCATGACCTCATGCAATCCTGCTAAACAAGAGAGCCTTACCGCCTCTGGTCTATGTGCCGACAGTTTTGCTACAGACTCCACAGCTCTGTATGTACTCACCAATGCCAACGGTATGGAAGTATGCTTCACCAACTTCGGCGGACGTATTGTCAGCATCATGGTACCCGACAAGGATGGCAACATGCAGGATGTATGCCTTGGACACGACAACATTCAAGACTACGAGAAGTATGGCGCCGAGGGCTGCAACTTCGGAGCACTCATCGGACGCTATGGCAACCGTATTGCCAAGGGACAGTTCACACTGGATGGCGAAAGCTATCAGCTGCCCATCAATAATGGCCCCAACAGTCTTCATGGTGGCGGCCCTGTTGCCTTCCATAACCGTATCTGGACAGGCAACAAGATTGACGAGCAGAATCTGGAGTTCACTACAACAAGTGCAGACGGAGAAGACGGATATCCTGGCAACATAGATGTCAAGGTAACATACACGCTTACCAACGATAATGCTCTGCAGATTACCTACGAGGCAACCACAGATAAAGCAACCGTACTCAACCTTACCAACCATTGCTACTTTAACCTGAGTGGCGATGCCAGCACAGATTGTCTGGATGAGATTCTGACACTGGATGCCGACAGCATCACAGCCGTAGATGCTGATGTAGCTGTTACAGGAGAGGTACTGGCCGTTGAGGGCACACCATTTGACTTCCGTACTGCAACTGCTATTGGCGACCGCATTGACGATACTTCAAGCGAGCAGATTCAGAACGGCAAGGGCTATGACCATAACTGGATTCTGAACACCAAAGGCGACATCAACAAAGCATTCGGAACACTCTACGATCCCAACTCAGGTATCTTCATGGAAATGTTTACCGACCAGCCTGGCGTACAGTTCTATGCAGGAAACTTCTTGGATGGCAGCTTCGTAGGCAAGAAGGGCGTTAAGTATCCACGTCGCAGCGCATTCTGCTTCGAGAGCCAGCATTACCCAGACAGCCCCAATCATCCTGAGTGGCCTACCACAACTCTTCGACCTGGAGAAAAGTATCAGACCACCACAGTTTACAAGTTCAGCACCAAGTAAATTATACTATTTTATCTAAAAAGAGAAAGATTTATACCAAAATATTTGCAAGGTAGTTAAAAAGTGCATACCTTTGCATCAGAAAAAGAAGAAATGGTATTAGTTCTCTTTATATACTCAAGCCGTGAGGCTTCAGTCCCATTGAATAGTTAATAATAGTTGGTTAGGCCGGTTCAGTAAACACTGAGCCGGCTTTTTTTGTAGACACAGACCAAGACCCACCCCGGCCCTCCAGACCCACCCCGGCCCTCCCGTGAGGGAGGGAGCATTGGGGCAAGGAGCAAGGGGCAGGGGGCAAAAGGTTAGTAACCGCACCTCATAACCTTGTAAACAGTAAACTACCTCCCTCCCTTTACGGGAGGGTCGGGGTGGGTCTTTTCCACTAAAGACCTCAGTCGCCCACGGACCCGTGGAAGAGTAGGATACCGCCTAAACGCAGAAAACCCTCCGAGATTTCTCTCGAAGGGTTTCTACGTTAAAAAAAACGGCGGCTACCTACTCTCCCACGGGTGTGCAGTACCATCGGCGCGGGCGGGCTTAACTTCTCTGTTCGGAATGGGAAGAGGGG
>ODAJ014766502.1_pt1 | contig 12707 bp, 11 predicted proteins | sample 1539241 | NCBI WGS metagenome assembly ODAJ01 (sample SAMN02144231, study PRJEB22623) | gut metagenome | biome: sheep rumen | host: Ovis aries | place: New Zealand | reverse complement strand
AAACAAACAAATCAATGACTCTATAGCTTGGTAGAGCTTACGCTCGGCTTCGCCGCTTGCCAGAGCAAGAACCTCCACGAACATTTATGGAAAAGAAACGTGTATCTAAGAAGGTGACGGCCGCTCGGCCTGTGGACGCTTGCACGGCAAGAACCATCCTATCGATGTCGCTGCTCACCGTGATGGCTGGAGCCGCCATCGCCCCCGCATTGGGCATTATCAAGGCTCATTTCAGTGATGCATCCGCTATGCTGGTGCAGTTTGTCGTCAGCATGCCAGCCCTGCTGATCATCGTCACCAACCTGTTCTTCCTGCCGCTGAGCCGCATTCTCAGGACGCGGGCTATTGCTACCACGGGCTTGCTGCTCTACGTTGTGCAGGTTTATCTTACCCGCCATTTTCAGAGCATACCTCCCCCCAAAAAATAAAAAAGGAACATAATAAAGAGTGGGATTATCGTCTTATCCTTTTTTTGAACTTGCTCTAATTCTGGGTACAAATTGCGATGTTTTTTTATGCGGAAGTGGAGATGCCCTATATGCTTCTGTATGTTGCTTTCGTTTCACAGTCTCTTAATCAGCTTGGCGGGGATGCCACCTACGACGGTATTCGGTTCTACGTCTTTGGTCACAACGGCTCCTGCACCTACAATGGCATTCTCGCCAACAGTGACACCGGGCAGAATCGTTGCGCCTGCTCCTCAGGAGTCTGCTGGCGCATGTCAATCCGTATTTCTTCCATGTTCTTATATAGTTGCTACAAACACATTCTGAAAATCTTCTCCACGTCGGCAGGTGTCAAATCGGTAAAACCGTGGAGTACTCCTTCGGGGCCACAGGCCTTACGAGCCATTGCCGCAAAGTTTTTGTCATCGATACCCAAGTCTGAGAGGCGAGGCTTCAGTCCAAGGGTCTCGAAGAAGAAGGTCTCGAGGGCCTTGATAGCGGCCTTGGAGCCTTCCATTGCGGGCAGCGAGCCGTCCAGTCCCTGACCGGCAATGCAACAGTTTCTGCACTGGTGAACAACGGTACCATCGCCACCAACGGCTATACGCTGACCTATAGTTCGCTCACAGGCAGTGGAACCATTACAGAGACTGCCGGCATCCAGCAAGCCAGCTTTGACGAGAACAACAGCAGTGAGATATACAACCTTCAGGGACATCGGGTGAATACTCCCCAAAAAGGTATTTTCATCAGGGATGGAAAGAAATGGGTAGTCCGCTAAACGGATTCGTAGATTAAAAACGGGTGTTTGCTGAATATTTTTCGGCAAACATCCGTTAATTCTTACCTTTGCAGAAACAATCCAAAAAGAGTTATGAAAAAAATATTGCTCTCACTAATCGCCCTGATGGGATCGCTCGCTATGCTGGCGGATACGACCTATTCCTACCTGACATTCGAACTGACAGACGGCACTAAAGCTTCTGTCGCCATTTCTTCCGACATGTCCCTGACCTTCAGCGGTATGACGCTGACAATCGGACAGGAGGCATTTGAGCTGACCAACCTCAGCAAGATGTATTTCACCACCTCCGACCAGACCACGACAGGCATCTCCGCCGTACAATCGATTGACAGCGACGAGGCAGAGGCCATCTACGACCTGCAGGGACGTCAGGTCAACCGCAGCGAGATGCGCCGCGGCATCTATATCATCAAGACCAAGAAAGGAACCTCTAAAATAAGCGTAAGATGAAAAAGACCTGCACCATCCTCGCTTCCCTCCTGCTGACGATAGCAGCAGGGGCACAGACACTGAAGATCACCTCTGGAAGCACCACGGCCTCCTATTCGGCCTCGCAGCTGACAGAGGCTAATCCCGTCACCTTCACTGGCGGCACCACCATGACGGTCAACGGCACTTCATACAGTATTGCCGACATCACCAATGCCGTCATCTCCGTTGCCAGCAGTAGTTCTTCCGAAGACAATAATACGGTGAACATCGTCTATAGCGGTTCTATGGCGGCGGTGACGGCTGCCGACAACGTGGCCGACTACATATCTGCCTCCATCAGCAACGGACACGTCAGCATCACCCAGACCAACACCGATGCCATCGACGGCGATGAGATCACCTACGTGCTGTCGGGCACGACTACCGACGGCTCGTTCACGCTCGACGGTTCCTACAAGTGTACGATTGCACTGGCGGGGCTCACGATGACAAACCCCAGTGGGGCAGCTATCAATATCACCAACTCAAAGCGCATCCAGCTCAGCGCCAAGAAGGACACGGAGAACACGCTGACCGACGGTGCCAGCGGTTCACAGAAGGCCTGCATCTATTCGAAAGGCCAGTTGCAGCTACAGGGCAACGGTACGCTCAACGTCGTGGGCAACACGAAGCACGGCATCAAGAGTGCCTCCTATATAGAGATCAAGAACCTGTCGCTGAACATCACCTCGGCCGTTGGCGACGGCATCAACTGCGAGGAATACCTGCAGATGAAGAGTGGCACGGTGACCATCAGCGGCACCGGCGACGACGGCATCCTGTGCGACCTGGGTGGCACAACCTCCACAGGCGAGACCACCGACCACGAGGACGAAGACACGGGCAACATCTATATCGAAGGCGGCACGCTGAAGGTCAACGTGACAGCTGAGACCGCGAAAGGCATCAAGGCCGACGGAGACCTGCGCATCTCCGACGGTACGCTGAACATCGAGACATCCGGCGCTGCCGCATGGGACAGCGATGACTCGGAGGTGAAGAGCACCCACTGCCTGAGCAGCGACGGTAACATGGTCATCAGCGGTGGAGCGCTGACACTGAAGGCCACGGGCAAGGGCGGCAAGTGTATCAAGACCGACGGCACCCTTACCGTCAGCGACGGTACCATCTCGGCCACCACTACAGGCAGCAAATATACCTACAGCAATGACTCCGCCTCGCCCAAGGCCATCAAGAGCACTGGTGCCATGACCATCTCCGGCGGCGACATCTATGCCAAGTCGGGCAACCATGAGGCCATCGAGTCGAAGAGCACCATCACTATTTCTGGCGGCTATGTCTATGCAGAGGCCAGCGACGACGCTATCAACGCCTCAGGCGACTTCACCATCAGCGGCGGCTACATCTATGGCAACTCGACAGGCAACGACGCACTGGATGCCAACGGTGACTTCTACATCAAGGGCGGCAACGTGGTAGCCGTGGCTACATCGCAGCCAGAAGTGGCCATCGATGCCAATACCGAGGGCCGCAAGCAGCTCTACATCACGGGTGGCAGCATCATCGCCATCGGCGGATTCGAGAGCGGTGCCAGCATCAGTGGCGGGACTGCCAAGTCTGCCAGCTACAGCAAAGGTACGTGGTACGGCCTCTACAACGGCTCTTCACTGGCCTTTGCCTTCAAGGTGCCGTCAAACAACTCGATGGGTTCGACGATGGCCGTCTATACCACCGACACAGCCGACCTGAAGTCGGGTGTGACAGGCAGCGGCGCAGCCTTCTGGAACGGCTACGGTTACAGCAGTTGCAGCGGTGGCAGCAGCGTCTCCCTATCCTCTTATAGTGCTGGAGGCGGACAGCCCGGAGGTGGAGGCGGAGGTGGACAACCCGGAGGCGGCCCCGGCGGTGGACGATAATCAGTAAAAAGGCTATTAATATGTTGAAACATGTGTTCTTAATCATGTCCGCTGCCTTGTGTTTAAACACAACAGCACAGACCAGGGTGGGCAGTTCCTCATCGAAGACTCCTGCAGGTGCAGCTTACACGCTGGCCGACGGCTCGACAGTCAGTAAGACTAACGAAGCACTTCAGACTTCGACATCCGACTACAACGTGGTACAGGTAACGAAGGGCACACTGACTCTGACAGACTGTACGATCACGAAGACAGGCGACTACAGCAGCAGCTACTCGGGCGACGACACCAGTTTCTACGGTACCAACTCAGCAGTCTATGCCTCGGGCAGTGGGGCAACCATCAACATGACGGGCGGTACGGTCACCACCGATGCCAAGGGCGCGAATGCCGTCTTTGCCACCAACGGAGCCACCATCAACGTGGACGGCATCACCATCGACAACTCGAAGAGCGTATCGCGCGGCCTGCACTGTACGGGTGGCGGCATCATCAATGCCACGAATGTCAACATCACCACCCGCAGCGAGACCAGTTCAACGGTGGCTACGGATCGTGGCGGCGGCACGGTGACCGTTCGTGGCGGCACGATAACTGCCAAGGGCAGCAAGTCGTCTGTGCTCTATTCCACCGGCACCATCGCTGTAGATGGCATCACGGGACTCTCAGAGAAAGGCCCGATGGCGACGGTGGAGGGGGCCAATACGGTCATCATCGAGAACAGCACGATGCAGTCGGATGCCGAGGCCCGTGGCATCCTACTGCATCAGTCGAACTCCGGCGATGCGGAAGGAACGAAGCCCGTCTGCACCGTCACCAACTCCCAGCTAACTACCACGAATAGCAGCGCACCGCTCTGCTTCGTGACCAACGTGACGGGCACGCTGACGCTGACCGACGTGACACTCTCTGTGGCCTCGGGCAAGCTGATGACGGTGGAATACTACAAGCGCGGTGAGAACTCCACAGGTCACCTGGTGCTGAAGACTACCAAGGACAGCTGGGCATATACAGGCGATGTGGATGCTGACGACGTGAATAACCTCGTTGTAACCGTAGGCGCGAATGTCGTTTGGAACGGAGCAACGGATGCTGACAATAATGCCAAATCGTCCACCGTCACCATTGAGAGCGGAGCCGTCTGGAACCTGGCGGGCAATAGCTATGTATCAGCATTGACCAACAATGGCACTATCAACAAGAACGGCTATATGCTGACCGTCGGCACCAGCAGCGGTAGCGGTACCGTCAACGAGACGACGGGCATTAAGAGCATCGGACAATCTGACAATATGACTGATGTACAATCTGACGATTCATACTATTCCCTTGATGGCCGCAGGGCTGACAGTAATACCAAGGGCATCGTGATTCGTGGTGGAAAGAAATTTGTAGTCAGGTGACTGTGACGAAATAGAGGTACACTCGCCCTCGTAGACGACTGTTTTGCCGACCCCATGCTGGGCTTCGGGCTAGTCCGTATTAAGGACGGTCACGCTTCTCGGCAGCATGTTGTCACCCTCTGCACCTACTATGTGCAGTACACCACCGAAGAGGCACTCCAAACCGCCGCCAAGAGTTATGGCGGACTGACCGACCGTGATTCCCTCTCATTAAAATAACCTTACCATTTTACAAAATGTAGCGAAAAGGCCGTGTTCGTGAAGAAAAAGAAAGGGATAGCGAAGAATATGGCTTCCAAAACTTTACAAAGTGTCAGTTGGGGGCCTTTTTAACATTCAAAAGTCAGACTGAAGCGAACGGGGATTCAGGGAAAGTACCTATCTTTGCAGTCCATAAAATAGATTTGTTTTATGGATACAAAGTACATATTCGTTACGGGCGGTGTCGTTTCCTCTTTGGGAAAGGGCATCATCTCCGCCTCTATCGGCAAACTGCTGCAGGCTCGCGGCTATAAGGTCACCATCCAGAAGTTCGACCCCTACATCAACATCGACCCGGGGACGCTGAACCCCTACGAGCACGGCGAGTGCTACGTGACGGAGGACGGTTTTGAGACCGATCTAGACCTGGGACACTACGAACGGTTCACAGGCATTCATACGACACGCGACAACAGTATTACGACAGGCCGCATCTACAAAACCGTCATCGACCGCGAACGTCACGGTGACTATCTGGGCAAGACCATCCAGGTGGTGCCGCACATCACCGACGAGATCAAGCGGCGCATGCTTAGGGAAGGTGACTATGACTTTGTCATCACCGAGGTGGGAGGCACTATCGGTGACATTGAGAGTGCACCGTTCATGGAGGCTATCCGACAGTTGCGCTGGCAACTGGGGCGCGATGCAGTGTGTGTCCACCTGACGTATGTGCCTTATCTGAAGGCTGCGGACGAACTGAAGACCAAGCCTACCCAGCACTCTGTGAAGGAACTGCAGGGAATGGGTATCCAACCTGACATCCTTGTGCTTCGTACAGAACGCCGCCTTGATGACCATCTGCGTATGAAGGTGGCGTCATTTTGCAATGTCGATCTGGAATGTGTCGTGCAGAGTGAGGATATGCCGAGCATCTATGAGGTGCCGGTGAGCATGCAGCGGCAGGGACTTGATGCGGCCATCCTCCGCAAGATAGGTATCCCTGTAGGAATGACACCAGCTATGAAACCGTGGCACGACTTCCTCGACAAACAGCGCATGGCAACCCGCGAGGTGCACATCGGACTGGTGGGTAAATACGACTTGCAGGATGCCTACAAGAGCATCCGTGAGAGTCTTAACCTGGCAGGTATTTACAATGATGTAAAGGTCAAGATTCATTTCGTCAATAGTGAGGAGATTGATGCTCACAATGTGGCAGACAGGCTGAATGGGATGGCGGGAGTGATTATCTGCCCAGGTTTTGGCCAACGTGGCATCGAGGGTAAGATCATTGCCGCCGAATACACTCGTACCCACGATGTTCCAACCTTTGGCATCTGCCTCGGTATGCAGATGATGGTCATTGAATTTGCACGGAATGTCTTGGGCTATCAGGATGCCAACAGCAGCGAGATGTCGGCAGACACGACACACCCCGTTATCGACCTGATGGAAGAACAGAAGACGGTAACGAATATGGGCGGTACGATGCGACTGGGTGCCTACGACTGCCAGCTGTCGGAAGGCAGTCGTGCCTATGAAGCCTACGGTGAAACGGCACTGGTCAAAGAGCGTCACCGCCATCGCTATGAGTTTAATAATATGTATAGGGAGGAATACGAGGCTGCAGGCATGAAGTGCGTGGGCATCAATCCTGCTGCCGACCTGGTGGAGATTGTCGAGATACCTGACCGACGCTGGTACATTGGCACACAGTTCCACCCCGAGTATTCTTCAACGGTGCTGCACCCGCATCCGCTGTTTATGTCGTTTGTTCAAGCATGTATCTGATATGGAAGAGTTGAAGCATGAGTGTGGCGTGGCGATGATCCGTCTGCTGAAACCGTTGAGTTACTACGAACAGAAATACGGTACGTGGCGGTACGGTTTCAATAAGCTCTACCTGATGATGGAGAAGCAGCACAACCGTGGTCAGGAGGGAGCAGGCATCGCTTCAGTGAGTCTGAAAAGTAAACCTGGTACAGAGTATATGTTTCGTGAGAAGGCCGAGGGTAAAGATGCTATCACGGAAATCTTTTCGCGCGTAACGCAGGCGATGGCTGGCGAACTGCTCATGGGTCATCTGCGTTACTCGACGACAGGCAAGAGTGGCTTGACTTTTGTACATCCTTTCTTGCGCCGTAACAACTGGCGTGCCAAGAACCTTTGCCTGTGTGGCAACTTCAACATGACGAACATCGACGAGGTATTCGAGTTTTTGACCCAACAGGGACAGTCGCCGCGTATCTATGGCGACTCATATATCACGTTGGAGTTGATGGGACACCGGCTGGACCGTGAGGTGGAACGCCTTTATCAGACGGCTCGTGCGAAGGGTCTGGAAGGTACTGATATCACTGATTACATAGAAGACCATATCGAGGTGTCGAACGTGCTGAAGACCACGATGTCTCACTACGACGGCGGCTATGTCATGTGTGGTCTGACGGGTTCTGGCGAGATGTTTGCTGTGCGTGACCCGTGGGGCATCCGGCCAGCCTTCTACTATCGCAACGATGAAATGATCGCCATAGCCAGTGAACGGCCCGTGCTGCAGACTACTTTCGACTTGCAGACAGAGGATATCTGCGAACTCCAGCGCGGTCAGGCACTTATCGTGCATAAGAATGGCGAGAGCCTGTTGGAGCAGATTCTGCCAGCCCGGCCACTCAGTGCCTGCTCGTTCGAGCGTATCTACTTCAGCCGAGGGTCGGACCAGGCCATCTATCAGGAACGGAAATGCCTTGGTGAACAGCTTACGCCCGCCATTATGCAGGCCATCACTGAGGATGTTGCCCACACTGTTTTCAGCTATATCCCTAACACGGCTGAGGTTTCTTTCTATGGCATGACCGATGGTATTCGTAAGCTCCACCATGATGTGCGCATCGAGAAGGTGGTGTGGAAAGACATCAAACTGCGTACCTTTATTTCTGATGGTGCTGAGCGAAATGATCTTGCCGCCCATGTCTATGATATCACCTACGGTTCGCTACGGCCTTGCGAGGATCGCTCGGCCGAAGGACGCTCGCAAGGCGATAACCTTGTCATCATCGACGACTCGATAGTCAGAGGTACGACGCTGAAGGAGAGTATTTTCAAGATCCTCGACCGTCTGCACCCCAAGAAGATCGTGATGGTGTCGAGTTCTCCGCAGATACGCTACCCCGACTACTACGGCATCGACATGTCACGACTGGAAGAACTCTGCGCTTTCCGTGCCGCTATCGAGCTTATCAGGGAGCGCGGCATGCAGCAGCTCATAGCCGATGTTTACAAGAAATGCAAAGAGAGCGTGACGGAGAATCATGTCCGTGCTATCTATGCCCCGTTTACCGTCGAAGAGATAAACCGGAAGATAGTAGAGATGCTTCGTCCTGAAGGGATGCAGACTCCCGTGGAACTGGTGTTCCAGAGTATTGAGGGTTTGCACAAGGCCTGTCCAAACCACCCTGGTGACTGGTACTTCACGGGCCATTATCCTACGCCAGGGGGCATTCGTATGGTTAATCAGGCATTCGTCCGTTATGTCGAGGATGTGCTGAAACACCAATTATAAAATAGTCTAATCGTAAATAAATTGTAAAATAAGATTATGTGTGGAATAGTAGCAATATTAAATGTAAAGGAGCAGTCGCAGGCTCTGCGTGACAAGGCATTGAAGATGAGTCAGAAAATCCGTCATCGCGGTCCGGACTGGAGTGGCATCTACTGTGGCGGGAGTGCTATCCTCGCCCATGAGCGGCTGAGCATCGTTGACCCTGAATCGGGTGGTCAACCTCTCTACTCTTCGGATGGGAAACAGGTGCTGGCTGTCAACGGGGAGATATACAACCATCAGGAAATCCGTCGTCGCTATGCGGGACAGTACGAGTTCCAGACAGGCAGCGACTGTGAGGTTATCCTTGCGCTCTGGAAAGAGATGAGAGATAAGGGACAAGAGGTGAAAGATATGCTGGAACAACTCAGTGGCATCTTCGCCTTTGTGCTCTACGACGAGGAGCACGATGAGTTTCTGATTGCCCGCGACCCCGTCGGTGTCATTCCCCTCTATATCGGCTATGACAGCAACGGCACGGTCTATGTTGCCTCGGAACTGAAAGCCCTCGAAGGCCAGTGTGCGCGTTACGAGCCATTCCTCCCCGGCCACTATCTCTCCAGCCGCGAAGGGTTCGGTATTCGGCGGTATTACTGCCGTGAATGGTTCGACTACGCCGCCGTAAAAGACAATGGGGCTAGTGTTGAGGCCATCCACGATGCACTCGAAGATGCCGTCCGCCGCCAGTTGATGAGTGATGTGCCTTATGGCGTGTTGCTCTCCGGCGGTCTCGATTCTTCGGTTATCTCTGCCATTGCCCAGAAGTACAGCGAGCACCGCATCGAGGACGGCAGCAAGACCCGGGCCTACTGGCCCCGTCTGCACTCCTTTGCCGTCGGTCTGAAGGGCGCACCCGACTTGGCGAAAGCCCGACTCGTGGCTGATCATATCGGCACCGTACACCACGAGATCAACTATACCATTCAGGAGGGCCTCGATGCCATCCGCGACGTCATCTACTACATTGAGACTTACGATGTCACCACCGTCCGTGCCTCCACGCCGATGTACCTGCTGGCCCGTGTCATCAAGTCGATGGGCATCAAGATGGTGCTCTCGGGCGAAGGTGCCGATGAGATATTCGGCGGCTACCTCTATTTCCACAAGGCACCGTCGGCCAGGGATTTCCATGAAGAGACGGTGCGCAAGCTGGGCAAGCTCTATCTCTACGACTGCCTGCGTGCCAACAAGAGTCTGTCGGCGTGGGGTGTCGAGGGCCGCGTGCCTTTCCTCGACAAGGAGTTCCTCGATGTCGCCATGCGCACCAATCCCGAGGCGAAGATGTGCCCAGGCACAACCATCGAGAAGAAGATCGTGCGTGAGGCCTTTGCCGACTTGCTGCCTGAAGCCGTGGCTTGGCGACAGAAGGAACAGTTCTCCGATGGTGTCGGCTACTCATGGATTGATACCCTGAAGCAGATTACTGCCGAGGCGGTCTCGGATGAGCAGATGGCTCACGCTGCCGAGCGCTTCCCCATCAATCCCCCAAAGAACAAAGAAGAATACTATTACCGCAGCATCTTTGCCGAGCACTTCCCCTCAGAGTCTGCCGCCCGCAGCGTCCCCTCGGAGGCCAGCGTGGCCTGTTCCACCGCTATCGCCCTTGAGTGGGATGCCGCCTTCCGCAACCTCAACGACCCCAGTGGCCGTGCTGTCAAAGGCGTCCATGAGCAGGCATATTAAAAGCGGCGGCATAAATCTCCGTTGATGCCCAGCGGCAGACGGCCGTGTGGACAGGTCGGGTGTTTGACAAATAACGTTAATCTTCGATAATTGTTTCTCAGATACCGGCTTTTTTGGTAATTTTGCAGCCGCAAACTACGAACAGGCGAATAACCTGCCGCTGATAATATCAAAAAACGCATATGGAAACAATTGAATTTTGGGGATTTAACATTCAGGCATGGATTACCATTGCGACAGTTCTTGCGATGTTTACCGTCATGCTGACTACAAAACTGCGTGCCGATATGGTGTTCCTTGGTGCCATCGGCATTCTCTTCGTTACGGGTGTGCTCGATGCCAAGGAGGCCTTCTCGGGCTTCAGTTCCACATCGGTGGTTGTCATCGGTATTTTGTTTATCGTGGTGTCCGGACTCACTCACACTGGCGTCTTACAATGGATAGTGAAACACCTCTTGGGGCAGCCCGACACCTATTCCAAGGCTGTCGTGAGGCTGATGCTGCCCGTTGCCGCGCTTAGTTCGTTTCTCAGCAACACTACAGTGGTGACGCTCTTTGTGGGTATCGTCAAGATGTGGTCGAAGAAACTGGGTATCACGCCCTCCAAGCTGCTCATCCCGTTGAGCTATGCCTCAGGCATGGGCGGTGTGTGTACGCTGATCGGTACACCGCCGAACCTGATTATCTCTGGTCTATATGCCGACAGTACGGGGCACACGATGAACATCCTGGCGACGACCGTCCCCGGTCTGTTCTGTCTCTTTGTCGGTGTGCTCTCCATCATCGCGATGCGCCGGTTGTTGCCCGACCGCAAGGCGCCTGAGTCGGCCTTCGAGACCACGTCGGAATATACCGTTGAACTGCAAGTGCCGTCAGACAATCCTTATATAGGAAAGACCCTGGGCGAAGCCGGGCTGTTCGCGGTGAAAGGTGGTTCGCTGCTGGAAATCTACCATTTCGATGATATTCCTTCGCCTGTCAATGAGGACGAGTATATCCTTGGCGGCGACCATCTGGTATATGCCGGACAGATAGACGAGATCTTGGAACTGCAGGATACCCACGGACTGGTGAGCGTCGATCATCATGTGTTCTCTCTGAGCGAGATAGACCACAAGCGCCAGCTGCGTACAGCCTATGTCACCTTCGGCAGTCCGCTCATCGGTACTACTATCAGCAATAGTAACTTTGAACAGAATAATAACATGACACTCGTAGCCGTAGCCCGTCGTGGGATACGCATCAGCGAGCCTCCACGTCAGGTGGTCCTGCAGGCAGGCGACACGCTGTTGCTGGACTGCCCGCCGCACATGAGCATGGACACCGAACGGCTGGAGTCGCAACTGCATTTCTTCGACAGCGAACTGTTGCCAAACACGGGCTTCAAGACGTTGCTTTCTTCTTTTATCATGCTGGCCATGGTGGCACTCTCGGCGTTGGGGGTAATGTCACTGCTCCAGTGTGCCTTCATCGCTGCCGGTGCCATGCTCGCATTCAAGTGCTGCACGCCCCAGCAGGCCATGAAGAGCATCAACGGAGAGATACTGATGGTCTTTGCCGGGAGTGTCGTGCTGGGACTGGCCCTTCAGAAGACGGGCATCGCCGAGCGTATGGCATATGGCATCCTCGACATCTGCGGCACTAATCCGATAGTGGTCATGACAGCCATCTGTCTGGTAGGCACCTTCATCACCGAGTTTATCTCAAACACGGCGGCTGGTGCTATGTTCTTCCCTATCATGTATCAGGCTGCCGAGCAACTTGGCTACGAGCCGTACCCCTTCCTCATCGCACTGATGATAAGCGTCAGCAGCAGCTTCGCCACCCCCATCGGCTCTCCCACGCACATGCTGGTCTATGGCCCCGGCGGCTACCGCTTCAGCGACTTCATACGCATCGGACTGCCGATGAACTTCATCATCCTGGCTGCTAATATCTTCATCGTCAACGTGATCTACCCGTTGACGCCCCTGAACTGATTAGATATCTGAGCCAGACATAAATTCCTATGACAGTTGCCAAGGAATTAGTTGCATAGAAAGTAAATTCAGTGAATTTGGTGAGTAAATTCACTGAAATTGGTTACCAAATTCACTGAATTTGCTTTATAGTGGATTAGCTCGATGAAATTTCTGCTCACGCATATCGATGACGACGTGAAACTTATCGACCTTGGTTTCTGTCGTACAGATGCTTTCGTGGATACGCAAGGCTATACAT
>ODAJ012182309.1_pt1 | contig 12716 bp, 9 predicted proteins | sample 1539241 | NCBI WGS metagenome assembly ODAJ01 (sample SAMN02144231, study PRJEB22623) | gut metagenome | biome: sheep rumen | host: Ovis aries | place: New Zealand | reverse complement strand
TACTTGCTCTTATGACGATTCTTGCGCAGTCTCTTCTTACGCTTGTGAGTAGCCATCTTGTGGCCCTTCTTCTTTTTTCCGTTTGGCATAGTTTCTAATGTTTAATATGTAAATGTTTAAATGTTATTTCATCTTGGCAATGAAACTCTTTGAGGGCTTGAAAGCCGGGAAGTCGTGAGCCTCAATTACCAGCGTCGTATTCTGGGAAATATTGCGAGCAGTCTTGGCTGCACGATGCTTGACGATGAACGTACCGAATCCGCGGAGATAGACATTCTCCTTCTCTTCGGCCAGACTCACGCGAATCTCTTCCATAAAAGCCTCCACTGTGGTGGCTACATCTTTCTTGGCAACGCCTGTCTCTTCAGCAATTTTGTTGATGATCTCTGCCTTTGTCATTGTTGTAATTTATCTATATATTAATAATGTGAAAACCGAATCATTCTCGATTTCGGACTGCAAAGTTACTAATTTTCAGTGGATTACCGAAACTTTTCTCGATTTTTTTTCTAATTTTATCATTTTTGGTGCTTTAATGAAGGCTTTTTTTGTATCTTTGCACCCAAAAGTGATGGATATGACAAAATTTGGTGGACTTTTCGCCGCTCTTTTGGCGGGTGTCCTTATCACGGGATGCTCGCAGGGTGCTCAACAGCCCAAGGCCTATGTCAGTGAACTGACGGGTTCAGACAGCGTGTCGCTCCACATGGGGCAGTGGACGCTGCTGAAGTATCACAGCGACAGGCTGAGCCTGGACATCAACTATCCCTCTTACCTCGTTCATCAGGACTTGCCTGATGAGGTGGGGCTCCAGGAACTCTTTATGATGGACGATGTGTCGGTATCCGTGATGGTCGATTCTCTGAGGGATATGACCCATAGTCCTGGGCAGACGCTGATGGCCATGGGGGCCGATCTCGCTGAGGTTGGTGACGACTATAGCATTCAGGAAGGTGTTGATGACAAGTGGGAGTATTACGGCAAGGTCATCGAGAGCGACAGTCTGCGGCTCATCACCGTGATGCTCCGTTATTACCCAGAGCATGCTGACGCCGTTGAGCAGTTGAAAGAGTGGGTGAGAAACTTCAAGGTGAAATAAAAAGGTCTCGGCATTTGCGCCGAGACCTCATTTTATTTGCAGGGTATCTTGTCAATGCGCTTCTGATGGCGTCCGCCCTCAAACTCGGTCGAGAAGTACTCGTCCATAATCTTGCGGGCCATGTCCTCATCGATGAAGCGGCCAGGCATCACCAGCACGTTGGCATTGTTGTGCTGACGGATCAGATGGGCTATCTCGGGTATCCAGCACAGCCCGGCGCGGATACTTTGGTGCTTGTTGAGCGTCATATTGATGCCCTCGCCGCTGCCGCAGATGGCGATGCCAGGGAATACTTCTCCGTCCTCGATGCCCTTAGCCAGCGCGTGGCCGAAGTCACTGTAGTCGCACGACTCCTCGGTATATGTGCCATAGTCCTTATACTGGTAGCCCTTCTCGTCGAGGTATTTCTTCACGAACTGTTTTAAGGCAAAGCCAGCGTGGTCACTGGCTAAGCCTATTGTCTTTACTTCCATAATTATGCAAGCAGTTTCTTTACCTGTTCATAGACGTTCTGCCCTGTGAAGCCGAGTTTCTCGTCAAGTACCTTGTAAGGAGCCGAGAATCCGAAACTCTCCAAACCCCATACGCAGCCGTCGGCACCTACCAGGCCCTCAAGGTTGACGGGCAGGCCTGCGGTCAGACCGAACTTCTTCTTGCCTGCAGGCAGCACGCTCTGCTGATACTCGTTCGACTGGCTGCGGAACAGGCCCTCTGAAGGAACGCTTACCACACGTGTTTTGATGCCGTCGGCAGCCAGCAGTTTGGCACCAGCCTCCAGCGTGGACACCTCAGAACCACTGGCCAGCAGGATCACGTCGTAGTCCTCGGCAGAGCCAGCCACTACGTAGGCACCCTTCGTGGCCTGCGAGTAGTCGTTGCCCTCGGGCAGCATCTCGATGTTCTGGCGAGAGAAGATGAGCGCCGTCGGGGTGTCGGTATTCTCCATAGCCATACGCCAGCAGACGGTGGTTTCCTCAGCATCGGCAGGACGAACCACGAGCACGCTGTTCTTGCCGTGATGGTTCTTCAGTTTCTCCATCAGGCGGATCTGTGCCTCCTGCTCTACGGGCTCATGGGTAGGACCGTCCTCACCCACACGGAATGCATCGTGCGTCCAGATAAACTTCACTGGCAGTTCCATCAGGGCTGCCATACGGACGGCGGGCTTCATGTAGTCAGAGAATACGAAGAATGTACCGCAGGCGGGAATCACGCCTCCGTGCAGAGCCATACCGATGCAGCAGCAAGCCATCGTCAGTTCGGCCACACCTGCCTGGAAGAAGGCACCTGTGAAGTCACCCTTCACCAGGTCGTGCGTCTTCTTCAGGAAGCCGTTGGTGTTATCAGAGTTCGACAGGTCAGCCGAAGCACAGATCATATTGGGCACCTGCTCTGCCAACTGTCCGAGAACGGCGGCAGAGGCACTGCGGGTAGCCGAGCCGGCCTTCTGCTCCACCTTGCTCCAGTCGATCTTCGGAGCCTTGCCGCTGAACCAGTCTTCCAACTGCTGAGCCTGTACGGGATGACCCTTGGCCCACTCTGCCTTCTCGGCATAGCGCTCGGCGCAGATTTTCTTCAGTTCCTCACGGCGCTTGGCATAGAGTTCCTGCACCTCAGGGAATATCTGGAATGGGTTCTCGGGATCGGCACCCAGGTTTTTCATCGTCTGTACGAAGTTGTCGCCGCCGAGGGGAGCACCGTGCGTGGCGCAGTTGCTCTCGTAGGAGGAGCCGTCAGCCTTGCGGGCGCCCTTGCCCATCACGCAGTGGCCGATGATCAGGCTTGGACGCTCCTTCTCTGCCTGGGCCTTCTTGAGGGCCTCGCGAATCTGGTCCACGTCATTGCCGTCAATCTTCTGCACATACCAGCCCCAAGCCTCATACTTCTTGGCGGTGTCCTCTGAGGTCACCACCTCTGTGCGTGTCGACAACTGGATGTCGTTGGCGTCGTAGAACATAATCAGGTTGTCCAGTCCCAGGTTTCCGGCGATACGTCCGGCACCCTGAGAGATCTCCTCCTGCACGCCACCGTCGGAGATATAGGCGTAGATGGTCTGGTTCATTACGTTACCCAGACGTGCCTTCAGGAACTTGGCAGCGATGGCTGCACCCACGGCGAAGGTATGGCCCTGTCCGAGCGGACCGGAGGTGTTCTCGATGCCGCGAGCCAGTTCGCGCTCAGGGTGTCCGGGAGTCACTGAGCCCCACTGGCGCAGGTTCTGCAGGTCCTCCAGCGTGTACTTACCGATGAGGCAGAGTTGTGAGTAGAGCATCGGAGCCATATGGCCTGGGTCGAGGAAGAAACGGTCGCGCCCTTCCCACTCAGGGTTCTCGGGGTCGTAGACAAGGAATTCACTGTACAGGGTGTTGATGAAATCAGCACCGCCCATAGCACCGCCGGGGTGTCCCGACTTTGCTTTCTCAACCATTGCGGCAGCCAAGATACGAATGTTGTCCGCTGCCTTCAGCATCACTTTGTTGTCGTTCATAATGAATAATTAGTTGTTAAAAGTGTAAATTTCGTGGCAAAGTTACAAAATAATTTTGAAACCCAAGCCACTTTCGGAATAAAAATCGTCATTATTCTTTTTCTGACCTCGATTTCCACCTTTCCTGTAAAAATTAGCCTTGATTATTTGGCTAATTCAACAATAATCCCTATCTTTGCACCTAAATTTTTTGTATTATTAACAATAACAGAATTCGTTATGAGAAAATTCACGCATTGGGTGCTGGCTGTCACCCTTATCTGCGGCCCGATTGTGTTCACATCGTGTTCGAAGGAAGACGAGCCCGTCGTGACGCCTGTTCAGAAAGACTATTTCACTCTATGGAATTCCTGTGAGGCCCTGTCCGTGCTGCAGGCCTACGTGAAGGACGTGACAGATCCGAGTTCTCCCAACTTCATCAAGGAGGAAGACCGTATCGCTACCTTCGATATGGACGGCACCTTCGTCGGCGAACTCTATCCCACCTATTTTGAATATAATCTGCTCGAGTACCGTGTGCTCGACGATGAGACTTACCGCGACAAGGCTCCCGAAGACGTAAAGGAGACTGCACAGGAGATCAGGGACTTCGTCAGGGAAGGCAAGAAACTGCCGGACCACTTCGACATGAAGCATGCCCAGGCGGCTGCCAAGGCCTATGCCGGCATGACGCTGGCTGAGTTTGATGCCTATGTCAAGGCTTATGCTGCCAAGCAGGCCAACGGATTCAGTGGGATGACCTACGGCCAGAGTTTCTTCAAGCCCATGCTGCAAGTTTTCGACTATCTGAAGGCTAACGGTTTCACCTTCTATGTCGTTTCAGGCTCCGACAGGTTCATCTGCCGTGCTCTGGTAGAGCCTCTCGGAATCAGCCCTAACCGTGTGATAGGCATGGACGTGAGGCTGCGTGCTGCTAACCAGAAGGACGCTGAAGGCGTCAACTATACCATGGGCATGAATGAAAACCTCATCCGCACCGATGAACTCATTATTAAGAACCTGAAGACCAATAAAGTGCTGCAGATCTCGCAGGAGATAGGCAAGGTGCCCGTGCTGTCATTCGGCAATAGCGGTGGCGATTGCGCCATGCATAACTATTGTCTGAGTGGTAACCACAAGTCTGCAGCCTTCATGCTGATAGCCGACGACGAGGCACGCGATCATGCCAACCGTGAAAAGGCGCTCGGGTTGGGAGCCCAGTGGCGCGAGGCTGGCTATGTCGTCATCTCGATGCGCGACGATTTCAAGACTATCTACGGCGACGGGGTGGAGAAGACCGAATTTGCATTCTGACATGAAGCGTATCCTCACCTTATTTCTCAGTGTGCTCCTCGCAGCCACGGCTGGTGCACAGGCTGTAGGTCCGCTGGAACAGTTGAAGGCCAACTCCAGGAAGGCCTACGGCAACGACTACCCCTATCAGCAGGAACCCACCGTGCTGACCAAGTCGCCCAGCGGCTACAAGCCGTTTTATATCAGCCTGTATGCACGTCACGGATCGCGCTACTACTGGAGTGCCCAACTCTATCGTGACCTGGACACGCTGCTCGTCACTGCCCGTCGTCGACATCAGTTGACAGCCGAAGGTGAGGTCTTCTGCAAGAAGTTTATGGCTGCCAAGGATGAACTGATGACTGGCATCAGCGAACTGACACAGTTGGGGTGGGAGCAGCATCAGTCGATAGCCCGTACGATGTACAACCGTTTCCCCGAAGTGTTCAACAGGGGAGGTAACGTGCTGGCCGTCTCGTCGCTTGTTGGGCGTTGCGTGCTCAGCATGTCTGCCTTCTGCCAGGAATTGGTGCAGTGCAATCCGAAGATAGAAGTCCGTGAGCAGTCCTCCAGATTCACGCTTGATGCCGTGGTGCCCGACGACAGGCAGAATCCTGTGAAGCACCACTTTCCGCGTGTCAGGCCGCGATATGAGAAGAACCGCGACCAGTTCCGCTTCGACAACTCCTTGCGGCAGCGCATCCTGCCCCGTGTCTTTACCAGTACAGACAGCCTGCCTGTCAGTGCAGATCGCATCGCCGACAATCTCATCAATCTCTACACTTCGCTGCCCAGCATCCGTCATGAAGGCATGATGGGCAGCATTATCACCGACGAGGAGATTGCGGCACAGTGGGAGCAGGCCAATCTCGGGTCCTACTCATGGGTGTTCGGCCCGCAGTATCAGGTGATCCCCATCCTTGAGGACATCATCAAAAAGGCTGATGCCGTGCTCGATGGCAACAGCGACCGCGTAGCCGACCTCCGGTTCGGCCACGACACCTATATCGGCCCGCTGACCGTGCTGATGGGCATCAACGGGGCCGACCGCGACCCCGAAGACCCTTATGAGGTAAAGTACTGCTATCAGAACTGGGAGACTTGCAAGGCTTGTAACATCCAACTCGTCTTCTACCGTAGCAAGAAACCGTCAGCCCCCATCCTGGTGAAGTGTCTGCTCAACGGCCTTGAGGCCACCCTTCCTGTCCCCACCACGCAATATCCTTATTACGAGTGGGACGATTTCCGCGAGTTCTACACCAAGCGCTGCAATAGTGTGAAGTGAGCGGGTGCAGTGGCATCGCGATGGTTAGCGCCGTTCCAGCAGCACCACGTTTTCTACGTGAGGCGTATGTGGGAACATGTCAACGGGCTGTACTGCTGCCACTTGGTAAGACTCGTCCATCATCTGCAGGTCGCGCGCTTGCGTGGCAGGATTGCAACTGACGTAGACGATGCGCTGAGGGGCCGCATTGAGAATGGTCTTCACTACATCGGGGTGCATGCCGGCACGGGGTGGGTCGGTGATGATGACGTCAGGACGGCCATACATGTCGATAAAGTCGTCAGTCAGAATGTCTTTCATGTCTCCTGCGAAGAAAAGAGTGTTGTCGATATGGTTGACCTCGGCGTTCACCTTTGCATCCTCGATAGCCTCAGGCACGTATTCGATACCGATGACCTTGCTGGCCTTCTTGGCGACAAAATTGGCGATGGTGCCTGTGCCGGTATAGAGGTCGTAGACGAGTTCCGAGCCCGTCAGTCCAGCAAACTCGCGGGCAACGCTGTAGAGGTGGTAGGCCTGATCGGTGTTGGTTTGGTAGAAACTCTTGGGACCAACCTTGAAACGCAGGTCTTCCATCGTCTCGAAAATATGGTCGCTGCCCTTGAATACGATGATGTCCTGATCGCCAATCGTGTCGTTGCACTTCTGGTTGTCGAGATATAGTAACGAACTGATTTCATGGAATTTATCGGCTATATGCTGAAGCAGATCTTTTGCCTGATACTCACTCTGTTTGAGAGTGTCTGCGGTAGTCCTGTCATAGTGGAACTGGACGATGACCATCCATTCACCTGTGTTCGAATTGCGGATGATAACATCTCGTAGCAGGCCAGTCTGTGCACGTAGGTCGAAGAAACTGATGCCGTTCTGTGTGGCATAGTCGCGTATCTCGTTGCGAATCTGATTGTGGAGGTCGTCCATCAGCCAGCATTTCTCGATGGGCAGTATCTTGTCGAAGGCACCGGTGATATGGAAGCCGATGGCGGGCACGTCCTTCAGGCTCTGGCTCTCCTCATTGGGGAGCGTCGCAATCTCCTCTTTTGTCAGATACCGCTTGTTGGCACAGCCATAGTCGAGTTTGTTACGGTAGGCCTGTGTCTTGACGGAGCCGAGGATGGGGCGGAATTCTGGCAACTGGATTTTGCCGATGCGCGTCAACTGGTCGAACACCTGCTGCTGCTTGAACTTCAACTGCTCCTCGTAAGGCAGGTTTTGCCACTTGCATCCGCCGCAGACACCGAAGTGCTGACAGAACGGAATCGCGCGTACATTACTATAATTAATAATTCTCACCACTTCGCCCTCAGCAAAGGAATGCTTCTTCCGGCGAATCTGCACGTCGCATACGTCACCTGGAACGCAGAAGGGTACAAACACCACCAGGTCGTCCCAGTGGAACAGGCACTTGCCTTCAGCGGCCACTGCTTCTATCTCAACACTCTCAAGGAGTGGTAATGGTTTCTTCTTTCTTGCCATGACTTCTTTGTTTCAGGCTGCAAAGTTACGAAATAATTATTAAAATTCCGTGTTAATCCGCTTAATCCGTGCCAAAAAAATTAAAATGTCACGTCGGCTTGTCAATTTTTCCCTTTTTTTCTTTGTGTTTTCCCGAAATTTCACTAATTTTGCGGAATTAAATCAAAAAACAATTTATAGACATTCAATAAATAATAAAACAAAAATTGACTTATGAGCCAAAAAAGAGTTTACCTCTTCGGTAATGGTAAGGCCGAAGGTAATGCAAAGATGCGAGAGGAACTGGGCGGCAAGGGTGCAAACCTTGCCGAGATGAACCTGATTGGTGTTCCCGTTCCTCCAGGTTTCACAATCACAACAGACTGCTGTAACGAGTACTATCAGGTAGGTCAGCAGAAGATCATGGAGTTGCTCAACGACGACGTGACGGCTGCTGTCAAGCACATCGAGGGCCTGATGAACTCAAAGTTCGGCGACAAGGAAAACCCGCTGCTCGTCTCTGTACGTTCTGGTGCCCGTGCCTCTATGCCTGGTATGATGGATACCATTCTGAACCTCGGTCTGAACGACGAGGTGGCCGAGGGTATGGTGAAGAAGACCAATAATCCTCACTTCGTATATGACTCCTATCGTCGTTTCGTACAGATGTACGGTGACGTGGTGCTCGAGATGAAGCCCGTTAACAAGACCGATATCGACCCGTTCGAGGAGATCATCGAGAAGGTAAAGGAAGAGCGTGGCGTGAAGTTGGACAAGGACTTGAACGTGGACGAGTTGAAGAAACTGGTGAAACTGTTCAAAGAGGCCATCAAGGAGCGCACCGGTAAGGACTTCCCCAACGATCCTATCGAGCAACTCTGGGGTGCTATCTGCGCCGTGTTCCGTTCTTGGATGAACGAGCGTGCCATCCTCTATCGTAAGATGGAAGGCATCCCCGACGAGTGGGGTACGGCTGTCAGCGTGATGGCTATGGTATTCGGTAACATGGGCGACACCTCTGCAACGGGTGTATGCTTCAGCCGCGATGCTGCCAATGGTGAGAACCTGTTCAATGGTGAGTATCTGGTGAACGCTCAGGGTGAGGACGTGGTTGCTGGTATCCGCACACCACAGCAAATCACGAAGATCGGCTCTCAGCGCTGGGCCGAGCGTGCCGGTATCTCTGAGGAAGAGCGAGTAGCCAAGTATCCCTCTATGGAGGAGGCTATGCCTGAAATCTACCAGCAGTTGAATGGTATTCAGGAGAAGTTGGAGGAACACTACCGCGACATGCAGGACATGGAGTTCACCGTCCAGGAAGGTAAACTCTGGTTCCTCCAGACGCGTAACGGCAAGCGCACGGGTGCTGCTATGGTGAAGATTGCCATCGACCTGCTCCATGAGGGTATGATAGACGAGAAGACTGCCATCCAGCGCTGCGAGCCTCAGAAACTCGACGAGTTGTTGCACCCTGTATTCGATAAGAAAGCGCTCACACAGGCTAAGGTAATTGCTCAGGGTCTGCCTGCTTCTCCTGGTGCTGCCTGCGGTCAGATCGTGTTCCATGCTGACGACGCTCAGGCTTGGCATAAGGACGGACACAAGGTGGTGCTTGTTCGTATCGAGACCTCTCCTGAGGACCTTGCTGGTATGTCGGCTGCTGAGGGTATCCTGACCGCTCGTGGTGGTATGACCTCTCATGCTGCCGTTGTGGCTCGTGGTATGGGTAAGTGCTGCGTATCGGGTGTAGGTTCACTCAATGTTAGTTATAAGGACAAGACCGTTGAGATCGATGGCGTGACCTATAAGGAGGGTGACTACATCTCTTTGAACGGTTCTACAGGTCAGGTCTATGCAGGTGAGGTTCCCACAAAGGCTGCTGAACTGAGTGGTGACTTCAAGGAATTGATGGATCTCTGCGACAAGTACACCAAACTGCAGGTTCGTACCAATGCCGACACGCCACACGATGCTAAGTTGGCTCGTGAGTTCGGTGCCAAGGGTATCGGTCTGACACGTACGGAGCACATGTTCTTCGAGGACAAGAAGATCATCGCCATGCGTGAGATGATCCTGGCTGACAGTGTAGCCGGCCGTGAGAAGGCACTTGCCAAGTTGCTGCCTTACCAGAAGGCCGACTTCAAGGGTATCCTCGAGGTTATGGACGGTCTGCCAGTGAACATCCGTCTGCTCGATCCTCCTCTCCATGAGTTCGTTCCTCATGATCTGGCAGGTCAGGAGACGATGGCAAAGGAGATGGGTGTCAGCGTAGAGGACATCAAGCGCCGTGTTGACTCTCTTGCTGAGAACAACCCGATGCTGGGTCATCGTGGATGCCGTCTGGGTATCACTTTCCCTGAGATCACCGCTATGCAGACCAAGGCCATCCTGGGTGCTGCCTGCGAACTGAAGAAGGAAGGCAAGAATCCGATGCCAGAGATCATGGTTCCGCTGATTGGTACGCTCTATGAGTTGAAGCAGCAGAAGGAGGTTATCCAGTATGCCGCCAAGGAGGTATTTCAGGAGTATGGCGTTGAGGTGGAATTCGAGATTGGTACGATGATTGAGATTCCACGTGCTGCCCTGACTGCCGACCGCATCGCTACTGAGGCTCAGTACTTCTCATTCGGTACTAACGACCTGACTCAGATGACCTTCGGTTACAGCCGCGACGACATCGCTTCGTTCCTGCCTGTATACCTCGACAAGAAGATTTTGAAGGTAGACCCATTCCAGGTGCTCGACCAGAAGGGTGTCGGCAAACTCATCAAGTATGCTGTGAAGGCAGGCCGCGAGGTTCGTCCAGAACTTCGTTGTGGTATCTGTGGTGAGCATGGTGGTGAGCCAAGTTCTGTCAAGTTCTGTGCAAAGATTGGCATGAACTATGCATCTTGCTCTCCGTTCCGTGTGCCCATCGCACGTCTAGCCGCCGCGCAGGCCGCTGTTGAGGAATAAACGGAAAGTGCTGGAAATTAGTTACATACAGGGCAAATATCTGGAAAACAGGTACTTGCCCTTAATTTTTTGTGCATGTTTTGCACGTTCTAAATGCAGAATAAGTTGGCAAAAAAGGGGCAAATGTTTCCCAAAAAATGAGGGTGTGTTTCCCAAAAATAAAAGGCACTCTAAAATGTTTCCCAAAAAACGAGGGCGTGTTTCCCAAAAATTAAGACTCTGTTAATGGGACTGGGCTTGGCTTCATGGTGTGGGGCGAAGCTATATCATCTCAATTGGACATGATAAGTCCTAGAATTACCAATTAAAGCAATTCGGTTGGAAATAGAACCTTAAACTAAAGTTAAATTAAAGAATAACGGATTAATAGCACCTGTGATGGTACATCATTAGAAAAATGGCATGCTATCGTTTACGATTGAGGTATTGAGTCGGTGACTCACCAAAATGTTTTTTAAACATTCGTGTAAAATGCTGAGGGTATTCAAAACCTAACTGCTCAGCTGTTCCCGTAATACCAACTCCACTGATAAGTAGTTTCTGAGCCATTTGCATCACAAAACGGCGGATGATGTTGCCGGCAGTATCATCCGTCATCTGTCGTATGAGATCCCCGAAATAGTTGGTGGAAAGAAAAAGCTCCTGAGCGCAGTACTTGACGGTAGGAAGTCCATGAGTCCGTTGCAGACCTTCATCATAATAACGCTGGAGCAGATTCTCGAAGCGTGTGAGAAGATCGCTTGATGATTTTGTCTGCAATGAGAGCTGGCAGGCATAGAATCTGGCTATGTATTCCAAAATAAGCTGAAGGTGTGCCACGACAATATGCTGAGTATGGCCATCATTTTCCAAGAGTTCCGTGCGCATTGCCTCCAACAGGTTGACAATGGTTTGCCGCTGCTGTTCACTCATCAGCAGGGCCTCGTTGGTGTTGTAAGAGAAGTAGGTATATGTTGGCAGCCGACGTTCAAGGTCAGTGCCGTGCAGCAGTTCTGGGTCGAAGAGCAATGCCCATCCTTTGGTCTGTATCTCTTTGCCGGTATCGGCCTTGCCTCCAATCTGCCCGGGTGAGACACACATCAGGGCATGGCGGTGAAGGTCATAGGTGGTCAGTCCATAGGTAAGATCCTCCAAGGTCTCGTCACCGATGAAGATGCCATAGACATCGTAGTTGTTGAGCGAATGGCGGCAGTGTTCCAACTCATCGTAGTGGATGACGGAAACGAGCGGATGCAGTATTGGTGCGCCGATGTATCGGGCATAGTCATTGACGCTGTGTACCTTCAGTATTTTATTCATTGCGGCTGCAAAGTTACACATTTTTTTGCAGATTCCGTGGATTTGGTAGAACAATCCGTGTTTTAATTAACAATATGACAGCATTTTCGCCGTACCTTTGCACCCAGTTAAACAAATTAATAAAACAAAAGAATAATATGGCAAAGATTGCATTAGGCACCTGGGCTTGGGGCGCAGGAGCATTTGGAGGAGACAAGGTATTCGGCAGCAAGACCGACGTGGAGAACCTGAAACCCGTATTCGATGCGGCGATGAAGGCTGGTTTGAGCCTGTGGGACACGGCTACGGCATATGGCATGGGCGAATCGGAAAGAATACTTGGCAAACTGGCTAAGGAATATAAGCGTGAAGACGTTCAGATTTCCACGAAGTTCACGCCGCAGATTGCCGAGGTGTTCGAGAATTCTGTAGAGAAGATGGCTGATGCCTCTATTGAGCGCATGGGATGCGACTATATTGACATCTACTGGATTCACAACCCGATGGACGTGGAGCGTTGGACACCCGGACTGATACCCCTGCTGAAGAGTGGTAAGGTGAAGCGCGTGGGCGTTTCGAACCATAATATCAAGGAGATTCAGCGCGCCAACGAGATACTGGGCGAGGCAGGCTTCAAGGTGAGTGCCGTTCAGAACCACTTCTCACTGCTCTATCGCTCGTCAGAGAAAGGTGGTGTGCTCGACTATTGCAAGGAGAACAGCATCGAATTCTGGGCCTACATGGTGTTGGAGCAGGGAGCACTCTCCGGTAAATACAACAAGGAGAACCCGCTACCCGCAGAAAGTGAGCGCGGACAGAAATACAACCCCGTGCTGCCGCAGTTGGAAGCATTGACTGACGAGATGAAGGCCATCGGTGAGAAA
>ODAJ011871474.1_pt1 | contig 12718 bp, 16 predicted proteins | sample 1539241 | NCBI WGS metagenome assembly ODAJ01 (sample SAMN02144231, study PRJEB22623) | gut metagenome | biome: sheep rumen | host: Ovis aries | place: New Zealand | reverse complement strand
CGAACGTTCGGAAACGTCAGAAGGACGTCTTTTGGTTAGTGGTGGGAATTGTCTGATAATTTATATTGAAGTCTAACGATTTAAACGGTGAAATTATGTAAAAAGTATTTGACCTACGTGTAGTAGTATGTTAATGTATAATCAGATATTGACAAAGACACTTTACATTTGAAAGGGGTGTTATTATGACATTAGTACAAGCGAAGAAATTAAGAGAATACGTTGAGCAATTTGTAGACAAAGACTTTTATATTCCTTGGGGTTCTATGTCAACATCACGTTGTCACGTACGTTGCCATAAGTCAGATGATTATGACGGTGGTTGGAGTGTCAGAGTATACGACAACGAAACGTGGTCAATTATTGAAGTGGGAAACCCTAACCGTTCGTCAGTTCGCGGTTTGGTAACATTCGCCAAGTATGGTGATATGTAATAGATTAAGAAAGTAGAGGTATTTAAGATGGAAGAATTAACCACAATCACAACCCAGAAACTTGTCAACAAGGAGTTGAAAGACTACACCAAGAAATTGAAAAATTGCGGTGACAATATCCGTAAGAACTACATTAAAATTTCATTCTTATTAAATGAGATTGAAAACACGGAATGTTACCTAGATGACGGGTTTGAAGACACAATCGACTACGCGTCCAAGGTCTTGAACATTCAGAAGACAACAACCTACAATCTATTGAAAATCGGTAAAGAGTTTATCGCGGAGTCTGGGGAACGAACCGTGTTGACCGACAAGGGCAACGACTACGGTGTATCACAACTTCAAGCACTTCTCCCCGTCGGGGTTGAACGTGCGAAGGAACTACACGACGAAGGAACAATCACCCCAGATATGAGCGTGCGCCAGATTAAGCAAATTATCAAAGACGAAATCAACCCAGAACCAGAGGACGAAGACACCGACGTTGTGGACGGTGAAGTTGTAGACGAAACAGACAATTACGTACCCGTTTTTGGTGATATTCAGTTCTTGAAGGACGGAACAATTATCCCGTCTGGAGTAGTTCCCGAAACATTCATTTTGAAAGTAGAAGAATTATATAAAGACCTTTTGGAAGACTTCCAAACATTAGATGAGGAATAAACGGAAAATCCGTTTATAATAAATTTTAATTTGCTGACCCTATCGGCAATACGGGGGAGAAAGTAGAGGTGCTATATGAAAGCATTAGTATTTGGAAAGAAAAGACAGACAAAGGAAGGAAAGACATTCACCGCGTACGTGACAAAATTGACAAAGAAAGACGGTTCAGAGTTGACCGCAAGCGTTCGTTTTCGTGAAGAATGTGGCGCGCCTAAATTAGAAGAATGTCCTTGTTATATCGAATTCGATAAAAAGGACGCTAATATGTCATTTAAGACAATGGAAGTTGCCGACAACGAAACGGGAGAAATTAAAACCGTAGATTCTAACACTTTATGGATTCAGAAGTGGAATATGTCAGCGGAAAAATACGTTGACCACTCTTTAGATGATTTTGAGTAATTCCGAACGTTCGGAAAACTAATTGTGAGCGCGACCCCGTGGGAATAATTCTCACGGGGTATTTTGAAAGGTGATAAATTATGAATTATTGGAAAATTATTAAAGAAATTAAATTTATTCACGAAACATTGAACAACGCTAACCGTCACGACAAAATCGATATAGACATAAGCGAAGATATTGACACGTCTTTATCGATTATTTTATACGAACTAGTCACGAACATTCCGACGGACGTGTTAAGAGGTATAGTAAAGATTGCGAAAGAAGGTGAGGACAATGACAACTCTTGAATATTTAAAACAACCCGAACTAGGGAAGACCGCCAGAGAATTGCGACGTAGTAAAAGACTATCTATGACCGCGTTTGCGGAGTCCATAGGGGTAACACGCCAGACGGTTTATAATTTTGAACACGGTATCACACAATCAATGGAACTGTTACAAGCATATTTACAATTAAGGGGTGAAGGAAATGACAACGGAACAGATTTTACAAATGAACATTAAACAACTAGAGAAGTTGACACCAAAAGAACTACGTCAAAGTGTGTCAACTTTGCGGTCTACTTCACGTAAACGATACGAAAGAGTTGTCGAAAGTGAATTGTATTCCCCGTCCGTGGAGTCACTACGCAAAAGCGCAACACAAAAAATTTTTACACCATTAAGGGAACTAGCGGACGAACAATTAATAAACGAATTCAAGCGTTATCGTCAATTTTTAAAAGCCCCAACGTCAACCGTTGGTGGTGCTAGAAAATCGAACAAAAAACTACGTGAGGAAACAAAGAAGGCAACCAAAAATACAAGTTTAAACGTTGATGATTTATCCGTTGACGAATGGTTACATTATTATTATCTAGTTGATGAAGCAAGAAAAACCGAAGTAGGCAACGCTTTATATTATGGTCACGCAAAAGATACTGTAATGGAAGTTTTCAACAAGTATAGAAACCAACGCGGAGAAACCAAAGAAGAAAACAAAAGGCTTAACCGTAAAATCTTGAAGGAAGTTGAAAAGAGGTTACAAGACATATATGACGAAGAAAACAAACCATCAGCGGTATACCCTAGTCAACTATTTAAAGAGTGAAAATGACATACCTATTAATGTTAGGGATATAAAGCGCTATCGAAAAAATAAAATTGAATATTACAATTATCCCGTTGCGTTCGATATTGAAACGTCGTCATTCTATGAAGGCGAAGGGGAAGTCAAAGAAGAACGCGCTTGTATGTATGTATGGCAAATGTGTCTTGGTGATAGTGATTTTATTGTTGTTGGACGAACGTGGGAAGAATGGTTATATTTTATTCGACTACTACGAAAAAAATTTCATTTAAAAAAAGACCGTGTACTTATAATCTGGGTTCACAATCTAGCGTATGAAATGCAATTCATACGAAAGTTTTTTCAATGGGATAAAGTCTTCGCGTTAGATACCAGAGAACCCCTATATATGCGGACAAAGTTTGGAATCGAATTCCGTTGTAGTTATAGACTATCGGGTTACCGTCTGGAGAAACTAGCGGAAAATTTACAACGCCATAAGATGGAAAAGTTAGTTGGAAATTTGGACTATTCAAAGGTAAGACATAGCAAAACACCAATATCCCCAGATGAAATGGACTATAATATAATGGACGTACGTATTGTATGTGCTTATATTTCCGAACGTTTGGAAATTGATGGAAATATAACCAAGATACCGCTAACGAAAACGGGTTACGTTCGAAATGCTTGTAAATTGGCTTGTTATGGTTCAGACCACACGGACGGAAAGTATATCCGTTATCGTCAAAAGATGAAGGCGTTGACAATGACGGAACACGAATATAGATTACTACGTTGTGCGTTTATGGGTGGTTATACCCACGCAAATAGTTTTTATATTGATGAAGTTCTGGAAAACGTAACGTCACAAGATTTCACGTCGTCTTACCCTTATGTTTTAACGTTCAAATATCCGTGGTCTAAAGGTATATTGTGCTATCCTACAATCGACGAAGTTATGAAGGAACTAGACCGATATGGTTGGGTGCTAGATTTAGAATTGTACAATGTACAATCTACCACAATTCAAGACGATTTCTTATCGTATTCACGTTGTATAGATTGCAAGGGTTACACATTGAACAATGGTCGTATCAATTCCGCGGAATATATCCACGTCGTTGTCACGTCGATTGACTTGGATATAATTTTAAGGACGTACAAGTGTCTGGGCGGTATTAAGATTGTGCAAGCATACAAATATTATTTGTCTTACTTACCCACCGACTTCATAGTTGAAATGTTGTCGTACTACGTAGGTAAGACGGAGTTGAAAGACGTAGAAGGAAAAGAGGAAGAATATTTACACAACAAAGAAAATTTAAACAGTTTCTACGGAATGGTTGTTACTTCACCCGTACGTGACACAATCAAATATGTAAATGATGAATGGATAAGCGAAAAGACGACATACGAAAAAGGTATTGCAAAATATAACAATTCTTCTTCCCGTTTTATGCCTTGGGTCGTTGGTGTATTTGTCACCGCCTACGCCCGTCGCAACCTATGGTCTGGAATTTTGGAGTGTGGTTCTGACTATGTTTATAGTGACACCGATAGTGTGAAACTATTGAACTTCGAAGACCACAAAGAATATTTTGAGAATTACAACAAGGGTGTTGTTGAACACTTACACCGTGTTTGTGAACATCATAAAATTCCTTGGGATATGGTAGCACCGAAGACGGTAGAAGGTAAAGAGAAAATTCTGGGTGTATGGGATTTTGATGGTTTTTATACACGCTTTAAGACACTAGGCGCAAAACGATATATGGTTGAAAAAGAAAATGGCGAAATCTCTTTGACCGTTGCTGGATTGAACAAAAAGAAGGCTATTCCATATATGCTAGACAAGTTCGGGCGCGATAAAATATTCGACGCGTTTACAGATGACGAGTTTCACATATCTAGTCTTGAAGTTCCCGAAGACTATTCGGGTCGTACCGTGTCAACATATATCGACGAAGAAACAGAGGGCGACGTGGTTGATTATCTGGGTAATGTAGGACACTATCACGAATTGTCTAGCGTCCACATTCGCAACGGAAAATATACGTTATCATTATCCGAAGACTATATCAAATTTTTGTTCGGAATAAGAAAGAAGGTTTTATAGATGGAAAAACAAAAAATAGAATATTATTCACTAGATAAAATATTGAAGAAGAACACACAATACAAAGTGATTTTCGGTAAACGTTCCAACGGTAAGACGTACGCGGTGTTAGAACGTGCGATAAAACGTTACTTCAAAGATGGGTGTGAACTTGCCTATATCCGTCGAAATGACGTAGATATGAAGGGGAAAAATGCGACGACACTATTCAATAATCACGTTGAAAATGGATTGATAGAAAAATACTCCAAAGGCGTATGGACGGACGTGTTTTACTCTGGACGACGTTGGTATTTTTGTAGATGGGAAGAAGACGACAAAGGACACCGTCAAATGATTAAAGACGAAAAACCTTTTTGTTATGGTTTCGTTTTATCTGGAATGGAACACGACAAGTCTACGTCATACCCCCGTGTCAGAATGATTGTATTTGATGAGTTCTTATCCCGTGGATATTATCTCCCCGACGAATTCATTTTGTTTATGAATTGTCTTTCTACTATTGCCAGACTACGGACGGACGTAGAAATTTATATGTTAGGAAATACCGTCAACAAATATTGTCCGTACTTTGCGGAAATGGGATTGAAGAACGTCAAGACAATGGAACAAGGAACAATCGACGTGTACCGCTACGGTGATAGTGGGTTAAAGGTCGCGGTGGAATATACAAGTCCTACAACGGGCGCAACGGGTAAAGGAAATGTCCTATTTGCATTTAACAACCCTAAATTGCAAATGATTACACACGGGGATTGGGAAATTGATATATACCCACACTTGCCCTATCGTTATAAGTCGGAAGATATTATTTACACTTACTTTGTAGAATTCGATGGTGAGAAGTTACAATGTGAAATAATACGAGGTGGAGAAGATGAAGACGGAAAACGTATTGACGCTATGATTACATATATCCACCAAAAGACAAGTGAGTGGAAACACCCAGACAAAGACGTTATCTTTTCCCCAGAGATTTCACCATTACGGAATAGGTACACCCGAATAACTAACCCGATTGACCGACGCACACAAAAGATTTTAGAATGTTTTAAACGTGATAAAGTCTTCTACCAAAATAATGAAGTCGGGGAGATTATGAACAACTATTTGAAGTGGTGCAATTAGTGAGGTGTTAAAATGAAAAGATTATTCTTTAAACTGTTCCGCAAGTGGATAAAGAAAGAATGTCCGCACGTTTGCGCGTGGTGTAAGTACAAAGACATTTGTGATTTATAAAATAAAACGGTCGGAGTGTTTCAAATGAAACATTTTCCGACCGTTCGGAAATGGTTACTTCTTCAAAAGTTCGTTGACCTTCTTTTGAATAGTAGAGGGATTGTAACCACTAGCGCGTAATTTGTCTTTGCGTTCTTGACCGTTACCCCATAGCCCTTTAATCACTTCACGAGCAATTTCTTCCGTGGTTTTCTTGGGTGTCTGGGGAGTTGTTACGGTTGTAGTGTTTGGTGCGGTACAAAATAACTGTCTTTCCGCTTTGCGTCGTTTATTTAGACCACTTAATACTTGACCGCCAGACTTGTTATATAATAAGATAGCGTCCGCAATTTGCCCCTTGTTGCGTTTGCCATTCTTAACAAGTTTTAATAGATTACCAGAACCACAATTATATGCGAATGATACAAGCGCGTCAAACTCGTTTTGATTGAATTTATACCACTTCGACAAATTGTTTACCGCCTTTTCGGAAGTTGCAACGTCTTCCTTCAAGTATTCGTCCGCTTTTGTCTGGGTGATTTTGTCCGTAGACTTAACCCCTTTCGTGTGACCGTAGCCAATAGTAAGAACGCCCGACGGGTCTTTGTATGCGGTCAACTTGCAACCTTCAAATGACTTAATAAGTTCTAAGCCTTTTTCGGAAATCTTCATTTTTCGTCACTTCCCTTCATAAATAAAAACACTTTGTCAAGCGTATCGCTTAAACTTTCAATCGCGCGTGTGTTTTCTTTTAGTGTAGTTTCTAACGTGTCTTGTAAGTATTTTTCGTGTTGTCTGGAATTCCAAAGGGCAAAAATTGCGACCGCAATAGGAAATCCAAGTGTGCTAACTAAATTGGTGAATTCTTCCATTTTCTTATTTCCTCACTTTCTTTTATGAACCAGCAACCGCTAATATATACGTTAAGTTTGAAGTGCTAAACCCAGACGGAAACGCCTTTTGTACAACGTTTGGATTCGAGCAAACTTTAAAAGCACCGTCGTCAAGATACAAATTCCATTCGTTTTCTTGACGTCTTATCACGCCTAAACAATTTAGTAATGCGCTACCGCTTGAAGTTAAAACGTCACAATGCGCGTGTATTTCATATATATTATTTCGAACGTGAATAATATCATTGACAAAATAATATCTTCCAAAATTCGGAATTCTTAAATAATTACATTTGCGAAGGTTGGTAGAAGTTTCGATTCTTATAACGGGGTCTACAATCGAACATTCCGCGCGTAGTGTTCCCGTCAATGTTTCGATTTCTTCCAAGTCTTTTTTGCGTTGATTTTTTCTAGACTTGTTTTGATATAACGTGATGTTAAAACTCATAAATACACCCCACTTTCTAAAATTTGAATAAGTTCATTTCGTTCGTCTTCGGTCAATGGTATATCTTCAAGTACAATTCGTTCAACTTCGGTGTACCCCGATAAGTCACCAAGTTTTTTTGTCATATTGCAAGGATAACCACTAAAACCATTTTGGAAGGCTGGAACACTTTGTTTTGGTCGTTCTATAATAAGGAAGGGTTTTTGTACTCCAAGAATACCACCAGAAGAACCAACACCACCACCCGATTTAATATCGGGTTTCATTCCCATAACGTTAGACGCTACGGACGGGGCTTGTGATATTGCACTACCCGTTGCACCTAGAACCGCACCACCTAGACCGCCAGAAAGACCACCAGACACACCAGAAGAAACCACGTTTGCAATATTACCAACTAGACCTAGACCCGATTGAATAGCCCCAGAGTAGTCGCTTGAAGTCACGGGGATAGTAGTAGAACAATGCCCTTGGTATTGGAATTTTACCGAACCATCAACCACAATGTAAGCAATACATATTCCCGATAATATATCAACGTGATATACGACTTGTAACGCCTTCGCCATTATTAAGTCAATGTCAACCGATACAACACCGATATATGGTAGATATAACGACGTTGTTTTGGTATATGGTGAGTAGTCAAGATATGAACCCCAAAACTCGTGTATGTTTAGTGTTCCACAATCGACTTCTACCCAACGACTTGACGCGTACGGAAGTGATATTCCCGTTTTAATAACTCCATACATTTTCACTTCTTTACTTCCACCCGTAGGCGGTGACACGGGAACAAGAGAACAACCCATAATAGCGTCGTATGGACTTGTAACCATTTTCTTTAACGCGTCCACCTTTTCACCCAACCCCGTTGACGTGTCTAAAATATCGGATATTACGTCCGTCCATAAATAATTTGATACATTTTGAAGTTGCGATTGCGTACATACGAACGCGGTGAAAAATCCCGTATTCAATCCACTAATAGAAGGTAGTGACGGGATAGGTATTGTGTCACTTGTGTCGTCGAAGTTTCCTTCACCACCCCCACCGCCAGAAGAACCGCCACCGTCAACGTACGGGTCGGTGTCAACGGGTTCTAAAGGTTCGACACCCTCGATTTCTAAATATCCATAAAATGTTATTTTTGAATCCGAAAAATTTTGTGGTTCACCAACTACCAAAGAAACGGGAACGTTTAAAAGTTTAGCAATTCCCGTGTCAACATCAGATTTGTATAATGGCGAACTCGAATATGATGAGAAATATAGAAATTTCTTTGTTTCTTTATTTCTAAATAATATCAACGGTGAAATATTATATTTCATACCATAACCGCCCGAATAATAACCACCCATTGACAAATTAAAATAAGTGGTGTTAACTTTTACTCTAGTTCTAACCCTACAATAAAAGAAAGTTGTCGGGTTGTTATTTACGTCCGATTCCAAAGAAATATTGTTATTTGTCGAATGATAATATGTCGCATTTTCAAATCCCCATTGGTTTAATGGTGTAGCCCGATTTTCAAATACTCCGACCGTTACCAATTTATCACTTATAGAATCATAAATATCACTAGCAAACGTATTCCCAAAATGTAATTCGTCGCCCACATTTAGCGTGTTGTTAATATCTAAATCGATAATAATAAATGGTATTTTTTTATTATTAAAAGGTATTGTACCAGCGGTCACCGTATAATTCGGGGTATAATTTGCCATTTTGTTTCACCTCCTAAAATACCCCGTGAGGTTTCCCCACGGGGTAAGTTTTACTAACGTTCGGAAATTATGCTACATAGAACACAACAAAGTTTTCATTTCCGTCGTTCCACATTCCTTGAGTGTAGTGATAGAAGTTATTGGTGAAATCACCCTTTGCGTTGTACTGTGAAGTCACATAACGGTCAATGTTTGCTACGCCCAAGGCGTCACGGTCGAACATAACCGCAATAATACCAGACGCGTCGATTGTGTGACCACCAGAAGTCTGAATTTTGATAGCACTTGTAGAGTCAAAGTCGTAATCAATACCAGAACCTTGCCAGAAAACTGTTCTTTCCGCACGTGGTAACGCGGTGTACTGTTCATTGAAGGTGTCAGATTGTAAGAAAACGTCCGCGGAGTTTGCAAACTCTGACAACATTACGATATGCAATCGGTCGTCGGGTGTAAATCTTTCCATACCACCCATATTAAATAAAGTTGACATAACTTTGATACGGTCAATGTAGTTTTTAAATACATAGATTGCGTGTCTGATTGCGTCGGGGGAATGCATAAAGTCGTCCTTTGTTAAAGGTGTAGACCCAGACGGTAAAGTGTCGTTATACAACTTCAAAAGGTTAACCGCCTTAACACCAGATACACCCGTATAAGTTCCAGAAGGGAATTCGCTATACAAGGTTTCACCAATCATATTATTAATTGCACGCATAATCAAAGCGTCTGTCTTAACGGTTGCGGAGTTGTTGACACTAGTGTAAAGCATTGATACAAACGCGTTCAACTGTGTCACATTGTCAAATGATGATTTCACTTGTTTAGAAGTGATTGACAACTGAATATCGAACGTAATACGGTCATTGAAAAACTTCGCGGTAACGTTCGGTTTCTTAAATACATTAGGGTCATAAGATTGACCGTCTTGAAGTTCCCACACTTCGTTTTCTTGTGCTTCGGGAAGTGCTACGGAAATCTTTTCCAAGATTGAACCATACTCCCAACCGTCTACTAATACGGAAGGCGCGCGACCACCGTATACACGGTCTACAAAGACCATACGTCCAACGTGGTCAATCAATGAACGTACATAGTTGTCAAATCCCATCACGTTCTCAATCTGTTCTCCAATGTCTACGATATTGGAAAGGTCTTCCGCTACTACAATGCTATCACCTAAATTTTCTTCGGTGATTGTGTTAATAAGATTATAAATCTGTTCTACTTTCATTATTTTTCACCTCTTTTTCTATGCTTGTGTATAAGTTACTGTGTCACCCGTTGCTAAAGCAATAGTGCCACCGTTTGGAAGTGTTGCGGTGTATGTTCCTTCGGTTTCTGTAAAGTTTAACACGCAATCGTCTAACGCGGTCGGTGTTCCAGATACCACAACGGTCAAGCCACACAACAAAAATACTTTTCTATTGTTGTTTTTTACCCTTCCATAAGTTCCCGTGATTGTTTTTGCTACCCCAGACGTAAGTGCTACGTCTTTAAGGTCGATAATTTGATAGCCACCTCTGTACATTTGCTTACCTCACTTTCTTGTACTTTGATTTTGTTTCTATGTTTAACGATTTGAATATGTAGAAATCGTTAGAACCTTGTCAACGTCGGGAAAGACCACATTATAAATGTAATTCCACAACCACAAGTTTCTCTGACTTTCTATCATCATTTGACTCGTGGTTACCCCTATGTTCCCCGAACGGGTCAACGTTCTACTATCTGAATGTGAACCGCTACCCGTATCGGTTAAATTGTCCGTCCTTGCGTCGGTCAAGTTGTTTGTTTGTGTGCTTGAACCCGTGGCGGTGTTCGTGTTCGAAGTTGTTGAACCCGTGGAAGTGTCACCGACCGCGGTGGACGAATTAAACCCATACACGTCATTTTCCGTCGAACCCGTACCAGAACCGTTGACGGTCTGGGTGTCAGACGTTCCAACCGTTCCCGTATGGGTTGTATTTTGTGTTCCCGTATGGGTTAAGGTGTCGGTCGTTGTACCGCTTGACGTTTCTGTTTCGGTCATATCGTAGTTTGAAATGGGGTCGTATTCGTATGATAATGTTTCGTATAATTCCGACCAATTACGCCCAAACATTGAAAATAAGACACTTGCCAAAGTGGTTATATTTTCATTAGTCAATTTTTCGTTGTCACCTAAAAGTCTACACAACAACGGTGATACAAACTTCTGACCGCTTATATTTCCATAATATTCTAGGTCTAAAGCGGTGTCGTCAATGTCATTCTTCCAAGGCACGTCTAACAACGATAAAGCCTTAAATATTCCACCGTCAATTAAAACGTCGTCAAATACGTCAATTAGATGATTCTTCCTCATTTTCTTCACCGTCCTTTTCTTCGTCTTCTTCCTTTGTTTCGTCCGTTGTTGATATGTTTATATCTATGTTGATAACTTTTTCATCTTCCGAACGTTCGGAATTGTCACCGTCGTTGTCAACGTCTTCTGGGTCAGTTTCGTCTGTTTCAATATCTGGGTCAACGTCTTCTGGGGTTGTTTCTTCTTCGATTGTTTCTCCATCTTCGGAAACGTCACCGTCGTTGTCAACGTCTTCTGGGTCAGTTTCGTCTGTTTCAATATCTGGGTCAATGTCTTCGGGTTCTCCATTTTCATCTAATCCACCTTCGGGAAGAATTCCTACAAATGATTTATCTAAATCCCACACACTATTAAGTTTGACATTTAATTTTGATAGGTCATATTTTTCTCCATATAATTCACGCGCGTCGTCACAAAACTTTAAACGCCAATTCAACATATTATTTACGTAGGGAATAAGTGCGTCGTCCATCATTTCGGATTCGCTTGCCACCATTCGCTCACGTTTCATATTGTAGTTTGAGTTCAAGCCTATTTCGTTATACCACGACGCTTTGATATATTGCTCGTATTCGATAAGGTCTTTAATAGTTCGTGAACTTGACGAAGTCTTGTCGTTTCTTATTCCGTCGAAAAATTCACTTGAACTAATAGCCCCAAACTGACCATCTACAATATCGTTTAGAAACTGTTTCGCACTTTCAAAAGTTCTATCGTCGTCCGCGGAAATCAAATTATCGATACGATAACAAATTGAAAGCATATTCATAGATATTTCGTTTTCGTTCATCATAGCCCCATATTTTGCGAACATAGGTAGAAGACCGATACCATACGCGTCATTTCTTGCGCGCACACAATCTTTTCCGATTTCCAAATTTTTAGAAAAGTTCAAATATGGGTTTGATACCGTATATAGTGTTGGTTCATAGTAGGCGTTAAGCATACCACCAAGACCACCAAACATTAAATACAACCCGTCTTCCCCGTGACCTTCTGGAATGTCTGTCACTTCTGTCAGACACGCGTTCCCGTGAAGTTGTAACAACATTTCTAAATTGTGTTGTGGTATTGTATCGGGTAAACCTTCCCATATAAAAATTTCTTGCGTACGTGCTAACATATATAGAACAATGTCGCGTGTACGTTCTTTCTTGTCGTATAATTTATATTTGTTCTTGTCGTCCCATAATAAATTAAATACGTCGTCGAACATATAACACCTCTTTCTATATCCTTCCAACCATCAACCCGACCAACCAACCACAAACACCGTTTTTTATTTTATATTAGTTTCTTAACTAATATAAAATCAAGATAAAAAATATTTGTCATTGTTTGATAATTTATATTATTATCAGACAATTCCCACCACTAACCAAAAGACGTCCTTCTGACGTTTCCGAACGTTCG
>ODAJ011883730.1_pt1 | contig 12720 bp, 9 predicted proteins | sample 1539241 | NCBI WGS metagenome assembly ODAJ01 (sample SAMN02144231, study PRJEB22623) | gut metagenome | biome: sheep rumen | host: Ovis aries | place: New Zealand | reverse complement strand
CATAGGGAAGATCTGGTTCGGATTTTGTTGGTTTGGTGCGCGAGGCGGGACTTGAACCCGCACGTCCGGAGTGGACACTAGAACCTGAATTAGATTTGGACCGTTACGGCATGTGTCGCATAGTGTCGCCAAGTACCCCTCAAGCCGTTGAAAATACTAGCTTTTTTGAACTTTTCGCCCGCAAATCCAGCACCCGCGCCAGATGCAAAAAATCAACAGTTCGTTGGATGTTTGTTGGATGTTTTTACCGCAGGCATCCTGGAAAAGAGTTCTAATAAACATTGAATTTTTATACTGGTGCTTATCTGCTTCAAACCCGAGATATAAAAATGAAAGTCAAAAAATGGAGGTTTGAATTATGCAGAAATCTATCTTTGAACAGTGCGGCGGCACCTATACACAGGTTGGAGACTACCTTCTTCCAGATCTGATAATCGATGAGACTGAACAGCAGCCTATCGGCAAATATGGTCGCATGCGGAAACGCTATCTGAAGGAGCATAGACCGATCCTGTTTTCAAATCTGCTGTTGTCCGGCAAATTGGATCAGCATCTGGCAGAGATCGATCATGCCTGTGTTGAAGGTATCGACCTCCTCACCCGGCAGATGGCTGACCAGGAAGGTGTGACCGAAGCGCTCAAAGCTGCCGATCAGATGGAATGGGTCAGACGGATGAACAACATCCAGAATCGCGCCGAAGAGATCGTGCTGAACGAGCTTGTCTATTGCTAAGGAGGTGCTGAGATGCAGGTTCTGGAAGACCTTTATTTAGGAGATGTGCATCCCAGTGAGCGCAGCTTTAAAAAGGGCAGCCAGTATTCCAGGGCGCTCAATGAGGCTGTGAAGGCTGGGGATGCGCTGCTCGATACCTTAACTGAAAAGCAAAAGGAACAGTTTGAAGCATATATGACCGTGCAACGAGAGGTCAACGTACTGAACGACTGTGAAACCTTTATATACGCTTTCCGCCTTGGCGCAAAGATTATGATTGATGTGCTGACGGATGGAAAGATGAAAGAAATCTGATATTATAGCTGGGTCCGGAGAATGCAGTTTGACTGATTCTCCGGACTTTTCGGATTAAAGCTTAAAAACTGAAATTTTGTTCCGGATCTTCCGTAAAAAAATTACGGAACTTGTTGACTCATCCTTCAGTTCTGGTTATAATAGACGCGAGGATGGTGATTTTTATGCTAAAGCTATTTGAGGTCAGCGGATTTAAAAATTTCAAGGATACGATCAAACTTGATTTTTCGGATGTCCGTGACTATAAGTTCAATTCTCAATGTATCACCGATCACTTGATCGGGAAGGCCATCATCTACGGCAAAAATTCTATCGGCAAAACTAATCTCGGCCTGGCGATCTTTGATCTTGTCTCTCACCTGTCGTCCAAGAATGTGACGCCTGGCTTATACGACTATTATCTGAATGTTGCAAGCCTCAATGAATATGCGGAGTTTCATTATGCTTTTGTCTTCGGCATGGATCAAATAGACTACCGCTATCGCAAGGATGAGAAGCAGTCTTTGATATACGAGAAGCTGATCCTGAACAGGGATTTGCTTTTTGAGTATGATTACAGTAAGAAGCGCGGCAACACAGATGGTATCAAAGCCTTAGCGCCAACTCTGAATTGGACTTTTCAAGACATGGATTGCATCCTGAAATATGTCATCAACAACACCGTTCTGGAGGATTCTCATCCCCTACGGCAGATGATGCGATTCGTGACAAAAATGCTTTGGTTCCGCAGCCTGGATGAGAACCGGTACATTGGTTATAAGTCCAAGAGTGACGATTATTATGACTTTATCTTTGAGCCTGACACCCTCAAACAGTTTGAGGGCTTTCTGCACGCTGCCGGCGTCGAGGACAACCTGACCGTCAAGAAAGATACCGACGGCAAACGCCGACTGTACTTCGATACTGAGAAGCCGCTTCCCTTTTTCCGCGTAGCTTCCAGTGGCATGAAGGCGTTGTATACTTTTTATTATTGGTACAAAACTGCTCAGGACGCCTCTTTCATATTCATTGACGAGTTTGACGTCTTCTATCATTATGAGCTTGCCGAGAGTATCGTCATGATACTGGAGAAGATGACAAATACGCAGATCATCATCACTTCGCATAATACAAATCTGCTGACAAACCGGATCATGCGCCCCGACTGTTATTTCGTCCTCACAAAAGACAGGCTCACCTCTCTTGCAAATGCCACAACCAGAGAACTGCGCGAGGGGCATAACTTGCAGAAGCTCTACATGAGCGGTGAGTTCAATGGATAGTGGAAAGATTTCAGATCCTTGTCTGAGCTTTACAATTACATATTCAAGGACGAAGATCCAAACACCATCGATTATCTCCAGCTTTTGAAAGAGCAAGAGAATAATCCGACGAAGAAGCTGATCTTTGACAGAAGCTACGTCGCTTTCCTATTCGCTATTCTTTTTACCTTCTGCCAAATCATTGTAAACCCTGCAAATCGTAAACTTGCGTAACTCAAATTGAGATTGAAAATATAAAGCTGTTGCGATATAATGATAATCAGTATTGCATCTACTATAAGCTCATAGAAAAAGGTGAACAAAATGGCAATGAATTACAATAAACTCTGGAAATTATTAATTGATAGAAACCTAATGAAGAAAGATCTGCGTGAAATGGCAGGATTGTCGACTAATGTGATTGCCAAAATGGGTAAAAATGGGGATGTTTCCACGGAAGTTCTCCGTAAGATCTGTAAAGCCTTGGACTGTGGGTTAGATGATATCGTTGAAATAGTACCAGATGAAGGCGCAGAGTGCAGAAAAACGAACAAGTGATGCTTTTTTAATATGGAGAGTTGTGATATGAACAAGAGAGAATACAGTGCCGGTGCTGTTAAACACTCTTTTTGGTTCATGGAGTTTCGCAGGGTAGTATCTCTACGTGGAGAAGGGAAATCCTGGGAAGAGATCAGGGACATGAATGAAAAAGAAAACATATTTGGAGCTCCGACTGCACTTCGCGCTACACAAATTTATAATACAGTGTCTGCGCGGGTTAAGAGCCTGAATGAGAGCTTCTATCCGATATTCGAGGCATGTGATCTGGCATCGCAGAAGCTTTTTGCACTTGTAGCTGCAATGACTTATGACATGCTTTTCGGGGAGCTGGTTTATGAGCTCATCCGCGAAAAAATGATCATCGGCAGCAACGAGCTTGCCGATAGTGATCTGAGGATATTTTTCAAAGATAAGCAGCAACAAAGTGAGAAAGCAGCGGCCTGGACTGAAGCGACAATCAAGAAACTGATGGTTTCTTACAAGTCCATGCTTTACGAGGCAGGCGTTACAAACAAAGCGAAGAATGTCCGAGAGATTTACAAGCCTCTTCCCGATCCGGCAATGGAACGCTGGATGCAGGATCAGGGCCTGACATATCAGCTGAAAGCTATTACGGGGGTGAGATGATGGCAGGATTACAGGAACGTTTGGATCAGATGGAAACTGCCATCCACAAGCCGGCATTTCGGGAAAGCAGCGGCCGTGCCAATGAAGTGAATTACTGGGTTTTCGACTACGAACCTGCCAAGGAACTGGAAGTCCGTGAACGGATCGAATACATGAAGAAGAAAAATGCCAAAGGCACGGATGGATTTGAACTGGTGGTCTTCGATCTCTATGACATGATCATGGACTATCTGGAACAAAAGGACTTCGTGAAATCCTATGAACGGTATGAGGCAAGAAGAGGGTTTGATTATATTGTCCGGGCAGTTTCCACTTCCATGAAGATGAACGAGGATGACAGTATTCTGATTCAAAAAATAGTGGAGCAGACGCCGGAGAATGCCATCGTATTTCTGACGGGCGTAGGAAAATGCTATCCTCTTCTGCGGTCTCACAAAATCCTGAACAACCTGCATCAGTCCGTGCTGAAAGCGCCGGTGGTCCTGTTCTTCCCCGGCACATATACCGAACAGGAACTCATCCTGTTCAATGAGATCAAAGACGACAATTACTACCGAGCATTCAAACTTGTGAAGTGAGGATAGAGATATGCAGATTATCGATATGTTCAAAAAGCCCATCACCAGAGATATTCAGGGTGTTGTCATTGCCGGTCAGGGCGAAAAGGCCAATATCGCTACAGAGCTGGAAGAATATGTTGTGACGCCGGAGCTGCAGCGCCACTTTGCAGATTTCTTTTCTGCTTACGCGAAGGGGATCAACGGGGAGACCACCAAGATGGGCGTTTGGATCTCCGGCTTCTTCGGAAGCGGTAAATCTCACTTGCTGAAGATTTTTTCCTATATTCTTGATAATGAAGTCGTCGGCGGCAAGCGTGCCATCGATTACTTTATCGACGATAAAAAAATCTCCGACCAGATGGTGCTGGCGGATATGCAGCTGGCAGCCAACACTCCTTCGGATATTATCATCTTCAACATCGATGCCAAGAGCGAATCCGATGGCAAGACCAATAAGGACGCAATCGTCAATGTATTCCTGAAGGTTTTCAACAACTCTCTCGGATTCTGCGGAGCCATTCCTTATCTGGCCGATCTGGAACGCAAGCTCACGGAGGACGGAAAGTACGAAGAGTTCAAGGAAACCTATCAGAGAGTTACCGGACATGACTGGTATGAAGAGCGTCATGAATTCCTCTCCCGTCAGGATGGCGTTGTGGATACCCTGATCGAAATGGGTTACATGAGCGAGAAGGCGGCCTGGAACTGGTGCGATGCAGCCATCGGTGATTATCAGATCAGCATAGAGGATTTTGCAAAACGCGTAAAATCCTACATCGACCGGAAAGGCAACAATCACCATGTCGTTTTCCTGGTGGATGAGATTGGACAGTATATCGGTGATGACAGCAAGCTGATGCTGAACCTGCAGACGGTAACGGAAGAACTGGGCAAAGAATGCAAGGGAAAAGCTTGGGTCATCGTGACCAGCCAGCAGGATATCGACTCGATCACGAAGGTGAAAGGCAACGATTTCTCCAAGATTCAGGGGCGTTTCGATACCCGCCTCTCTCTGTCCTCCGCCAACGTCGATACCGTCATCAAGAAGAGAATCCTGGACAAGACCGATACAGCCGCCCAGACGCTCCGTCTGCTGTATGAGCAGAAGGCAACCATTATCAAGAACCTGATCGTGTTCAATGATGGCGTCGAGAAGAAATTATATGCAAACGACAGAGATTTTGCGGAAGTGTATCCGTTTATCCCGTATCAGTTTAATCTCCTTGCAAGCGTATTGACTTCGATCCGTACACATGGCGCATCGGGTAAGCATCTGTCTGAGGGCGAGCGTTCCATGCTGGCTCTGTTCAAAGAGTCTGCCATGGCCTTAAAGGATAAAGAAGCCGGTGCGATCGTACCGTTCCACCGTTTCTATGATGCACTGGAAAACTTCCTGGATCACAGCCATAAGGGCGTAATCGTCAAGGCATACGACAATACATATATCAATCCGGATCATAAGGACAGCGATGTCTTCGCCATCAATGTGCTGAAGACGCTGTTCATGATCAAATACGTTCTGGAGATTGAATCCAATATCGACAATATCACCAGCCTCATGATCGAGAGCATCGATGATGACCGCATTGAAGTGAAGGGCAAGGTTGAAGAGGCCCTTAAGGTTTTGATGCGCCAGATGCTGGTTCAGAAAAATGGCACCCACTATGTCTTCCTGACCGATGAAGAGCAGGAAATCAACCGTGAGATCGACAGCCAGAATGTGGAGATGGCTGAGGTCATCAACAAGGTTTCTGAGATGATCTATGAGGACATTTTCACGGAGAAGAAATACCGCTACCCGGCTTTCAATGGCCGTTACGCATTTAATTTCAACCAGGCTGTTGATGACAGGCCCTATAAGGCAAGTCAGAATTACGATGTCGGTGTCCGTGTCCTGACCCCTTGGTATGAGGGCGGTAATGATGATACCATGCTGCGGATGATGTCCGGACAGCGATTCGAGGTCTTGGTTGTACTCCCGAACGATACTGCGTTTCTGGACGAGATCCGGCAGTATCTCAAGATTGAAAAATTCCTTCGTCTGAATACATCCACTCAACTGACAAAATACGAAATCATCAAGGAAGCCAAGCGCATTGAAATGCGTGAGCGCAATGCCAACGCCAAGCTGTATCTGACCGAAAGCCTCAAGGACGCTACAATTTACGTGAACGGCGATGCTCCGAAGATCTCTGCAAAGGACGTATCCGCCCGTATTACAGAGGCGCTTGGCAAGCTGGTTCAGACCGTTTACAACAAGCTTCCCTACATTGACGCTGCGATGGGCGAGGCGGAGATCCGGAAGATGTTCCGTTCCACAAGCCAGCTGACCTTGGGGCTGGAAGGCGGAACAGAGGCGAATATCCACGCATTGGATGATGTGCTGCAGTTTATCGCAGCAAATACCGGCTTGCATATGAAGACCTCCATGAAGACGGTAAAGGATCGCTTCATGAAGGCGCCCTATGGTTTTGTGGAGGATGACGTTCATTGGCTGGTAGCACGGCTCTTTAAGTGCGGCGATTTGGCATTCACCGTGAACGGCGAGACTGTCAATCAGAATAATAAAACCGACGAAGAACTGATTAGCTACATCACGAAGAAGGCCTTCGTGGAGAAGCTCCTTCTGGAAGAGCGTATTCGCGTCAATGAAAAGGACAAGAAAGCTGTCCGCGATGTGATGAAGGAGCTCTTCGGCACTGCCGGCGTGGCAGAGGACGAAGACAGTATCATGAAGAACTTCCAGAGATATGCGCAGAATACGATCAACGAGATCCTTCCTCTGGAACCGCAGTATCAGAACTATCAGTATCCGGGAAAGAAAGCACTCGATGCCGGTAAGAAGCTGATGCAAAAAGTGATCCAGATCCAGTCTCCGCTTGAGTTCTTCCAGTATGTCTCCCGGAACAGAGAAGATTTCTACGATTATGCGGAAGACTATGAGCCGGTGAAGGCATTCTTCAATGGCGAGCAGGTGCAGATATTCACCAGAGCGCTGGATATGTTGGCGATCTACGACGACAGCAAGACCTATATCGTGGATGAAGATCTGGAGAAGATCGTCGCTGAGATGCGGCAGATCACCAGACAGGACAAGCCGTATGCAAGCATTCCGAAGCTGCCGGAGCTGCGCACGAAATTCATGACGGCTTATTCCGCAATCCTTGAGCGTGAGGAGAAGCCGGTTATTGATGCGATTGATCAGGCCAAAGCCAGAGTTATGGAAGTTCTGGCCACCAAAGAGTATGCTGAAGAAAAACGGGAGAATTATTTGGCACTGTTCAGGGAGATCCATGATGGCGCTGAGTGCTGCAACAACGTTTCCTCACTGAGAAGTTTTGCAGATAAGGCTGACGCGCTGAAGATCCGGCTTATGAATGAGATGGATGCTGAGGACCGTCAGATTGCAATAGCAAAACAACTTGCCGCACAGGAAGCTGCGGAAGAGGCTGCACGCAAAGCGAAGGAAGAGGGCAAGGCTGTTGTTCCGACAGTACCTGCTCCGGAGCCGGTCAAGATCAAGAAAACAAAGAACGTGACCATCAAGAATATGACCAATACATCTTCCTGGAGACTGGAAAGTGAGCAGGATGTAGATAAGTATCTTGCAGCCCTCCGGAAGTCTCTGCTGAAGGAGCTGGAAGGAACCGATATCGTCAATGTGGAGTTTTAATGAGTAACAGTTATTTCAGAAACACTATCAAAACATTAAAAGAGCTGAGCAGGAGTACAACATACACTATGAATGTACTTCCTGATAATGATGGCTACTATGATAAGGAGTGCCCGAATGAAGATTGTCTCTCCCAGTTCAAGGTGAATGCGGAAGATTGGGCTAATTTGTTCTCTGACGAAGCTGTCTATTGCCCGTTTTGTGGACACTCTGCTCCCGCGAAGAGTTGGTGGACTACAGAACAAATCAATCAGGCACGGGAACAGGCAAAGCAGATGATTTCTGCGAAAATCGGGAATGCATTGAGCAGAGACGCAAGAGAGTTCAATCGATCGCAGTCAAGAAATAGCTTTATAAAGTTGTCTATGAAGTATAAAGGACCGACTCATTTTGTGAATCTTCCTGCAGAGGCACTTGATGAGATGGAGCAGAAAATAACCTGCGACAGTTGTGGCGCAAGGTATGCCGTAATTGGGTCTGCATTCTACTGCCCGTGTTGTGGTAAGAACTCTGCAAAGCTAACCTTCAACAATACGATCGAGAAAGTTCGGGCGAAAATTCGCAACTTGGAAATTGTAAGAGATGCTATAGCTCAGTATAGCAAGGACGAAGCTGCTCGAACTTGCACTTCCTTGCTTGAAAGCTCTATACCGGATCTGGTTGTCGCTTTTCAAAGAGTATGTGAATGTGTTTACCCTCAGCTCGAGAATACGAAGCCACTGAAGCGTAATGTTTTCCAACGGCTCGATGACGGGTCTTCGTTATGGAAAGAACTTATCGGGGAAGGGTATGAAGACTGGATCAGTAGCACGGAAATGCGGGATGTAAAGATTTGCTTTCAACAACGCCACTTGTTTCAACATCAAGATGGGATCGTGGATCAAGATTACATTACAAAGAGTGGCGACAGTTGTTACCAGATTGGACAACACATTATTGTAAAAAAAGAGGATGTGCTGAGATACACAGATATTATCGAGAAACTTGGAAATCGAGTTCTTGAGCAACTATGAGAGGTGGCATATGAACAAGACAGCCATAAAGAACTTTGCCATATGGGCAAGAAATAAACTGATCGCGGATATCAGCTATCGCGCCGGACTGATGGGCATTACGGCAGATGGCATTAAGAGTGCGCTCCCCCAGTCTGCCGGAACGACAGAGTTCTATGACATCGGCACATCTGAGCCGTATGCCATTGCCGGCGATGCCGTCAAGCAGCGCCGTCATCTGGTAGAGCTCATTCGCACAAAGGAAAAAGAAACGAACTATAAAAATGCCTATAAGTACGTGCTGGAGGAGGTTGCCTATACCTGGTTCAACCGCCTGATTGCCGTGCGTTTTATGGAGGTCAACGACTACCTGCCTTCTCATATCCGTGTGCTTTCATCGGATTCCGGTAAGATGGAGCCGGATCTTGTGACAACGCCGTTTGACGCGGAGTTATCCTTCACTCGCGATGAAGAACAGCGGGTCTATCAGCTGAAACAGGAAAACAAGCTCGACGAATTGTTCCGGATGCTCTTCATCAAGCAGTGCAATGCGCTGAATGAGCTCCTGCCGGCGCTATTTGAAAAGACCAGCAATTATACGGAGCTTCTGCTGAATCTCTCCGTGATCGACCAGGATGGCGTCGTTTACCATCTTGTGCATGATATCCCGGAAGAAGACTTCGATGTGGAGCGCGGCGGCCAGGTCGAGATCATCGGCTGGCTGTATCAGTATTACAACACGGAGCCAAAAAACGAGGCTTTTGCAAAGAAAGGCAAGATCACTAAAGAAGAGATTCCGGCGGTCACGCAGCTCTTTACGCCTGACTGGATCGTCCGGTATATGGTGGAAAACAGCCTTGGCCGCCTGTGGGTGGAGGGGCATCCGAATGATGGACTGAAGGCCGGCTGGAAATACTATCTGGAAGAAGCCGAGCAGGAGCCGGAAGTGCAGGCGAAGCTGGCTGAGATCCGGGCAGAATATGCAAAGCTGAATCCGGAAGACATCAAGGTGATCGATCCCTGCATGGGCAGCGGTCATATTCTGGTGTACGCATTTGACGTGCTGATGCAGATTTATGAGAGCGCCGGGTACAGTCAGCGCGACGCAGCCAGGAGCATTCTAGAGAACAATCTGTATGGCCTTGATATTGACGACCGCGCATTTCAGATGGCGTACTTTGCGGTTATGATGAAAGCCCGTCAGTATAATCGGCGGATCCTGAACGGCGATTGCAGGCCAAATGTGTACTCCATTCAGGAGAGCAACGAAATCGACCGAGATCAGCTCAAGTATTTCGGGGCTGGTATGAACGAGTTTGAAAAGAACAATGCCATTACGCAGATGAATGGCCTTCTTGACACATTCAAAGATGCAAAAGAGTATGGTTCCATTCTGAACGTAGATCAATATGATTGGGATTTGCTTGACCGTTTTATCTCCAATGTCGAAATGATCGGACAGATGAGCATGTATACCGTTGGATTGGAGGAAACGGCACAAGACCTCAAGCAGATGATTGCACAGGGAAAGGTGCTTGCAGAGAAGTACCATGTGACGACTACAAATCCTCCTTATATGGCTATTAGTAATAGTAGCCAGAAACTAAATGAATATGTAAAGAAACACTTTCCAGATAGCAAGGCGGACATGTTCGGTGTTTTCATTGAACAATGTATGAGAATGCTTAATCATTGCGGTTATACCGCGATGATTACACAACATGCGTGGATGTTTTTGACTAGCTTTGAAAAACTTAGAGATGCATTACATTCGAATGGCCTGATTAATATGGTCCATCTTGGCACTCGGGCATTTGAAGAAATTGGTGGTGAAGTAGTGCAAACAACCACATTCGTATTTAGAAAAAGATATATCGGTGACTATTTGTCGTCTTTTGTAAGACTTGTCTCGTTTGGAGGGCAAGATTTAAAAGAACAACAGTTCTTTAATAAAGCTAATCTCTATCAAAGTAACGTTAGGTCATATGATGTGCTTCCTAATAAAGTATATGCATATTGGATAAGTAGTAGATTGATGTCTGTGTTTGGAAAGCAGTCTTTTGATGACTTCGGAAACTCTTGCATCGGTATGCGTACAGGAGATAACGAGCGATTTTTAAGACTGTGGCAAGAGATTGACTTAACTAAGTTAGGGCTTGGCTTTCAATCCGCGGAAGAAGCAGAAAAAAGCAAGAAAAAATGGTTTCCTTATTGCAAAGGCGGATCTTTCAGAAAATGGTATGGGAATAACGATTACGTAGTTAATTGGGAAAGAAACGGCTTCGAAATTAAAGAGAACACAAAAAAAGTTTATCCATATCTTGGAGATAATCTTGGATGGAAGATTAGTAATGAACAGTTTTATTTCTTTCAGGGATTAACTTGGTCCGGAGTCGGTGCAAATATTTTTGGCGTTAGAAGCTATCCGGCAGGAATGATATTTGATTCTGGTGCAAATAGCTATTTCGTCAAGGATAGTCGTAATTACTTATACTTTGCCGGCTTGATGAACACAAATCTTATAGACAATATTATAAAAATTTTAAATCCGACCATAAATACAGGGTGCGGAGTTATCGCTTCCTTACCGGCAATTGTTGATGAAAGAAAGAAAACTACAATAAACCAGCTAGTAACACGAAATATCAGCCTTTCAAAAGATGACTGGGATTCTTTTGAAAGATCGTGGGATTTTAAAAAACATCCCCTCTTAAATGGCACCCTGATAAGTGAAACATTCAGTATCTGGAAAGAGACTACAGAAAAACGGTTTAGTGAACTTCGTAAAAATGAAGAAGAATTAAACGCAATTTTCTCAGATATATATGGTGTCTCAGACGAGATACAAGCATTTGTTTCTCCTGAAAACGTGACTGTGAACAAAGCTGATCTCGTTCGAGAGATAAAGTCACTATTGAGTTATGCGGTTGGCTGTATGTTTGGTCGTTACTCCTTAAATAATGAAGGTATTGTCTATGCAGGAGGCAACTGGGATATGTCTAACTACGCATCATTTATCCCAGATAGTGATAATGTTATTCCAATAACAGATGAGGAATATCTAGAAGATGATATTATATCCCGTTTTTGCGCATTTCTGAAGGCAGCTTTTGGAGAAGGCACGCTGGAGGAAAACCTGAATTACATTGCAAAAGCGTTGGGCAATAAGGGCGACTCCAGTCGGGAAGTCATACGAAACTATTTCCTGAACGATTTTTTCAAGGATCATTGCCAGACCTATTCCGTCACCGGTTCTGGCAAGCGTCCGATCTACTGGCTCTTTGACTCCGGCAAGCAGAACGGGTTCAAGGCACTGATCTATCTGCACCGCTACAATGCCGATACCATCGGCAATCTCCGTGTCGATTACCTGCATCGTATGCAGCGCATTTATGAGAATGAGATCAGCCGTATGCAGGATATGATCGATCACAGCACGAACGCCCGTGAAGTGGCACAGGCAACTAAGCGCCGTGAGAAGCTGACCAAGCAGCTGAAAGAATGCCGGGAATACGACGAGAAGCTGGCCCATCTGGCATTGTCCCGCATCGAGCTGGATCTGGATGATGGTGTGAAGAAGAACTATCGTAAGATCCAGACTGCCAACGACGGCAAGTTCTACGAAGTTCTTGCTGACTCCAAGAACATCATGGCAAAAGAGTGAGGTGAGATCATGAATTTTTCATATTATGACTTGGGTCATAGAAATAAAGGCGAGGTTGTAGAAGTCCGGCTTTCAGTAGCAGCAAATGTCCGCCTGATGGATTCGTCAAATTATAGCAATTATAAGAATGGACGCAGGCATCATTATTACGGGGGATACGTTAAGCAAAGTCCTTATCGAATGGCTATACCTTCTTCAGGGCATTGGTATGTCACAATAGACCTTGGGGGATATGCAGGGACGGTAAAGCATAATGTGAAGGTCTTACCTGGGGCGCTTCCAACAGCAAAACAGAGATTACCTTTGGCTCAGGAAACAGATTTATTTGTGGCATCGCAGGATGAAGGCAAGGAATACGATGTCTTTATCTCACAT
>ODAJ012150431.1_pt1 | contig 12724 bp, 7 predicted proteins | sample 1539241 | NCBI WGS metagenome assembly ODAJ01 (sample SAMN02144231, study PRJEB22623) | gut metagenome | biome: sheep rumen | host: Ovis aries | place: New Zealand | reverse complement strand
CGTCTCTTGGAAAGAGACGAATGGATATTGCTCAACAAAGACCACCAAAATGCCCTGAAATGGGCGAACGATAAACAAGGGACTCTCTTGTGGTGTAAAAAAGGGCTTGGTCGCCTGTTGAGACATCACTTGGGAGCCCTTCTTTTATGTAGCAGATGTCTGGCAAAGAGAAGATAAAACAGTTCATTTCGCAAGTGAGCAGAAATAAAATCATTTTCTGCCATGAGCCGATAAGCAACCTACATTTTGTGGATGTGGGCAAAGAATTGTCTTTCGTTATCAAAGAACAAGAAGAGCCTTCCGGCTATTCAAGTGCCTGTAAGCGTATCTTTGAGCAGACATACAACGATGAGGTAATAGGATCATACCTCGCCTTATCAAACTGGATAATTCTTTTTGAGCCAGACCTGAAACTTGATTTGCGAAGTATCGTTGAATCTTTTTCTATCAACAAGTGTCTGATTTTGCTATCTAATGGCTCAATCAAGGAAAACCGTTATCTGTTGATGGATGACCCCCGCTTTGCACTTAATCTCCAAGGACTATCATTTATTGAAATATAATAGCTGAACATATGAAATATAAAGAGCTAATATCATTTGAACCAATCAACGAGGTGGTGAAGTTCGATCAACTGTCGAATGAAGACTATCGCCATTCCCTTGTTCGCAACTTTGTTTTCTCAGAGACATACGAGAAGACATTTATACCCGCGATTTGCAAGAACCTCGACTATACTGCCAGTTACGAGACGTTTGGTATGCAAATTGTCGGTAACTATGGTACAGGTAAGTCACACTTGATGTCACTTGTGTCACTGGTAGCTGAGGATGCGACCTTACTTCCAGAGGTGAATAACGAAAGTGCCCGTAAGGTTCTCGGCAATATTGCTGGCAAGTACAAAGTTATTCGCTTCGAGTTAGGAACCGACGAAGAACTGTGGCGCGTTGTATGCTATCAGATAGACAAAGCTCTTGCAGCATGGGGCGTAGATTACAGTATTTCCAATGATAACAAGCCCGATATGTATGCCGACAAACTGCGTCGCATGATGGCACAGTTTGAAGCCAAGTTCCCTGATAAAGGGCTGATGCTTGTCATTGACGAAATGTTATCATACTTGAAATCACGTGCTAATGGCGTTAGTTTAAACCGTGACCTTAGTGTGTTGCAAGCCCTTGGTCAAACCAGTGATAAATCACGTTTCCGCATGATGTTCGGTGTGCAGGAACTGATATATAACTCACCTGAGTTTCAGTATGCTGCTGATATGCTCAACAAGGTAAATGACCGCTATAAGGACATTACCATAACCAAGCAAGACGTGCAGTTTGTCGTTCAACAACGACTGTTGAAAAAGACTGATGCCCAGCGAGATATTATTCGTCGCCACCTTTCCAAGTTTACGGAGTTCTTCACTGACATGCACGCCAAACTGGAAGATTATGTTTCGCTTTTCCCCGTTAATCCTTCGTTCTTTGAAAACTTCCAACAGATACGCATCAGCAAATCACAGCGTGAGGTACTGAAAACGTTGACGGGTAAGTTCCAAGCTATCTTTGACAAAGATATTCCTGAAACAGAACCCGGTCTAATCTGCTATGACCAGTATTGGGAAGACCTTCAGGCTCCCGAAATGCAGACTGATGCTGATGTACGCCGTGTAACAGCCATCATGCAGACCGTCCATCAGAAGATCACAGAAAACTTTACAGGTGCCCGAGCAAACAAAGCCATTTTGGCTCACCGCATTGCCAATGCTTGTGCAGTGAAGATTCTCCAAGACACATTGGAGCATACCAATGGTGTGACTGCGGAAAACCTGATTGACGGTCTTTGCTACCTCAACCCCACCATTCTCGACCGTGAAATGTTGGGCGAAGTCATCAACACCACCGCATCACAAATCGTATCGGCTACCGTCGGACAATATTTCGAGAAGAACGCCCAGAATCAGGAATACCACCTTCGTATCGAAGGAGGCGTGAACTATGAGCAGAAAATCAAGGACTATGTTTTGACAATGGCTCCTGATGCCCTTGACAGCTATTTCTTCAGCTATTTGGTGGAGAACCTGCCTATTGAGGTTGAGAAATATCGAAGGGAGTTCCCGATCTATCCTCATTCCGTAGAGTGGAAGAGTCATAAGGTTTCACTCGATGGCTACATCTTCATGGGCAATCCAGACGAACGCAGCACCACTCAGCCAGAGCAATACTTCTACATCTATTTCATGCCAATCTTCAATAAAGAGAAGATACAGGTTGGCACCGAGCCGGACAGCGTCTATATTCGTATGGATAAAGTAAGTGACGAAATGCGTCAACTCATCTCACTCTATGCAGCATCTGAGGCGTTAATCAAGAGTGTCGATACGTCGCAGAAGCGATTTTATGAGCAATACAGGAAAACCTATGAGGACAAACTGCGCCCTGTGTTCCAGCGTGATTTCATCCAATGTACTGAGGTGTACTATCAAGGAGAGCTGCAAACCGTCAATCTGACAGGAGCAGCAGGTATGGCAAAGGAACAGATTATTAGTGAAATTGCATCCAACATTCTCGAAGAATACTTCTGCCAGCATCTTCCCAACTATCCGAAGTTCTCACTTCTCCGACTGCCTATCACATCAAGCAACCGCGCAGCTATGATAGCAGGAGCCAAAAAGAGAATTGCTAACACTTCACAGCCCAACCGCGATAGTGAAGCCATCCTTGCTGCACTCGGACTATTTGCTGACGGAACATTGAGTATTGAGGCATCGCAGTATGCCCAGAGTGTCAAGCAGAAGCTGGAGGACAAAGGTGAAGGACAGGTACTCAATCGTGACGAAATCCTCTACCAGTACTACGAGCAGACATGGCGCACCAAAGACTTTGAGATTGAAGCAGACCTGGAATTTCTGGTGTTGTGTACGATGGTAAGTCTTGGCGATATAGAAATCAGCCTGCCGGGAAATAAGTCTATCAATGCAGCCAACATTGCTGACATTACATCATTGCCAGAGGATATGGCCTACAACTTCTCACATGTTCGCCGTCCGAAGGGAATGAATCTGCCGCTTGTACGCGAGATATTCGTAAAAATAGAAGGCCATGACTTGACACGCCAACTTGACAAGGAAGACACCTTCACCAAACTCCTTGTGGCAGCCCAGAAGAAAGCTGGACATGCCGTTACATTGGCACAGAAGGTGCGCGGTGGCATCTTCCTTGAAAATGAGGAAGTGCTTGCCCCGTTCGACGGCAGCAGCAATGCTAATCGCTTGCAGGTTTTGGCTTCATTCTGCGACAAACTGCAGAACTATGGCAACAAGGCCAAGATGAGCAACCTGCCGTGGACATTGGAACAACTTGGTCATGTCTTTGAAGCCATTCCACTGATGAATCAGCTCGATAATATGCTTCAAGTGGTAGATGAATTGCGGACCCGAATCTCTTACCTTGTACAGGCAAAGCAGTATATGACCGACCAGCAGATGGAGGCAGATGTAAATGCGGCACTTGAACGTGTGAAGGAGGTTCCGTCGATGGTCAATGACGAAGATGCCCTCTCTGCTTATAAGAGTCAACTTGACTCCTTGATGGGCCAATATGCCGACTGGTATCTAGCAGAATACAACCGCTTGCACATTACGGGAATGCAGGAGCAGGAAAAACTCCGTATCATGCGCAGCACGGAGAAACAAGTATGCGATGCCATTTGTGGCAACGACCGTGGCGGTTATATCACAATTGTTCCCCAGTATCAGGACTGGAACCGACGCATGAGCCAGTTGCAGGTGGCCAATCCTTCCGTAACTCGTGAAGCCATTCTCAGTGTACCTTATCACGGGTTCAATCCAAAACAATTTCAAGGTAAGTCGCTACCTCAGATTGCAGATATGCGTGATGAATTGGAGCAGATTCATGAGAATATCATCAAGTCGCTTCATGAAATGGCTGAAGACCCACAATTGGCTGGCAATGCCACTTCGGTGCTTGACCAGAGTGAGCAACGCCTATTTAAGCAGTTCCACGACAACCGTGAAGAAAAGCCTTCTGCTGAGGACGCAGCCCGTCTGATGGTCATCATCGACAAGTTGCACCGCGACATTCAGAAGGTGGATATCACGGTGGACGATATTCGTCGTGCGCTCAACCATCCTATGACTCCGCAGGAGGCAAAGAAAGCCTTTGGCAAGTACATCGACCTGATGACCAATGGCTATGAGAACGAAAACGTAAGAGTAATCTTGAAGTAACTTGAGTATGAGCAAGAAAGACCAAAATATACCGCAGCCTGTCCTCTTCGATGCAGAGGAAATGGGACGCATTACTCCCAGTGACATTTGGGAAGAGAAGAATAAGCCAGTCACCTGTTTAGGTATGGAGTTCCCAAACGATGATGCCCGTCGTGAATACTTCCGTGATGAATTGCGGAAGAAGTTACCTGAGCTACGACAGATTGAAGGATTCCCCATCGGAAAGGATGAGGACATCATCCAACTGTCAGACCCTCCATATTATACGGCATGTCCGAATCCTTGGACATCTCAGATAATATCTGAATGGGAATTGGAAAAGGAACAGCTAGAGAAGATTGGTAAAAGAAATGCATATTTTGAAGTTAGAGAGCCTTATTCTCAAGATATAAGTGTTGGAAAGAACGATCCCGTTTATACTGCTCACTCTTATCATACGAAAGTCCCTCATCAAGCCATAATGAAACTGCTGTATTATTACACTCAACCAGGTGATATAGTATATGATGGATTTGCAGGAACAGGTATGACTGGGGTTGCATCTGGATTATGCGAATATGGATCTACTTTCGCACCAGGAACAATTCAGTCTAAAGGGAAAAGGCATTGTATATGCAGTGACCTAAGTCCTATTGCTAGCTTCATTGCGTTTAATCTTAATAACAATACATCACCTGAGCTAAAAAAGTTCAGTAAAATCCTTGCTGAACTAAAGGAACAATATGGAGATTTGTATAGGACAAAACATACAAGTGGGAAATATGGTGAGATTTTCTTTATGGTATGGTCTGATATTGTTATCTGTGACTCATGTGGTGGGGAGGCAAAGTTTATGGATTTGTATTGCCGAATTGGCCAAGGAAAAATAGACGACGAAGCTATATGTCCACATTGCGGTTCTATAATAAAAAGGAGTACTTGCAAGAAAAAACATGAATCATATTTCGACCAATTTCTTGGTAAACCGCAAGAGAGAGTATGCTCAGTTCCTTATCTAATTGTTTATTACTACAATGGTCATAAATTCAGAAAGAGTCCAGACGAAGAAGATCTTGCGCTCATTGATGAAATAAGAAATACGCCTAACACATCATGGATACCAATTCATCCTCTTGGAGAAGGAGATAAAATGGAAGATCCAAAAGCAAAGGGCGTTTATTATATCCATCAATTATACACAGAAAGAACTCTATTCTTGCTATCCAAGCTTTGGGAAAAATGTTCTACTTTTAATCGTTTCTTCGTTACCAACAGTATTTCAAGAAACCTAACAAAATTAAATCGTTTCATTGTGAATAAGTACCACATGAATGGCCGAATAAATGGTCCTTTAAGTGGAACCCTTTATGTTCCCAGTGAGATCGTTGAGCAGAATCTATTTGACCTCTTAGATGTAAAGCAATCATCTGAAATTGAAAATATTGGATTAAACAATTTGATTCAAGTAGGTGATGCTCTTCACAATAAGCTTATCCCTGACAATTCTGTAGATTACATTTTTACCGACCCACCATTTGGGGACAATATAATGTATTCAGAATTGAACAGAATCTCTGAAGCATGGCTTAATGTTACAACCAATTCAGAAGATGAAGCAATAAGTAATAAGACACAGAACAAGACTGCAAATGATTATATGTTGCTCATGCAACAGGCATTTACAGACTATTTTAGAATTTTGAAGCCAGGAAAATGGATGACAGTCGAGTTCAGTAATACAAAAGCTAGCATATGGAATGCTATTCAAACTGCTATTCAAAACTCAGGTTTTGTAATTACTAGTGTATCTTCTTTTGACAAAGTACATGGTGGACTTAAATCAATGCGATACACTACGTCTGTTAAAGAAGACCTTATTATCACATGCTATAAGCCTAGTGAAACTATCCTTGACAAATTATCAAAAGGAACAGTGCTTAGTCCTTGGGAGTTTGTTAGCGACCACTTGCAACATCTACCTGTTCATATAGAAAAAGGGAATGCAACGACAACAATCATTGAGAGAAACCCCAAGATATTATTTGACCGTCTAATTTCATATTTTGTTGTTAATGGGATGCCAATACCTTTTGATGCAGCCACATTTCAGCAAGGTCTTCGTGAGCGTTATGCTGAGCGTGACGGCATGTTTTTTACGGCAGCACAAGTGGCAGATTATGAGGAGAAACGCAAACATACCGAAGGGTTTTCCCCTATGGGTATAATCGTGAGCGACGAAGCCAATGGCATACAGTGGTTGAAGAACCTCCTACGGGATGGTGGCAAGACCTATCAGGATATACAGCCAGAATGGATGCAAGCCATCAACGGTCTCAGGAAGAATGATATTCTACCAGAGTTAAAGCAGATTCTTGAAGAGAACTTCATCGAGGAATCCAATGGAAAGTGGAGACTGCCTAACATTCAGGACGATAAGGACGTGAACGCTCTTCGTACAAAAGCTTTGCTCAAAGAGTTCAAGATATACGTGGATGTCGCACAGAAGCCAAAGGCCAAAATAAAGGAAGCCCGTGTGGAAGCCCTTCGTGCTGGTTTCAAGCAGTGTTATGTCGATAAGGATTTCCAGACCATCGTGACAGTAGGCAACAAGATTCCTCAGAACCTGCTGACCGAAGACGAGGTACTGCTGCAATTCTACGACATCGCCCAGAGCAAACTATAATTCAGATGCAAAGACTGATACAAAAGATTGCGGAACGCATCGCAGCGGATTATACCCGTCTGTCGATAGTGAGTAACCCTGACGGGTTGCTCACCAATCCTGTCGTACAGTCTCATTTACTTTCGGAATGCGGATTAAACATCGTAGTTGGTGCACAACTCCAGTTGCGCATCCACTATGAGTTAATATACAAGGCTTCAAACAAAGAGCGTTTCGTTTATGTCTGTCCAAATACAGACACACTGCTGCCGGATATGATGCAGGAAGCAAGAGTAACGGATTTCAGCATCGGACAGTTGTTCCCTTTGTTTGCCGACAAGAACCTATTGCAGCAACTCAGTTTTGAAGAACTGATTATACTCAGCCATAAGATGGGGACACGTCGCATCAACATGGCAGAGGGTAAGCGTATGGTGGAGGACATCCGAAAGGAAGAGAATGAAAAGCGGAAACATTCTGCTGAACATTATCGCCAGAAACTACAGTCACTCGCGCTTGACTGGGGGATGATGGGCCAGACGGTAAAGGCGATAAGCGATGTTATTGCAGATGCAGCCCTGGCTGGGGTATATGACCAGTTAACAGAAGAATGGACTAGCATCAACGAATCCTTCCAAGGCTGGTTGGAAAGTAACTATTTCGCCCTGCAAAACAGCAATCCTCTTTTGCGACCTGCCTGTGTAAACAGTGTGCTGCCACATCTGGCAGACAAATATGGCAGTGGCAACAAAATAGCTTTAGTAGTTGTTGACGGTCTTGCCTTCTGGCAGTGGCGTATTCTTGCAAGATATTTGCAGAAGAATCACTTTACAATCAAAGAAGACTTTACTACAGCATGGTTACCCACCATCACAATGCTCTCACGCCAAGCAATATTCCGTGGTGACCGTCCTCAGATGGACTACAAGCAATCACCCGAGGCAGAACGCCGGTTATGGAAGGATTTCTGGCAACAGGTGGGCATGTCATCCTATGAGCTGCAATATCTCTACGACAACGAGGAGTTTGCCATCATCGAAGGTGTCAACCGTCTGGCACACGTCACCGTGGAAATGGACCATAAGATGCACGCCTCACGAGATATGCGCGACCTCGCCGTGTTGACGGATGTATGGGCACCGCGATTTTGTGAGCAACTAAGGGTGCTGAAAGATATGGGCTACACCATCTATCTCACATCCGACCACGGCAGTTCTGCTGCTACAGGTCAACGTCCGTTGACACAGGTGGAAAAAGTGTTCCTCTACAAAGATGGCAGTCGTGGTAAACGCCACCTGATATATAACAGTAACCATGCTGACGAACAGCGCAGGCTCTACGACAGCGCATCAGAAAGCATGAAGTTGCTAAAGCGTGATAACTGGTTGGCACTTCGAGATTTCGGAGCGTTTGAACGTTCTGGAGTCTCACTCATTACTCATGGAGGTTGCAGCTTCACAGAAGTTGTGGTGCCCTTCGTACAACTATAAAAATTGAAAATATGGAGAATATCACTATAGGTATCAATCAGCGTATTCCGATTCACATCCTGGAACTTGCCTTATGCGCAGCTCTTCAGGATGATGCCTCACCTGAATATTTCAGTGAACTGGCTGCAACAGAATACAAAGGAGAAAACCGCATCAAGAAAGCGGTGTCGGTAATCAACAAACTCACCATTCGCAATCCAATCTTTGGCTATCTTCATGAACATACCGATGCAGTATTGGCTGCAATGAAGAACAAACATGACAGACCGCTGTTGTTTGGAGCTGTTATATGTGCAGCTTATCCCTTTGGATTCGATACTCTAAGCATCATGGGTAAGTATTTCCATGTGCAACAGCAAGTGAACACCACATTGATAACACAGCGAATGGCAAGCAAGTATGGTTCCAACCGTTCTTTGCCGAATGCCCTCTATTGTGTCCTGCCGATGTTCATAGAGGCAGGTCTTCTGAATCGTCCTGTGGCTGGCATCTATGAAGTTATTCGGCAGGAACGATATAGCGAATTTACTCTTTCTCTTTATCGCAAGGCATTTGTTATCAACAATCCCACATACACGGAGAACGATGACATTGACAGCAACCCATTCTTTGAATTTGTAACCAAAAATTATTAACAAATAACTTACGACTATGCATTTTGACAATCTTGACGCATATCTTGCCTTTGAAGCTCAATTAAGGAGTTTCGGACAAGAGCCTAATGCAGAAATGCTGGCAGAGAAAGCCAGGCTGGAAGCCGCTCAAAACGTGAACGAAGACGAATATGTTTTTGGCACAATGGCTGCACACAATAAGTTCATGACACCTGAAAAGGAAAAGGTTGTGCGTGAAATGACTGACCAACTGATGATGGAAGGTGAAAATGCCACCCAACCATGCCTGTTGCTTGGAAAGGTGCAGTGTGGTAAGACTGACACTTTCCTTAGCATCATGGGACTGTGTTTTGATCGAGGCATTGATGTTGCAGTGGTGATGACTAAGGGAACCAATACGCTGACAAAGCAGACTATTGAACGTCTGAATAAGGAATTCCGCTTCTTCAAGGATGATGGCACCTACGGTCAGAAGGTTGTCATATACATCTATGACATACTTGATCTCTACAAACGAGGCGGACTTAGCGATTATCAGCTCAATGACCCTGCCAACAAGTTCATCATTGTCTGCAAGAAAGAAAATACGAACTTGAAAGACCTTATAGAACTGTTTGAAAACAATGAGATACTTCGCAGGAAAAAGGTCTTGGTTTGTGATGACGAGGCGGACTTTGCCAGTCGGGCATACTATCAGCGTAAGGGAGAACTGTCGCTTCTACGAATTGCTGAGCATATAGAAAAGTTCGTTACTCTGCCTGCTTTCTGCCGCTACTTGCAAATTACAGCCACACCATACTCACTTTATTTGCAACCCGATGGAACAGTACAGCTACGTGACGGCCAGGAAGCATCGCCTTGGCTGCCTCGTTATACAGGCTTGGTTCCCATCCACGATAAGTACATTGGTGGAAAACAATACTATGTAGATAGCCAAGAGGGTGAAATTGACGATGATGGAGTTTTCCATCCAGCTAACATGTATGGTTGCTTGTATCAGCCTGTTGACCAAATATGTATCGACATCTTGTCGGCACGTAACGAGTTCTATCTGGAATCCCGTGCACACTCGGAGAATCTTGATTCGTTGAACTTTGCCGTAGTAAGTTATTTGTTTGCCACAGCAGTCCGCAGCATTCAGACAAAGAAGAAAAGTAACAAGAAGTATTATTCCAGTTGCTTGATTCATTGCGAAATCAACAAACATAAACACGCTTGGCAAGAAGAATTGATTACAGAAATCATTGAGGATATCAAGCAAGCGTTTCTGCATAAGGCAAATTCCGACCTTCACATCCTCGACCTTGAATCTGATGCCTACGAGAGCCTTAAACTCAGCAATGAATTGGGGAACAGACAAGGACTCATCAATGAGAAATTCCCCACATTTGCTGAGGTGGAAGCAGAGGTGAAGCGTATTCTGGAATATAACGATTATACCATCAATGTGGTGAACTCCGAAGAACCGGGCAAGGTTGCAACCATGCTTAACGACAAAGGACAACTCCGTTTGGAACAGGCCTTGAATTTCTTCATTGGTGGTTCTATTCTTGACCGAGGCATCACAATAGACAACATGCTCTGCTTCTTCTATGGACGTGATCCGAAGAAATTCCAAATGGACACTGTACTCCAGCATGCTCGAATGTATGGTGCCCGCGATAAGGAAGACATGGCTTGTACCCGTTTCTTCACGACTCCAGACATCTATGATGTGCTGAAGACGATGAATGTGTTTGACGATTATCTCTACCAGTATTTGAAGGCTCATCGCGATACGGTTCAGACGGATGAGTTTACGAGTATGGTCATCGGATATGACAGTCGTATCAGTCCAAGTGCCCAGAATAAATACACTCCGGCAAATACCAAGGTCCTAAAGCCATACCAACGCACTTATCCAGTAGGCTTCCAAACTATAGAGCCATCAGAGAATAACAAGTTGACGAAGAAGATAGAAGAAGTTCTTCAACATGCCGTAGAAGGAAAAGAGGCAAACGAAGATGGGTTCTATCTTGTTCATTACAACGACGTTGTGGAAATCCTTTCGCTTATCCGCGAATCATATACCTATGCCATAGAGTATAATAATGTGGGGTTAGAATGGGACATCAATGATATGGTGACACCACTTGAACATCTTACCTATGACACAGACGGTATGGTTCTTGTCACTGTGAGGGGTGACCGTAATTTGAGCCGTGAGCGTGAAAACATCTTTGACAAACGAGGTCGATTCATTGATGCTCCTGAGGCTGGTGGTGAAATCAACATAGACAAGAAGAATGCCATCGACCGTCCTGTGTTGGTTCTGCTCAAACAAAATGGCTTAAAGGATTTGGGGTGGCGAGGAACAGCATTCTTCTGGCCTGTGCTCACCACACCTCAGAATATGAACGCCGGTATCTTTACCATCAATGGCAATAAGAAATACCGTAAGGCAAAGAAGCAGATAACTCTTGAAACATTGGGCAATTATCCAAAGGAAGAAGTTTTGTCATTGACTATCAAGAAGGAGCACTTCTTCGACATCATTCTTGACTACAAGAAAGAAGAAAGTCGTGATATTAAACCGACAACGGCCAATATGTTCTTAGAGAAGGACTTGATGGGAAAGTTTATTCTGGTTGAAGGAACAGACCCAGAAAAATACTATGACCTGACAACTGTCAATGATAACATCTTCCCATTTGAAGTAAGAGGCTATAAGTATTTACATCTGCGTACTTCTATGGACATGAGTGGAAGCCAAGCCATTATTAAGTTGAAGGAGGATGTCCCATACGAAACGGTATGTCGTCCGTTTGAACAGCAGGACGTGGTATATACTGAGTTCAATGAAGGGCAAGATGTGACAGATCAGTCTGCTGGAAACTGGAGCATTGTATATCATCTTGATAAGGTTCTGGAAAAGAAACTTACTCCTGATGACACAGAGCAACTACAGAACTATGTAGAGTGTTTGGCCAGTATAGAACAGGAATAAGAAAATGAGAGCAACGCTTGAATATATCAAACAAAAGTTTCACGAATACAACAATCTGATGTTTGAGGGGAAGTTGAAACCACTCCCCTTCAAACTCAGTAATGCCAAGTCATTTCTCGGTGCAGTATTCTTCCAACGAGAGAAAAATCCAGATGACACCTGGCATTATTATGGCTTTGTGTTCAAGATTAGCACTGTGATGGATTTACCAGAAGATGTAGTGGAAGACACAATCATCCACGAGATGATACACTACTACATTATGAGTAATCAGATGCAGGACACGGCACCACATGGCAAACTCTTCATCGCAAAGATGCAGGAGATAAATCGAAAGTTTAACCGTAATCTTTCTGTCACTCACCGTACAACTAAAGAGGAACAGGATAGTGATAAGAGAATTCAGCAACACATCATTTGTGTGTCACGTTTGAAAACGGGCAAACGCTGCGTTACTGTTGCTACAAAGTCCAAACTGTTTGAACTATGGGATGCTATGCCCAACTTTCCCAAAATGGCAGAACTGAAATGGGTGGTTTCTACCGACCCTTATTTCAATCGCTTCCCTAAAGCTACTAAGCCAGGTGTTTATTTTGTTCCTTCAGAAGAACTGGAGGAACATTTGAAGGATGCCAAGGAACTTGTAAAACAAGGTAATTCAATTAGAATAAAGAAATAATATGACTATCAACGAAAGAATAAATAAGAAACTAAAGCCCTGGGGGCTTACTGTCGAAGATTTGACAGAAG
>ODAJ012167219.1_pt1 | contig 12726 bp, 13 predicted proteins | sample 1539241 | NCBI WGS metagenome assembly ODAJ01 (sample SAMN02144231, study PRJEB22623) | gut metagenome | biome: sheep rumen | host: Ovis aries | place: New Zealand | reverse complement strand
ACCAAACCTGTGCGCTGAAAATCATGCTCACTCATAATAGCATCCATGTCTGTACGGTCGTATGCCTCGTAGCCGACCGTGTTTGTGATAGCACGAGCCAGATTGCTGCGGAGCATCATTTTGTTTCCGTAACTTAATTTGCCTTCACGGTCAACGACCTCCAAGATGGCTACTTTCTTTGTTTGGGCGAAGGTCATGAATGCCGATAAAAGCAAGCATGTTAATAAAAATACTTTTTTCATTGTTGTTTGAATTTTTTGAGGTTAATATTTGTTTATAAGGTCTATAAGGACTTTAGAGTCTTTAAGGAAAGCAAGACACACAAAAAAAGCGCAAGCTTTCGTTTGCTTTATTTGATTGTTTGAGGTCCTAGACTTACCTTATTAGTTCAAATAAATGCACGGAAAACTCACGCTGATACGTGAGCGTGCATAAACCATGCTTGAACTAATAATGACGTTTGTAAACTTGTCTAGGGTTTCAAACAATCAAGTTTGGCTTATAACGCTTTATTTTAGCACAACGCTTTGCGCTTATATGTCAATATTTAGTCACCGCTTTTTATGCTGGCGGTGTCAGCAGTCCTGTTTTACGTCAGTGAGGGACGGTATATTATGTTGTTTTCTTTGCTTGTTTCTTTGGCTCGCGACGCGTGTCCCAAATAGAAGACACATTAATACAATCAGCCTCTATGAAATAAACAAGTTTATTCTTTTTAGTAATCACAATATTTCTATATACATGTGACCGATGGGATAAAAGCGGTTCTAACTTACCTAATTCAGGGAAAGACAATAACTCCGTTTCTATTTTATTCAGTTTGTTATAAAAATCTCGAAGGGCTTTCTCTCCGAATTCATGATATATGTATTCCGCAACTTGATTTTGTTGCGTTTGAGCCTTACGTGACCAACGGATAATCATTTCTTGATGAGTTCAGCTAAATGAGCGTTACGTAATTTACGAGATTCCTCTAACGAGTAATATCGTCCGGCAGCAAAATCTGCTTCCGACTCATCTACCATAGCATTTATTTCTGCCATTGTATATGGTTTCAACTGTTCTTTGGTTTCAGCCTCTACTTGCTCAATAAGATGCTCCGCAATCCAACGTTTGTTCTCTGTCGTCAGATTAAACCCAAGAATGGTATTCCATACATTTTGTAACGCCGTTGTGCTCATAATTACTCTCCTCTAAATTAGAGTCATTTACATTTTGCGGTGCAAAATTACACAAAAAAAATGACACTCGCAAATAAAAGTGACACTTTATCCATATTTTTGAGAAATTTTTCTTCCGAACGCTTGCATATGTGCAATTTTTGTAGTACTTTTGTAGCCGATTTCGGTTTATAACTTATGATGATGGCTTCCATTATACTGGCTGTATTGGTGTTGCTGGCGGCAATGCTGTTCCTCTCTATAGGCGTAATATTCCGCGATGACCATTCGTTCCGATCGCAGCATATTCATCAGAACGCACGCATGAAAAAAGACAATATTCATTGTGCCACTTCCCTCGACAGGGAGGAGAAAAAGAAACAAGAACGTAAAATTGATATTAAAAAACTATAATTATGAACAAAATTTCTATTATCGTTGACTCGATTTTGGGGGCTGCTGTTATCGCCCTTTTTGTGTTATTCTTTGTGAACAAGCCCGCTACGCCGAAAGCTTCTGAGAATGAAGCGGTTGCGCAGGGCGAGTTGCTTCCTATCGCTATTGTTAACACCGATTCGATACTCAAGCATTATACCCTTGCTGTCGAGTCTTCGGAGAAACTGATGTCCAGCTACGAGGAGTCTACCGTCAAACTGGATACCAAGGCTAAGTCCCTCCAGAAAGAGGCAGAGACCTTCCAACGTGACGTCATGGATTTCCAACGCAAACTGGAAGCCAACGCTTTCCTCAGCCGTGAACGCGCGGAGAGCGAGCAGGCACGACTCCAGAAGAAAGAGCAGCAACTCATGGCGAAGCAGCAGGATTTAGAGAACCTCCGCCAGAAACTCAGTGCCGACTTTATGCAAGAGCAGGCTGACTTGACCCAGCAACTCCAGGACTCCGTACAGCAATACCTCCGCGAGTACAACGCAGACGGACATTTCCATCTTGTACTCAATGACGCTGTGCTGATGAACAAGGTAGCCGGTTATGACATCACCGATGATGTCATTGAGGCACTCAACAAGCGATATAAGAAATAAAGACCGCTTCGCTCAAAGAAGAAAGAGCGCTTTGCTCAAAGTAGAAAGATATGAAGACAATCCGACGGATAGCACTATGCCTGTTGGCGTTGAGCATCTTGCCCCTCACGATGCGTGCGCAACGTATTCCCGAAGCCATCGAATACAGCGAGATCTATGATTTTCTGGAGGAACTGACTACGGACGGAGTCATTCATTCCAATGCCGCCATCAAGCCTTATACCAGAGACCACATCGCCAGGCTCTTAGCCGAGGCGCAGTCCAAGGACTCCTTGCTCTCAAAGCGTCAGAAAGACGACCTGCAGTTTTATCTTCAGGACTATGCGCTGGAACTGGACACACTGCCTGTGTACAGCAGTTACGGACATCGTCATGTCACCCAATGGATTACTCCGGTCTCCAATCTCTCTCTGGCGGACCCGAGCCTGCATATCCTGACGAAAGACAAAATCTTTAAGATGCGTGTACGCCCGATACTGGGTATGGACTTGAGTTATAACAAACACGGCTTGCTGATGCACCGTTGGTACGGCGCGGAGATACAAATGGATATCGCGCACCACCTCTCTATATGGGGGTCTATTCGCGATAACTCATGGAGCGGACAAGGCATTTCGGGCTCCCGTATCACCCAGCCGCAGTTCCTCAATAACCTCCCCGGTGTGCAATACAAAGAGGCTAACTACGGCGGCGATTTCTCGGACTCGCGCGGGGGTATCTCTCTCTATGCATGGTGGGGTAGTATAGGTGTTCAGCGCGAGCGTATCACATGGGGGGACGCGCAGCACTGCTCGAATATCCTTTCTGCTCATAACCCCGCCGTTCCGATGGTGACGCTCCAGCTCACGCCCTGTAAATGGTTCCAGTTCGATTATTTCCATGCGTGGCTTCCGTCTAACGTCATAGACTCCACCTATTACTATTCGGAGCAGCAGAAAGAAGGGGTGTCCGAACGCGAGTACAGACCGGCTAACAAATTCATGGCGGCGAATATGTTCACCTTCATGCCGATTAAATATATTCAGTTCTCTTTCGGTAACTCGATTATCTACGCCGAGCGTAATGTGCAGGCGGCGTATTTCATTCCTATCGCTTTCTACAAATCGCTGGACCACCTCCTTACGAAAGGATTAAGAACCGAGAACCAGAACTCCCAAGCCTTTGCTACGATTACCGTGCGGCCTACGGACCATCTGCGTCTGTACGGCTCTTTCTTCCTTGACGAGTTCAAATTCTCACGTCTCAAACGCTCTGACCCGCAAAAGAACCCTGTCTCTTACCTCGTGGGCTTCAATTGGAGCGGATGGCCGGTGCGCGGACTCAGTCTCCGCGGAGAGTTCATGCGGGCGTATATAGCTACGTACGTTCACTCGATTAAGGTGCTGGATTATACCTCCAACAGTTATAACATGGGCCATTATATGGGCGCTAACTCGCAATCCATCTTTGTGGAACTCTCTTACCGTCCTGTCCGTTCCCTGCGCCTCACGCTCAGCTATACCCAGGATACGAAATATACTGCCTTTGATTATATACGCGGAGACATCGGTAAAATCATTGCCGAGAAGCCGTTCAAGAATAAAATATGGCGTAATGACGAGGTTCAGTTCCGCGCGGTGTATGAGGTCTTCAACAACTGCTACGCACATGTGGACTGTACCTATAATAATGCGCGCGCCTATACCACGGACGCTGAACAATACGCGCCCGTGTACCTGCAAGGAAAGAACTTTACCTTTACTTGTGGTCTGAGTTTCGGCTTCTAACAGGCTTTCCGCATCCGGCGGTAGTCACGCCGGGCTTCATAGACGGCTTTGCAAGCAGCCGGACGACCTTGCAACAGGTATAGAAAAGCTGCCGCATAATCCAAGAAGAAACGAATAAACAGCACTCCCCAAGGGTGTTGTTTGTTTTTGTAAATCATCAGAAGATTATTCCGATGGTTGAGATAAGTCTTACGCGGGCTCTCGTAGGCTAACGAACCGCCGCCGAGATGATAAACCACCGCCGAAGGAATACATACCAACCGCCAGCCGGCATTACGCATCCGCCAGCAAAGGTCAATTTCCTCCATATGGGCGAAGAATGAAGCGTCCAGACCTCCGCAGTCTTTATATACCTTCGTGCGGACACACATGCACGCCCCGGACGTCCAGTCGACATCTGTTATCGAATCATACTGGCCTTTGTCTTCCTCTACGTGCCATAAGACACGCCCGCGGCAATAGGGATAACCCAACGCGTTCACAAATCCTCCGGCAGCGCCCGCGTGCTCAAAGAACGATTTGTTACGCCAGCTGCGTATCTTGGGCTGCACTGCCGCTACTTCCGGATGAGCGTCCATATAGTCGAGTAGGGGACTTAACCACCCGTCAGTGACCTCTACGTCTGAATTGAGCAGAACGATGTAATCGCTCTCTACCCGGGCTATGGCGCGGTTATAGCCCTCCGCAAAACCGTAGTTCTTGTCCAGAACAATAGTCTTCACCGTAGGAAACTCCTTGGACAGAACTTCCAAAGAACAGTCCGTACTGCCGTTGTCGGCTACGATGACCTCACAACCCTCTATGTCCGTACAGGACACCACGGACGGCAGATAAGTACGAAGCATCTCCGCTCCGTTCCAGTTTAATATGATTACGCTGCACTTCATCTCAATTCTCAATTCTCTTCCATTTCCACCTGTTATGGGTCCAGAGCCATAACTCCGGCTGTAGGCGTATATTGTCCTCCAGGGCGCGTGCATACATCGTTGTAATCTCTCCCTCCTCCGTCTCTTTCGGCTTCATGGAGATGAGGTTAAAACGCGCCTTGTATTGCCCGCGGGACGGACGGGTGACGGTAAGGCAGAACACCGGATAACCGAATTTCTTGGCTAACACTTCTCCTCCGTCCAAGAAACCCGTGTCCTGATGAAGGAAATCAAGCCATGTACGCGTTACCTCCGGCCTCGGTTTCTGGTCACTGATAAGACCCAATACGAGCGGTTTTTTCTCTGCGCGGTAACGTACCATCTCCCTCAGCACACGTTTTTTCTCTACGCTGTCGCCCTCACGCTTGCCGCGGATGGCAAGCATCAGACGGTCCATAGCTTCGTTCTTCAGCTGGCGATACACAAAGAGAAGCGTCACATCGGGCTGTAGCCACTCCTGGAAAGACGCCATCCATTCCCAGTTGCCTACATGCGAAAGCATCACTACGCAACCGCCGTACTCACGCGCGCACTGACCGATAATCTCTTTGTTCTCGAAATGTACATGCTTGCTGACCAGCTCCGCATTGGTCTTCCTGAAACCATAGATGGTCTCGACAATCGTATAGGTCAACTGATGGTAAAAATCCCGGACGATACGTTTCCTCTCCGGCTCGGACTTGTCCGGGAAAGAGTTGCGGATGTTCCGTTCCACCAAACGCCTCCGGTAACGGATGATATGCGTTATCAGCGGGTAGATAACCCAGTCTGCAATCCAATAATGCAGCCCTAAGGGCATATGACTTAATATGGAAACAAGTGTTCTGAGCATTAACTAACCAAATAAGCGAACAAGAAAGCCATCGGAGCCGCTAACAGAATACTGTCAAAACGGTCCAATACCCCTCCGTGACCGGGAAGGAAACGACCGCTGTCTTTTACCCCAATAGTACGTTTGAACAGGCTTTCCATCAAATCGCCCAGCGTACCAAAACCACTGACTACCAAGCCGAAACAGCCGGCTATGAGCCACCCGTTGCTTTCTTTCGTAATCGTATCGAACCATTCGAAATAATTCAGCAACATAGCGGCTCCGATAGTAAAGACAATTCCTCCTATCAGGCCTTCCCAACTCTTCTTCGGACTCACGCGCGGAAACATCTTATGGTTTCCTCCCGGCATCTTGGCGGTCAGGACGCCTACGCAGTAAGCAAAACTGTCATTCACCCATATGAGGACAAACACAGCCAATAACAGGTATTTGTCAATGAACGCCAGCCAAGGCATTACCGCAAAGGGGAAGGCAACCATGAATTGTACTTGCAGGGTATTTCCCCAGTTCCGTACAGGGTTCTCCGCTTTGAGCCATAACTCGGCTAACAACGCAGCTATCACGGTTAATAGGTAAAGCACGAGACCTATAGTCATCAGTCCGCCGTAACACACAGGCACATCTGACAAACCGAAAGGCGCCCAGCATACCATAAACAGAAGTCCCGCAGCGATAACCGACATAAAAGCTGTGGTACGATTCGTTTGCATCAAATGATGAGACTCGCTCACGGCAAGCATTGAAACCAACAGAAAGACCAGACCGAAGAAAGCAGGGTGTACCAATATTGAGGCCACAACTACGCCTACATATACCGCCCCGCTGAGGGTCCGTTTTACAAATTCTGACATAATAAATACTAATTTTTGCACAAAATTACTACTTTTTTTGCAAATATGCAAATATTTATGTAACTTTGCAGCAATTTTGAGAAATTATGGAAAATAACAGCATTGAAATGGCTCTTATGGAGCCGGAAGAGAAAGAATTAGTGGAATACATCCTCCAATCTATTCCTGACGCAGACCGTGGTTCGCTTACGGCGGATGACGTCTTGCTGGTATTGGACCTCATGGATGATTACTTGGAAGAGCAGGGTTTGGTACGTGAGGACCCGGCAACCGGCGAGATGGAATATATTGACGGCGAGGTGGATGAGACGGACCAGCTGAACTACGTCCTGAAAGCCATGAAAGAGGAAGGACGGACGATAAGCGCCGTACAAGTCCAACTGATACAAGATGCCGAACTACAATACGGCATCGCCCATGGTTATTACTCGGAGGACGAATGAACCGTATAGCTACTATAGGATTTTTTGACGGAGTCCATAAAGGACATCAATATTTGTTCGAACATCTCCGTTCTCTGGCAGCGGAGAAAGGTCTGGAACCCTTAATCGTCACTTTTGCCACCCATCCGCGCGAGGCGTTACAATCCGATTATATACCGCGATTGTTATCTACGGTACAGGAACGCCGCGCGCTGCTTTGCAAATACGGCGAAGTGCTTATGCTGCCTTTTGAGGACATACAGTCTCTCACCGCCCGCCAGTTCATGGAATGGCTGCATACCAATTATGATGTCACGGCTATACTGATGGGCTATGACCACCGTTTCGGTTCCGACCGGCTTGCTCATCCGCAGGACTACAAGCATGCAGGCGCCCAATGCGGAGTGGAGGTCTATACCTTGGGAGAATTCATTGACGGGGAATACCATGTGTCCTCTACCGAGATACGTGCCGCGCTTGAGAGCGGCAACATCGTTCTGGCGAACGAGTTATTAGGCCGGCCGTACACGCTTCGCGGCAAAGTGGTACACGGGAACGGGGTAGGTAAGAAGTTAGGTTTCCCTACGGCGAATATCGAGCCGGACAGCCCGCAGAAGATTATCCCTAAGACCGGAGTTTATCTGGCATACGTGAATACGCCTACCATGGATCTCGCCCCCTCGTTTGTGAATATAGGAACGAACCCTACTATTGGCAATGAAGCGCTCTCGATAGAGGTTCATATCCCCTCTTTCAAGGGCAATTTATACGACGCCCAGTTAGAATTAAAGTTCGCGAGGTACATCCGCGAAGAGCGGAAGTTTGACAGTCTGGAGGCTCTTCGAATTCAAATCAAGGAAGATATTGATAGCATCCTGCGTCCGGCTTGACACCGGAACGGGACACGCCGTTTCTGTCAGTAGGATAAGGAACGGCTGTCAGACTGTCCCCTGCCTCTATCGCCGGACTCAGACTGTCCAACCGGAAATCATAATAGGTATATTCCTTGTATTTGAAGAAGGTGTTTCTGAATACGGAAGTGGTGTCCTCTTTCGTCCAGTAGATATTATCCCGGGCGTTGGGAGTAGCCAGACTGTCTGACTTCAGATAATTACCTACAAAAGAACCCTCGTAATAACGGTCAATTGGCGTAGCGAGCACTAATTGGTGAGTTCGCGAGCCGGTGATGATTGAGTTATAGAAAGAGGTTTTCGTTTTAGGCTCATTCTTACTCAGATTCTTGATATATACAGCGGCTACGTCTTCTTTGGAAGCCGATTGAATACGTACATCCGTACTGCCGAAATACGAAGCGACGGTAGTATGGATAAAATGATGCGTACCTCCCTCGCAATAGACACAATAGGAACCGCAGTTACTAATCTCCGTATTGGTAACCCGGGCGTTGATGCCCCGTAACGCCAATCCGTACTGGGTATGGTTATGTATCCGGCACCCGTCCATCAGCAGGGATGGCAAGGAGCCGTTATAGGTACTGAAACAATAGAGTCCTACGTTACCGGACAAAATATCTACGTATGATAACTCATAGCTCTGTTTCTTGTCAGCCTGCAGGTATATTCCGTCCCAACTGCCTCCGGCGTAGAGGTACGGCACATGCTCGAAGAGTTTGTCTAACCGGTCGCCGCGTATCAGTATGGGTTGGGAGAGTGTGCCTTTGGCTTTGACGTCTCCCAAGGCATAGATGCATGCGCCGGAATGCATGTATAACTGTGCGCCGGGCTGGAGAGTCAGCGTCTTATTGACTACCAGCGTGTCGAATATCAGGTATGGTTTATTGGCGGTAAAAGTAGCGTTGAGCGTGTCCGTCCTTTGTTTGCCGGGATAACCAACCCTTATGACGTCCTGCCCGTACGCCTCCATCTCCATCGTCTGGGTCACGTCATTGGTCAGATGGAAATGGAGCCGGTCTGTCAGCAATACCGGATTATTGTCATTCGTCGGGTCTATGTCCACGCGGACGAACATAAAGAGACTGTCGCCGCCGTTGAGCTGCAGGTCGGTCAGACGGCTCAGTTCCGGCTCTCCGTCTATATTGACTTGAAAAGCAGTACCGTTTGCGAGCCAGACGCGGTCAATCAATACAGCGTTTTTGTTGCGGTTATATACCATCACCCGGGCGGTGGAACTGCCTTGCTCCGTAAAGACGGTGTCGAACCGGAGCGTGTCAACCGAGAACTCCAACCGGAGAGACGGGTCCTCGCTGACACGGTATTCACGGCAACTGAACATCGCGCAAGCAACAAATAATATAAGAAGTATTTTACGCACTTATTCGAAATTGAAGGTAAGGCATATACAATGATTAGTCAACCGTGAGATCGCATCCGTATAGAAGGCGTCCTGCGGGGCTAACTCCATACGATTGGCGGAAGGGTAGAGTTGGTTGGCAAAACCTATACGGTAAGTAATCTCCGGGCAGAACTTGAACCATCGGAAATAGAGGTCCACACCAAAACCGACTTCGCAGAAATAGTCCATGAGGTTCATCAGAACGGGTTTCTCCCTGTCGCGGCTGACATTGAAACTGACGCCCCCTCCACCTATTACATACGGGCGGTAGTTGCCTTCACGGGCGGCAGACCATTTCAGGTACAGCGGCATAGTCACGGGAATGGCAAGAACGTCGATATTCGCGCCGCGTTTACCGGGAGTGCCTTGTACCTTACGTCCGGACTCGGTCTTATAACTGATTGTCCGGCTGCTGAACTGCATTCCCGGGCAGAAGCGCAGGTTGAGATATTTGCATAACCTCAGGTCGCTGACAAATCCCACGTTAAAGCCCGGCAGGAGGGAACTGACGCGTGCATGGTATATTTCCGTCTCGCCCGTAATGGGATTGACGATAGGCAGTTCGCTGTCCGTCACACCGAAACTGGCGAAATTGACACCTAACTGAAAGCCGAAATGGAAGAGTTTGTCGTCCACGTACGGTCTGTTCTGTGCCTGCTGCGCCCAAGAAGTGGAAAATTGAAAACTGACCATTGAAAGGACAATGAGTCCTAACAGTCTTCTACCTATATTCCTTTCACCTTTCATTTTTTACCTTAATAATCGCTGCTGCTGTTTCCGCTGTCCTCGAAATCCTCGTTTCCTCCTCCGCCTAAGTCACCTCCGTCTTTTCCGCGACGTTTGCCTTGCTGGTTACCGAAATTATAGGTAACGGTCAGGCTTACGGAACGGCTATGCCATCTGTTCTCGGAGAACTGCCAGAAGCCGTCTCCCCATGTGGTGTTACGTCTTGCGCGGCTGTCCAAGAGGTCGCGTACGTTGAGTGCAACAGCCAGTTGTTTGTTGAGGAAAGTATGGCGAAGGCCGATGTCTATGGAGTAACTATGGCTCGTCGTACCCTGTGCCACTACGCGCGGGGAACGGTATTTGGCAGAGATCTGTCCGCTGAAATTCTTGGTAAAGAGGAACTGGGCATTGATACGTACCGAGCCGGCAAAGATATTCTGTCCCGGCAGGCTCACATGAATCATCGTGCCCCGGTGCATCATGTCCTGGTCCACCTTGGCTACGTTATTCCAGTAGAAGTTCGCCGAAGTGGTGAGTTGGAGCAGTTCGCCGAAGAGTCTGTTCTTGGCAACCACTTCAATACCTAAGTCCTGACGGGTAGCCACATTGAGGTAGGTATTCTTCATGACGTTCCCTTCCATGTATTTGATGTTCTGCACGGCACCTTCCCTGTATTTCCAGAACACGCCGGCGGAGAGCGTATGGCGTTCCCATGTCTTGAGGTAATTGAGCTCCAAGTTATTGCTGTAAGCCGGTAACAGGTCCACGTTACCGTAACTGATATTCGTGCTGTCGGAGAAGTCCATACGGGGGTTGATCTGGTGTCCCCAAGGACGGTTCACACGACGGGTATAGTTGAGTTGCAACTCATGCCCGTTCCCGAAATCATAACTGATATACGCGCTCGGGAAGAGTTGGAAATAGGCTGTGTCTTTCTTGTTGGGGAAGGCGGCATAGGAGTCCAGAACCGTGCCGGAGGCGTCTTTGTAGTGCGACTCCAGATGACGCATATAATACTCTCCGCGCAGACCTACCTGAATAGAGAGCTTGTCCCAGAAACGGTTGCCATACGTGATATAAAGCGCGTGGTTTTGGGTCAGTCCCTGAAAATCCGCATAATAGGTAGGAAGTTCTGTAGCAATACCACTTTTGATATTATGTGCATCGGCGGTACTGTTGTTCCAGGAGCGGGTGTAGTCATAACCTGCCTCCAGACGGCTTTGCGTGGTAGGTTTCCACTCATAATCCGCTTTCACCTCAATACTCTGGTCTTTATTTCGGCTATTCTGGTCCTGGTAGGTGGAGTCAAAGCGGTCGAGGTCCAAGTTATGGTCAATCTGGGTATAGTCGGTGTATTGGTTGAACCCGAAGTTATTATAGGTACCGCTGACATACAGTTTATGGTTGTCCAGTTCAAAGGTATAGTCGAGCGTAGCGTTACCGCCTGGGTGTGAACCGGAGCCGCTCTGGTCACGGGTATAGTCACGCAAGACGGTGCCGTCCGGCGCGGTGAGAAGGTAGGTACGATGGTTGGTGTTGCTCATCTTGAAGACCTTGGGGTCACTGACCATACCGAACCCCGCTACGCCGATGGTATGTCCCTCTGCTACGCGGAAGTTCAGTCCCGCACGGGCAAAGAGACCTCCGCCGCGGTGGGTCTGCAAGCCTTCTTGCTCCAGATGGCTCTGGATGAGCGTCGAGTCCAAGGTCTTGCTGCCTGCTCCGCTCAGGTTATACCGGTCGGTCTTGCTGCCGCCGTTGCTGATGTGATAACGGTAACCCACGTTGAAATAACCGTCCACGGGTCCTGCATTGAAATTGATATTAAAACCTACGTTTCCTCCGGGAGGCACATTCCACGGTGCCGCCAGAGAGTAGTCCAAGCCCGCTTGTACGGAGCCGTAGTAGCCCGCCGAGCGGTCTTTTTTCATGACGAGGTTGATGATGCCCGAAGTACCCTCGGGCGAGAACTTTGCCGAAGGATTAGTGATGATCTCGATCTTCTCGATAGTCCCGGCAGGCATCTGTTGCAGTACCTGTCCGCGGTTCTCGGAGTTGAGTCCGGCGGGTTTGCCGTTGATCCATATCTCTACGTCCTCGGAGTTACGGAGGGAGATAGTACCTTCCTGGTCCACATCGACGGAAGGGATGTTCTCTAACACGTCTGTGACGGACGCACCGGCGGAAGCGATATTCTGGTCCACAGTAAAGACTTTCTTGTCGAGCTCAAAGCGCATCGAGGAGCCCTGACCGACTACCTCCACATCCTGCAGCACCTGTGTGTCCTCTTTGAGGGATATGCGGCCTACGTTAAGCGGCTTGCCGGCAACGGTGATGTCTTTGCGTTGCTCGCTGTAGCCCATGAACGAAACGACCAGCGTATAACTGCCGTCCTTGACCTCCAACGCGAAGGTTCCCTTCTCGTCGGTGACGGTACCGGTAACGAGGTTTTCGCCGCTCATGAGGCTGACGTTCGCAAAGTCGATGGCTTGCTTGGTACCGAAGTCCACGACCTTACCTGTCACCTGCGCAGCAAAGGAAGGTGAAAGGTGAAAGATGAAAGGTGAAAGGAACACCATCCACATCACTACTATTCTATATAAAGCCCTTTCTTTTTTCATTTTTCAACTATTATGTCTTTCTACCTTGAGCGGATCTGCCGCGGTCTTTCTACTTTGAGCGGAGCG
>ODAJ011971784.1_pt1 | contig 12728 bp, 5 predicted proteins | sample 1539241 | NCBI WGS metagenome assembly ODAJ01 (sample SAMN02144231, study PRJEB22623) | gut metagenome | biome: sheep rumen | host: Ovis aries | place: New Zealand | reverse complement strand
TATAGCAGTCAGTTTAGCAAACCTGCTAAACTGAAGTATAATATCATTTTGGCAAGTTTGCCAAAATACCAAAACATAATTGTCCCTTTGTTGTCCTTGTTGTTTTTTTAATAAAAACAGGGAGGTCTGAGGGAGGTTTAAGGGAGGTCTGGAAAGTTAACCTCCCTATCGTGAAGGCGCATAAATACTGGGCTGAGAGGGTAATAAGGGAGGTTAGGAGGTTAAAATGCAGAAATTCTTGTTTTTTGTTAAATATCAGGGCATCAGTAAATTCCTTTGTCAATTTCTTTTCACGCAGAGCGAGGTGATACTCCTTCGTAGTTTTGTGATAACGATATGATGCTTATTGCAAGCACGCTTTCATAAGCCTCAATCATATATCACACTGCCTGACGGCAGCTATCACCTCTACGCAAAGAAAACTCCGCTCTGCGCCTGAGCTATAGCGAAGAAAGGGCGCAGTCTTTGACTGCTCACGCCAAGCCATGCGGACTGTGTGCAAAGTCCTCCCCCTTTAATGGGTTTCAGTCCCCCGCGAAACGGGGGAACCGAAAGGGGTTATAAGACTATTGAAGTTAGAGGGGGTCTCCTTGGCGTAAGCGCCGGAGGCGCGTCTTGGCTCTTGGCGTAGAGAAGGTTAAGCTTGAAAAGCTAAGTCATAGACAGGAGCGGACACTATAGGAACTTGCTCATATATGGACACTACTGGCGAGGACTTTAATCCTCTGGAGAGGACAACCTTCTCGGCTTTGCGAGAAACGTTAAATATCGAACATTATTTTGCTGGCAGACCCTGAAAAACTGCTCAAAAAAAACGGGCAATAAACAGACCTCAGAAAATATCGGAATAATCGACGAAATGCCCTATGGGAAGAATGGTAAAGAAAAGGGAGAAATCGAATAAGCCCCCCTGATTTACATCCTCTATAAACAGGTGCAGGCTGACAACACTAACTACAGATAACGACAAAGAAAAAAGAAAACGATAACAAAAATAAAATCACAATGAAACAAAAAACAAAACAATTACAATCATCAGGCGAAACACGGAAGACCAACCGAACCTGGCACTTCCTGAGTACCCTTAATTCCTTGCTTCTCAGCAAGCTTTTACTCCTTCTCATAATACCGGCTATAGGAAGTACCGCCGCGTGGGCGACGGGCTATACTCCGTCAGCTGATGAGGTGATTATCCTCAAAGATGTTTATTCAGCTTCAGCCACTACTACTGGGTACTCTACTCATTCTGCAATAGCATGGGGTAACACAACATCATCCAATAGCAAGAAAGCCGGTGACCCTAATAACAATGGTGCGGCGACTTCTAGCAATGTACCTTGTTACAGCGTAAAAGGTAATGGGGGTGATGGGGGAAATAATAAGAATATTACCGTGTCTGTCACTGGTGTCTCAAAAATCATCATCTATCACGAGAAGCATTCTTCGAGATATGTTGAGTTGAGAAGTGGTTCAAAAACTGGCACTCTTATCGGTAAAGGTGTTAAAAACACCTATTTCACTGAGGTAGAGCTTGACGCTTCAACTGACTACTCTATTTTCCTTCATGGAACAGCTGGTTCTGATGATCAGGATTTTAATGTATATGCAATAAAACTTGTTAAGGGAACAACCACTTCCTGTGCCACACCTGTTATCACTTGCGAAGGGAATACCGTAAGCATCGCTTGTGCTACTGACGGAGCAAGCATATACTATACTCTTGATGGTTCAACACCAACGAGCAGCAGTACTCTTTATAATAGCGGCAGCAAGCCTTCAATCACCTCTACAACGACCGTTAAGGCGATTGCAATAAAGAGTGGACTTACAAACAGTAGTGTTTCATCACAGAGTTTCACCATCTATACTGTTACCTACAACGGCAATGGCAATGATAGTGGTTCTGCTCCAGCAACTGCGTATTACGTCAGCGGTTCTGATGTTATCGTCTCTGACAATAATAATGGTCTGGGAAAAGCTAAATATGTTTTTGCAGGATGGAATACATCAAATGCTGCAAGCGCAACACTTAGAACCCATTACAATAAGGATGATAAATATTCTGGCATAGATGGTAATGTTACATTTTATGCTGTATGGAAGCACCAAGTAGCCATACAAGTAAATGACGAGGCTATGGGTACGGCTTCTGCTACATATAATACTGCGGACTCTTACTATGGAAAGAAAGCAAGTAACGATTTCGTATCAGGTAGTTTCGTGTCTCATGACGTACAGCTCACCCTTACTGCTACACCTAACCCAGGTTACCACTTCGACACTACCTACAAGATTAATGACGTAGCTCATCCTTGGGGCAATGGAACAGGCGAAACAAACAACCCTGCTACAGTGCCAGTGGGCGACAATAAAACATACACGGCTCACTTTGCCCCTAACGCCTACACTGTAGCCTTCGATGCTAATGGTGGTACTGGTACTATGGAAGATCAGGCCTTCACATACGCAACCGCTCAGGCTCTGACAACCAACACTTATACACGTTCAGGCTATACCTTCGATGGATGGGCTACATCGGCTGATGGAGAAAAGGTCTATAATGATGGTCAGAGCGTAAACAACCTTACTGTCACTAATAACGGCACAGTAACTCTCTATGCTCACTGGGCTGCAAATGAGTATGCCATTACTCTCGACAAAGGAACTGGTGGCAGTGCTAATGGTAGCGCAACGGCTACATACGGCAGTAACGAACTGTCAAGTGTAATAGATGCTACTAAGGCTGGCTCTACGCTTTTGGGTTATTATGCTGCGGCAGATGGCGATGTGAAAGTAGCCAATGCTGATGGTACACTTGTAGAGAATGTTGCGGGCTATACCGACGCAAGTGGCAACTGGACTCGCAATGAGGCTACAACTCTCTACGCACATTGGGAGGCTATCGTTGTAGGTAGTCAGAAGTTCCACTTTGTATCAAAGAAAGCAAATGCTTCTATAGATGCTAACCCGGAAATTAAGATTACCGCTACCGAAAGCAGCTATGCTACGACTCTCAATGGTGGTAGCCTATACTATTACAATGATGGTGACGAGAACTATTCCAATGGTCTGAAGTTTGGTCATAATGCTGACTACCTCAAGATAGACCTCGGCTCAAAGCAGCTTGCAGTGGGTGATGTCATCATTTGTAATGCCACAAAGGAATTGATCTTCACGCTAACCAGCGCTCATAGTGCTACTGCTCCTGCTACGACTAACGGAAAATATACCATAACTAGTTCTGATGGATTCGCAGGGGAGAGCATAATCTACGTCCACCGTAAAGAGACCACTGGAACTTCAGTTGCAGAAATAACTATCAGTGCTGCAAGTGGTACAGTGGAGACATATACTATCCACTATGACCTGTGGGGCAAGGCTAATACTATCTCTGATGCGACAAAGCAGACTGCTCTGCCTGCCACTCTGCCAACTCCAGAGAACGTGATGGAAGGATATACCTTCGAGGGATGGTACACTGATGCTGCCCGCACAACAGAGGCTGAGGCTGGTGCAACAATCAGCGCTGAGACCACACTTTATGCTAACTATATCATCACTGCTCCAACGATGTCTCCTGCATCGGGGGCATTGACGACAGGTGATGTAATGACCCTCACATCATCAGTTAGTTTCACTAATGCATACATGGGATGGAGCACAAATAGCACACCACTGGCTATCGGTGATGAAGGAATGATACATCAATATTCTGGTGACGCAAGAACTACTATGCAGGTAACAGCTCCTGCTATGTCAGGCACTCTCTATTTCACATGGATTATCAGCGATGGCACCTTCTACAGTGAGCCCACAAACGCTGGATACTCTATATTCGTACCTGTTACAAAAGTAACACTCAATAAGACCTCTACAAGCCTTACCATAGGCGGAACAGAAACACTGACAGCTACCGTGGAGCCATCAAGCCCAACCAGCGAGACATTGGTGTGGACGTCAGGCGACCCAACAGTTGCCACGGTGTCTTCTACTGGTGTGGTAACAGCCGTTGGCGTGGGTACTGCAACAATAGCTGCCGTTGCCACTCAGGGTACTGATGACCCATCTGATGACATTACCAGCGTGGGTTGCGTAGTGAGAGTGACAAGTGGTGGCGGAGCAAGCAGCGGCCTGTCCTCAGTCAACTTCTCTGGTAGCGATGTATGGACCTCTGGCGACGGCAGTGTATGGTCTTCTTCAGACAATACGGATCTCGCTGCTGTTAGCGGCAATACCCCCTTGCATGGCGTAACTTTCCGCAATAGTAGCACAGGTGGTTTCTCTATTGATGGAAGCGAAGAGAATCAGGTTCTTAAGTTTAACGACAATGCTTCTACCACCCGTTGGTTCGCTATACCTGTAAGTGGCATTGAGGGTGGACGTATCGATGTATATATCAAGACAAAATATGCAAGCAACAGCGGATTCAAGTTTAAGATGTACTTCGATACGGCACATGGTACTACCGTACAGACGAGTTCAGGTACACTGAGTGTTCCTACGTTTGACTATGTAGATAAATATGAAGGTAAGGATGGCGTGTTCCACTTCCGTATAAAAGACTTGCTTGTGAAGAGCGGTGTACTCTACATGGGTCCTTCATCAAGCAGCTTCCGCGAGATTCAGGCAGTGAAGATTACGACTTCTGAAACCAACTTTACGGCATCACCTTCATCAGTAACCATAGGTGATGATACCACACAGCCTGTTCAAGTAACCATACTTAACAATACTGCCTTTGTGCCAATCATAAAAACTGCACCTAACGAAGCTGTAGCTACGGCTCTGTATAACCGTTCAGATGGTGTACTTGACATCACTCCTGTTGCAGATGGTTCTACAAACGTAGTCATGGCTCTTGACGAGAATATGAACGGTCAGTGGGATGAGGGTGAAAACACTACAATTAACATTCCTATCACTGTAAATACTATCAGTGTAACAGGTCAGCCTGCAAGTGCAGTATATGCTACTGGAGCAAATGCTGCAAACCTGAGTGTAACAGCATCAGTGGCTTCTGGTACATTACGCTACCAATGGTACAAGAATACCGTCAACAGCACTGTAGGCGGTGCTGCTATCAGCGGTGCTACAGGTAAGACATATAAGCCAAGCACTTCAGCTACAGAGGAGGCTGCATTCTACTATTGCGAACTGACAGCCGACGGCTACCAGTCGAAATACTCTGACGTAGCATACATACTGACATCAAGTACATATCGTTACTTCCACATGAGTAATGTGGCTGGTAACCGTCAGACATCTGATGGTACTGAACTCATAACTGGCGAGGTGATTGCCGGTGGTTCTGCAACGGCTATACACGGGGCAGGCGATTACTATCGCTATATCACTCGTCCTACGACATCTAATCCTCACATGTATGTGGTGAAGAATGCTGACAACTATATAAAGGTAAAACTCGACAATAAAATTGGTACCAACGACCTTATTACAGTGCGCCTGATGGGATATGCAGCAACAGATAGAGGCATCAAGATAGCAACAGATGCATCAGGGGCTAACGCTATAACCATACTGCAAGACGTCACTTCGGAGAAAGTATATCAGACAGTCTTTACTGATGCTTTCAATACTAAGGATGAGATTTACATCTTAGGATACCCAGGAGAACAGAACTACTTTACTGACCTCTACATCAGCAAGGCAGAAGCTTTGAAGGTATCAGCACCAACCCCTGCCACTATCAATACGCAGGTAGGTGAGACTGCTCCTTCACTGAGCATAATCGCATCTGGCGGTGCAGGTTCATACAGCTATCAGTGGTACAGTAACACGTCTAATACTGCTACCGTTGACGACGCACACAAGATAGGTGGTGCTACCAGTGCTTCATACACACCTCCTACAACAGCACCAGGCACAACATACTATTACTGTAAAGTGACGAGCGGTGTTAATACTGTAACGTCAACAACAGCAAAAGTCGTAGTGGCTGCAGTGGCACACGGCTGGTACGACCCTTCATATGCTGCAGGTGTGGATCAATATGTTCTGAATTCTTCTAACTATGAAGGACAGAATGCTGAGACTGCTACCCTGACAACAAACTACTGGAAGAATGATACCCAGGTAGCATTCAAGAGCTATACCATTAGCACAGTAAACGCTTCCGCTGACAATTACCCGAAGGTTAGTGGTAACACGAACCAGAAGTATCTCACCTTCTATGTGAAGAATGCCGTAGAATTCAGCTTGGTAGGTACCAGCTCAAAGAAGACTGTAGACGTAATAGTAAACGGCAAGACAGTAAAGAAAGGTCTGGTTATCAACAACACTGAAAGCGAGAAATTTGCACTGAGAAAGACTGATGGCGATACCATCACTATCAATAATGCAAGTGGCGATGTATATCTGGGCAGACTGACATTCTATGAGAAAGTTTCTCCTACCATCAGCGTAGAGAAAGATGGCGAGGTTGTTAGCGAGGCCACACAGTACCTTGGCGATGGCGGTGTTTCTTATGAGATTATAAGCAACAGTACAGGTGCTGTATCATCTGTAACAAGCAGCGATGAAACAAAGGCTACTGTTTCATATAACTCTGGAACTGGTGTCATGACAGTTACCCCCAAAGCTGAAGGTACAACAACCATCACAATCAACCAGGCAGGTGACAGCAACTACAGCGCAGGCTCAACCACCTTCAAGGTGACAGTACAGAAGCACGTCCTGTCGTTGGCATTCTCTTATAATGAGGCATCATTCGGAGGCTCGCGTTTGGTAGCCAATGAAAATATCGCATCAGAAAAACTCCCTACTCTTTCTGTATTGCTTGACGGCAAAGTGCTCACTGACAGCGAGATTAGTGCAAAAGGCATAACTGTGCAGTATAAGAGCGATGATACCTCTATCGCTGACTTTGATGATGATACAGATTATACCATAACGTACAAGGGTGGTCAGGGCGCTGCACGTATCTATGCTTATGTTGATGCTAAGGATTATATCTCTAGTGCAAAGACATACTTTGACTTAAGTATAACAAATGGCACGAATAACAAGCTGTCAAATGGTGAGGCTATTAGCCCTCAGCAGTCATATATGGTTAAGAATTCTGACGGTGTAGAACTCGTAAGAGTAATATACGGAGGATTCAAGTATGGTGGTGAAGGTAATAACAAGCATCAATACAGCTATGGAGGTAATACTGTAACCGACAAGTGGAGTAGCGCAGCAGCACACACTGCATCGCTTGATGGCTTCAAGTATTACACTAAGAATGGTGACAATGATGCTATGAACGAGTACTTCCATAATATCTACAGTAGCATGACCGAGGAATATGAGGATAATAAGGGTTACAAACATGACATGAGAGAAATATGGTATCAAACAGGAGAAAAAAAGCCTGACGGCACCAACTATCGTCCGTTTGAGCGCGTTAAGCCATTTGCTCTGCCATGTCGTGCTGACTATCTGAAGTTTGAACCTATGAAAAGTGGTAAACTTACCGTATATGTAATACAGAATGGTGTGCTCGGCATCTCAAAAAATAGTACTCAGTTAGGTACCCGACCACGTGTGGGCTACTGGTTCGACCAGGATGGCTGGCGTATCGAGCCTACCGTTCCTCCTGTGTCAAAGCATGTACTTGGTGCTGATCAGGGACGTGATAACAATACATACGACAGCAAAACTTATGAGGAACAGATGGATAAGTGGAATTCTAACACTCATGGTGACATCATAAAACTTCTGAAGTATGAATATTGCTCTGAAGCGAATCCTACGACTGAGACTCCTGTATCTGCATTCAGCAATACGAAAGTGGGAGCTTTCCAATACGCAAACCCATACGTATGGCCAAAGAATAGTGTTGTCAATGCAAATCGCAATGAGATTATTCCGCAACCTATGAAACCTGTGCCCTATCATGGAGGCTACATGATGTTTCAGGAAGCATTCGTGAAATATACTATCAACGTTATTGCTGGTAAGACATATTACTTCACGGGTTCTTCAACAAAGGTGGGTTACGTAGGACTGAATTTCGTGGAAGATGAGAGTGTCTTGAAATCTGGAGGTAACAACATAGATCACGAGGAGAACACTCTGCACCTGACATCGGATGATGATATGACAACGTACACCTTCAACGGCAAAGTGCTTACAAAGAGCACCCTGTTTGACGAGGTGACGCTGCCAAGTAACTATAAGGATAATCAATGGAGTGCTATCTGCCTGCCATTCGCATTGTCAGAGAAGCAGGTTGAGGAGGCATTTGGTTATGGTACAGAGTTGACTCTTTACAATGGTCTGATAAAGAAAGGAACAGACTACACAGTGAAGTTCCTCACTCACGTTGATCAGAACATACTGCCAGGTCAGCCATACTTCATACGTCCTACGGGAGTAGACAAGAATAATAATCCTCTTCCACACGTAGATGGAGTGATCGGTTCAAACGCTACAGGTGCTGCTGACGGCAAGATACGTCTTACATTCAATACAGTATTGATAGACATAAACAATCTGAAGCAGGCATATGCAAGTTATGGCAGCAATGCTAATGTAGATGTGGATGGTAAAAAGACAGGAGAAGCAAGTTATGTATTTACTGGCTCGTATGCTCCTGTGGATCCTCTTACTAAGTATAGCTACATAATGAACGCTGGCATACTCAGGAGATACACAGGTTCTAAATTGAAGTTCCCTACATACATGGCATACATTGCACCAAAATCCGATAATGCAAAGAATGGCAGTATGTCATTCCATGCTGATTTTGAAGACAATGTGATAGAAAGGACCTGGATAGATGATGATAATGATGCACCTACTTCTGTCATCACGATAGAGGAAATCGCTGATGCAATGAATGCGGCAGAGAGGAAAAACTCTGACAAGACCTATAATGTTATGGGTCAGCAGATTGATCCTCGCTCAGCGAAAGGCTTGGTAATAAAGAATGGAAAAAAGTATATTTTTGAGTAATTAAATGAACTAAAAAAAGAAGAAGAAAAAGGAATTATAATTATGAAAAAGATATATTTGAAACCATTCGCAGAGTTTGACGAGATAGAGGAAGATCTTCTCTACGCGCCTTCAGTAACAAAGGAAAAAACAGATAAGAATAACCCGTCTACCCCCATCACTACGGGTGAAGATTTAGGTGATGAAGAAGGTAAAGAAGGTGGGTGGGATTTATAACCCCTCTTCTGAATACACATTATCATATGTATATAAGAGAAAGGCTCGCACCGTAATTAGTGCGAGCCTTTTTTGGCTTCTGCGGTTGCTTAGCAAGGGCGCACGGGTGCTTAGCAAGGGCATGTGGGTGCTTAGTAAGGGCATGCGGACACTTAGTAACCGCATGCCCCTCTTTTTCCTTCATTTATTTGGGGATATAAAAAAAAGTTAGTACATTTGCAGGCGAGAAAGGTGTAAAAGGCATTTTACACTTTGAGGCAATAAATGTAAAACAGGTTTTACACATTACTGAAAGAATATGGATAGATAGTGTCCGCTATTCTCAACAAAATTCCTCTATGGGCATTTGGCTTCTTATATTGAACCTTTACCTGTTATGCGAGCCATAGGCGATGCGACGTTTCTGGAAATCGCGAGCGCGCTTCTGCGACCAAGGGGAGAGTTTGCCTGTGAGGTACTTCTCGAGAAGGAGACCGCCGATAGGCACTGCAAACTCGGCTCCGAAACCACCATTTTCCACATAGACAGCGATGGCTATCTTAGGGTTGTCCATTGGGGCGAAGCCCATGAATACGGAGTGGTCCTGACCTCGGTTCTGGGCTGTACCTGTCTTGCCACACACCTCGAAGGGAAGGGTGCGGAGTGCATGACAGGTGCCTTTGAGCACCGAACTGCGCATGCCTGCTACCACCCAGTCGTATGCCTCACGTGATGCCATAGTGTAATGGCGAGTGGTATAGACACTGTCGAGAGGCTCACCCTCTACCCTCTTCACTACATGGGGCACATGATAATAGCCTCGATTGGCTATGGTGGCTCCGAGGTTGGCTATCTGCAGAGGGGTGAGGTTGACCTCGCCCTGACCTATGGAGATAGAGATGACGGTGAGTCCGTTCCACGAACCCTTATAGGCATGGTCGTAATAGTCGCCGTTAGGTATGAGTCCGCGCTTCTCGCCTGGCAGGTCGATGCCCGTCTTATAGCCGAAACCCATGGACACCATATAGTCGCGCCAACGGTTCATGGCATTGACCACACTGCCGTATTTGCCTCGGTTGCCTATCATATAATACAATCCCCAGCAGAAGAATCCGTTGCATGAGGTGGAGATGGCATCGACAAGTGCCAGGGGCGAACCGTGGCCGTGACAGCCCACATGGAGTCCACGGAAGGAGAAGCCGTGATGGCACTGGAAGAGGGTGGTGGGAGTGATGATGCCCTCTGTGAGATAGGTCAGCGCCTGTGAGGTCTTGAAGGTAGAGCCTGGAGGGTACTGTCCCATAATGCTACGGTTGAGCAGAGGTTTCCATATATTACGCTGAAGGGCGAGATGGTTCTTGCCACGCTTGCGACCTGTCATGATGCGAGGATCGTAGGTGGGCGATGAGACCATGCAGAGCACCTCGCCTGTGGAGGGCTCTATAGCCACGATGCTACCTATCTTGCCTTCCATGAGGCGTTCGCCAAGTGCCTGCAGCTCTACGTCGATGGCAAGGGTGAGATTCTTGCCAGGCACTGGGCGACGGTCGTATTTGCCGTTCTGATAGCGACCCTTGATTCTGCCATGAGCATCGCGAAGGAGTATCTGCATACCCTTCTCGCCTCGGAGCTGCTTCTCATAGAAACGCTCCACACCGAGTTTGCCGATGTAATCGCCCTGCAGGTAGTAGTCATCCTCATCTATATCACGCTGTGACACCTCGGCAACATCGCCCAGCACATGGGCTGCATAGGGGTACTGATACTGACGGATGGCACGTCGCTGTATGTAGAAGCCAGGGAAGCGGAACATCTTCTCACGAAAGACGGAGAAGTCTTCCTCATCGAGCTGGGTCATGAAGGTCTGCTGGGTGTAGCGTGAATAGCCTGGATTCTTGTTGCGGTCCTTGATGGCATTCATGCGACTGATGAACATCTCCTTGGTGATGCCAAGGGTCTGGCAGAGGTCGAGGGTGTCAATATGGTCGCGAGCCTCATTCATCACCACCATGATGTCGTAGGCAGGCTGGTTATAGACAAGGAGTTTGCCATTGCGGTCGTAGATAAGACCTCTGGAAGGGAACTCTATCTTCTTCAGAAAGGCGTTGGAATCGGCACTTTTTCGAAAATCGTCGCTCATTATCTGGAGCGTGAAAAGGCGCACGATGTATATGAGCACTATAGCAAGTGTTATAGCACCGATGATGTATTTGCGGTTTGTATAGTCGGTAGTTTTCACTTCTTTTTGTTACGCAGACTCTCTGTTGCGAGTATGATGAAAAGGGTGAGCACCAGACTGGAGAGTATGCTCAGCAACCAATGTAGCCAATGGGCGAGCGTGAAGGCTTCGAGTGTGAATATGGTGAAGCAATAGACGAGCGTAAGGAAAAAGGAGTAGCTGAAATAGCGTATGAATCCCATGCTGCGGAGCGTGGGACGGAAAGTGTCCTCATCTCCCTTCCTGAGATAAAGGTTGAGCACATAGGGCTGAAAGAAGGCAAGAAGGGTGAGCGAGGAGGCTGCCAGTCCGGGGGTGTTGCTGAAGATATCGACAGCCATACCGAGCAGGAAACTGAGCACCATGGAGGTGATGCGTGACTCATTACGGGGCAAGAGCAACACGAAGTATATGTAAACAAGGGGTGTTGCCACACCAAAGAGGTGAATGCGGCCGAAGATGAGCGCCTGCAAGAGGGTGAGAGTGACTATGTAAATGAGATAGTTCAAATGAAGAATGAAGAATGAGGAATGAAGAATGAAGAATATTTCGACTACTGGGCATTCTGCTTGATGGAGTCCTGGGCTGCATGGAGTATGTCGAGACGCTCGCGCATTGGGGCATCGTCGATTACGCAGACGTCACGCAGATTGGCAAAGTCGGTATAGAGTTGCACCTGGAGACGATAGGACAGTCCGTCAGGAGAGTTAAACACATGGATAATCTTACCCACACCTATGCCTGGAGGGAAAACGGAGGAATAGCCTGAGGTGACCACACGGTCGTAGAGCCTGAAATGGGCATGACGGGGAACATCATCGACGTAGGCAAGGTTGCTTGCACCACCATCCCAATGCAGATAACCGAAATAGCCCCGATGCTGTATGGTACAGCTGATGTTGGACTTGGATGAAAGGACGGGGATGACGACTGAATAGTGGTCGCCAGCGAGATACACTATACCCACGACGCCCTTGCCGCTTATGACACCCATATCACGATGTATGCCATCAGCCTTACCCTTATTGATGGTAATGAAATTGTCGGTTTCATCGACACTATTCTGCACCACCTTGGCTGGAATAAGCCTGTAATCCTTTAAAAGCGACGAAGCAGAAAGGGCTCTGTAGGTAGAGTCCCCTTTCTGCTCGTCAAGTATTTCGCGGAGCTGCTGTGCCTCATGCTCAAGGTATGCATTGCGCATGGTGAGCTGCTCGTTGAGGGTCTGAAGATGAAAGTAATGCCTGACCTCTGATTCTGCTGCATATACCGTACCTGCAACAGCATTGGCTGTGGATGTCCACGCAGCACTCTGATAACTGTTATGCTGAAACAGGAATGTAAGGCCTATCACCTC
>ODAJ011906667.1_pt1 | contig 12728 bp, 7 predicted proteins | sample 1539241 | NCBI WGS metagenome assembly ODAJ01 (sample SAMN02144231, study PRJEB22623) | gut metagenome | biome: sheep rumen | host: Ovis aries | place: New Zealand | reverse complement strand
TCAAGCAACGAGACATATTCCTTGTTGGCAGCTATCAGTTCTTCTTTCTTGCGTTGTCGCTGTTTCTTAATGTACCGATAGCAATAGTAGGCTACTATGCCAAATACTACAAATGAGACAGCAATGATGATTTTATACCGATTGGCTTCTTGTGTCTTCTTGGCAGCTATGCGTTCGTGCTCTTCATAATTGTAAAGTGCCTGAGTGCGTGTAATCTCGTCTGCGGAATGTTTGAAATTTGCAGAATCGTTGGCTTGACAATACAATATTGAATATTTGGCAATTGAGTCGCTTTTCCCTTGAATACTATATACAGACAACAATCCTTTGTATGCGTTTTCTATCCTTACATCATTGTTGCTACTATATAAAAGCTGGCTATATAATATTTCTGCTGAGTCTAATTGTCCTATTTGCAAATAGTAATGAGCTAGATTTGTTTTATAAAGCCTATCTTTCTTACCAGTAGCATATGAATCTAATGATAGCTTCGCTTTTGTTGGATTGTTCAGGCGTAAATATATTTCTGCATCAATCATAAGTGTAGATGATGCCATGTCTGTATGACCAATTTTTTCAAACCATTCTCTGGATTGCTTGTTAATCAGCAAGACAGAGTCGATATTGTTAAGCATATGATACGGAGCTCCTAAATAATAGTAGAATGTCACTGCGGATAGTGTATCTTTTGCCTTCCACGCATATTCTACGGCTTTCTGCTCTGCCTCAATCTCTAAACGAGGAGCACGCTGGCGATGAAAGAGGTCGGCAATCTGACCATAGATGCGGCACAGACGGTGGTAGTCGCAGTCGCTGGCCGTGGTGTCAGCATAGCTGACAGCATCACGATAGTAGCGAAGGGCCATAGGGGCATTGTTCTGGTCATGGAAAACGCGACCGCGCAGGTAGTGGGCCATCATACGTTCATTAGGTGTGCCCCACCAGTCAAGATAGTCCACGACTTCATCCATTGTAGTGATGGTGTCAAGAAGCACATCACACTGATTAAGAGAATCAACGCGATGCAGTTCTTGACGAATGCTGCTGCCCTGACAAGCGCAGAGCAGCAGAAGAACAGTGATATTGGATATCCATTGTTTCATGCCTAAATGCATCGATGTGCTATCAGGCCTATTTCTTCTTACGAGGTTTGCGGATGGCCCAACCCTCTTCGCTGAAGTCGGGGACCTCGCCCTTCAGTTTCTTGTTGTTAGGGGCCAGAAACTGCATCCAGTCTTCCTTCTTGTAGGTTTTTTGTTCCTTCGCAGCTTTCTTCCTCGGATATTTGGACTCCCTAGGATTTCTTGATTCCCTAGGATTTCTTGATTCCCGAGATGCTCTGGGACTACTGGGCCTGTCAGCCTTGCCACCCTCGTCGGCATCGTTACAGCGTACGGTGCGTCCCTTATAGCGGATGCCCGTTAACTGTATCATGACCTTCTTAGCATCCTTCTCGGGCACCTCGAAATAGGAGATGGTGTCCAGCAGGTCGATGTGTCCCACCTCTTGACGACCGCCTACAAAACGGTTCAGCGTCTGCATCAGCTCGCCAGGATAGAAACCGTCCCTCTTACCCAGATTGATGAACAGTTTCTTGTAACCCTTGCTGGTAGGTGTCGGCTGCTTCTTGTCTCGGCTACCTTCTCTCTTCCCTTTAGCATCTTTACTCCCCTCGCCCTTGGGAGAGGAGACGGGGGTGAGGCTTGGTGCATCAGCATAGTACGACAGGAACTTGCCAAACTCCATGGACACAATTTTCTTGATGAGTTCCTCTTTGTCGATATACTCAAAATAGCGCTGGATATCTTGCATGAAGGGGCCTATCTCCTCGTCATCGACATCGGTCTTGACAATCTGGTCCATCACTTTGTAGAGCTGTTTCTTACAGATTTCTTCTGCCGAGGGGATAACACCCTGTTCGAACTGCTTTCCGATGACCTTCTCGATATTGCGGATTTTGAACTTCTCACGACTATGGACAATACAGATGCTCGTACCCTTCTTACCGGCACGACCTGTACGGCCAGAACGGTGCGTGTAGTTCTCGATATCGTCGGGCAATCCGTAGTTGATGACGTGTGTCAGGTCGTCGACGTCCAAACCACGAGCAGCCACATCGGTAGCTACCAACAGCTGCACCGTATGCTGGCGGAATTTCTGCATCGTCAGGTCGCGCTGCTGCTGGCTGAGGTCGCCATGCAGCGCCTCGGCATTATAGCCGTCCTTGATGAGTTTGTCTGCCACCTCCTGCGTCTCTATCTTCGTACGACAGAAGATGATGGCGAAGATACGGGGATTGTAGTCCACGATGCGCTTCAATGCCAGGTACTTGTCCTTGGCATTCACCATATAATAGATATGGTTCACATGTTCGGCACCCTCATTGCGGCTGCCTACCACAATCTCCTTGTAGTCGTGCAGGTAGCCCTTGGCGATGCGCTCTATCTCCTTACTCATGGTAGCCGAGAAGAGCAGCGTGTTACGGTCTTCGGGAATTCCCTCCAAGATAGCGTCGATGCTCTCTGAGAATCCCATGTTCAGCATCTCGTCTGCTTCGTCGAGTACAACGTTATGTACATTGTCCAGCTTGGCAACGCCACGATTCATCAAGTCAATGAGTCGACCAGGGGTTGCGACAATAATCTGGCACCCTTTGCGCAGGGCACGAATCTGTTGTTCTATCGATGCACCGCCATAGACGGCTTCTATATGGATGTCATCCATGTATTTAGAGAAGTCGCGCAAATCATCGGCAATCTGTAGGCACAACTCGCGGGTAGGCGAGAGGATGAGTGCCTGAGTGCTATTGTCTTTTGCGTCAATGCGCTGCAATACGGGAATACCGAATGCCGCCGTCTTGCCAGTACCCGTCTGGGCCAGTGCAATGACGTCGTTGCGGTTTCCTAACAAGTAAGGTATTACTTCCTCCTGTACAGGCATGGGCTGTACGAAGCCCATCTCTTCAATGGCGCGGCGAATCCCTTCGCTGACACCAAGTTCTTCAAATGTTTTCAAATGTTTTTATAAATATAAATAATGTTTATGCAAAGAACAGGTAACAGATGGCAATAGCAGCCAAAATACCTGCCAAGTCTGCCAGCAATCCACAGGTGACAGCGTGGCGCGTCTTCGAGACACCCACCGAACCAAAGTAGACAGCCAGGATATAGAAGGTGGTATCCGTAGAGCCCTGGAAGATGGACGACAGGCGACCTACAAACGAGTCGGCACCATAGGTTGTCATAGCATCCACCATCATACCACGGGCACCACTACCCGACAACGGTTTCATCAGTGCGGTAGGCATGGCATCCACCCACTGGGCATCGACGCCACAGGAATCAACGCAGGCACGCAGTCCACCAATAAGCATATCCATAGCACCGCTGGCACGGAAAACGCCGATTCCAACGAGGATGGCCACCAGATAGGGAATGATACGAACTGCCGTGGTAAAGCCATCCTTGGCACCCTCAATGAAAGCATCGTAGACGTTTATCTTCTTACGAACGCCAGCCACGATAAATCCTGTGATGATGGTCATCAGCAGAATGTTGGCTACCGTTGTGCTCCAGCGGTTCATGGCCTCTGAGTCCATCTGCGAGAAGCCCCAGATGATGGCTGCCACCAGTGTGCAGGCACCGCCCAGCGTCAACAGCATGGTGCGGTTCAGCAGGTTGATGCGCTGGAATAGGGAGGTGACGATGATACCCACCAAGGTAGAGAAGAACGTTGCCAGCAGGATGGGGATGAAGATATCAGTAGGCTGGGCGGCCCCCATCTGTGCACGATACACCATGATGCTGACGGGGATGAGTGTCAGTCCACTGGTGTTCAGCACCAGGAACATAATCATCGGGTTCGAGGCAGTATCCTTCTTGGTATTCAGTTCTTGCATCTGCTCCATGGCCTTCAGTCCTAAGGGGGTGGCGGCATTGTCGAGTCCCAGCATGTTGGCGGCAATATTCATAAAGATGCTGCCCGTCACGGGATGGCCTTTGGGAATATCTGGGAATAGTTTGGTGAATACCGGCGACAGCAGACGTGCCAACACATTGACCACACCACCCTTCTCTCCAACTTTCATCACACCCATCCATAGGGACAGTACACCAGTAAGTCCTAATGAAATCTCAAAGGCTGTCTTCGAGGATGAGAACGTTGAGTCCATCATAGCGGGAAAAACTTCATAGTCTCCCAACAATAACAATTTCCCCGCCGCAATGACAAATGCGACGAGGAAGAAAGCTACCCAGATATAATTCAGTACCATTTATTCTTTTACCACTTGACTATCTTACTATTGACAGGATGCTTGTACCAGTCAGGATTGCTGTCCATATCAACGCCCCACTTGCCGAACAGGTTGTAGGCATCGCTGATGTTCGTACGCTCCTTTGCCCAGAACCACTTACCTTGCTCATCACCCGTCACAACAACACGAAAAGGTGTCTCGCCAGGCTGTGGACCACCAATGGTAACTATCTGTCCGTCTCTTCTGACCACCTGGATACTGATATTCAGATCAGCAACAGACGTTCCGGCAGGTACGTTGACTGTACCCATCACAGCAATAGGCACACCGACAACAGTCTTGGTGTTAGCTCCGAATTCGCCGTAGCTATGCAACTCCTCGCCAATCTGAGTGTCGCCGCAGAATACTTTCTGCTGCAGTGTACCACCAATGGCGCAGAGCTCTACAGTAGACATGTTATTAGCATCAGGCACGCTGACACGCACTACCACGTCGTTGAAGTCGAAGTCATCGCTGGTTCCCAGGTCCTCAAAGGCGAAATAGACATACTGCTTAGGCTCAACCTTATTGCCGTTGCCACCATTGAAGCCAGGGTTACACTCGCTATGCTCAACCTGGTATTTAATGAACTCGGTCTTTTCAACAACAGCACCATCGCCGATACGATAGTAAGGCTGTGCACCAATCTCACCAGCTGCCTGCTGCTGAGCGTCCTTGTCAGAATAACCCTGTGGGAAGTGGCTCTCGTCGTAGGCAACCACCAACTGATTGAAGTAGTTGGCTACGAAGCCCTGATTCTCTACAGCACCGCTGACAATCTTCTTGGCATGGAAGACTGCCTTGTCACCCGTTTCAGGACCATATATTCCATAGAGATCCTTGGTAATCTTCATCGTAGCGGTCTCCGTTACCTCAAAGACAGACTTTGCACCCATAAAGATGTAACTGGGACCGTCAGCCTCAAAATACTTGGTGACGACACCACTGTTGCTGTCCATTTTGAAACCATTCTTGTCTGTGTCGCCAAGAGCTATTCTGAAGAGGTTCTTAACGGTCAGACGGCAGTTGTTGATGACGTCGTTGCTGCCGGCAGTATAATAGAAGTTGCCGGTGGCGTATTGGCCGTTGTTGACCCACGTATTGTTATTGCTATCGATGTCAGTGTTACCGCTGATAGTCATGGTAGCATTGTTCTGTACATGACTGCTACCTGCCGTATGCAGACGGGTGGCAGTAATGGTGCCGTCGTTAACGATAACCGAGTTGCTGTTCTCAGTAGACAACTCACCATTGACAGTTATCGTACTTGAATTGTACAGCACACTGGCATTGTTGATCTGCAGTTTGCCGGCTTCAATCGTTCCGTGGTTATAGATGTGCAGACCATTGTTGCCCACCAGTTCCACGCCGCTGGCTGTCTTCAGTGTTGCACCTTCAGCAATATAGAAGTTGCAACCACCCTGCAGGTCGCTTGCGCTTTTCTCTCCTAAAGTCAGCGTGGCACCACGTACCAAGAATACTTCCGTATTTTGAGCTACATAGAACTTACGATTGGTAAAGTCGCAATTACCTTTGATATACAGCGTGCCACCAGTGCTCTTTGAACCGTCCCAGCTACCCCAGACATTAACCTCCTTAGTCCATGAAGGATCTACATAGCTGGTGCCTGTGCCATAACCTGTCTGTCCTTGTCCTGCCACTTCTTCAAAACTCTTTACTCCTGCTGGTACGTTATCCAAGAACTTGCTGGCATCAGCATCTTCGGGGAAGTTGAAGATGGGATTGATGACACGACGTGGTGCGGCCAGACGAGCGCTGGCAGCAGAAGTATAGAAGGCTGCGGTAACCTTCGACTCGCTGGCGTCAAATGCCATATTGTCAATCATGTAGTTCTTCTCGTCAAGGATTGTGGCGAAAAGTGTCGTAGCATTCTGCGGACGTGCCACGGTGAATGTCTTTGTCTCACCCTTGTTAATGCTGCTAGTATACAGAGCAGCAACAACGGTTCCTTGAGCAGGGTCTGCGGCATAAATCTTCAGGGTACCAGTCTTAGCACTGGTCAGAGTAATTTGCGTACTGACTGCCGTGTTCCATGTCTGACGCGCATCAGCATCTTGCCCACCCAAGACAATCGTCTTGAAATTGGAAGAATACTGATCAGCTTCCTGTTTTACCTTGTCATTCGTTTGAAACCATGCATCATGTGAACATGATGTAAAAGCTATAACGGCTAATAGGCTTATTCCTTTCATTAAACTATCATTCATATGTCTAAATTCGTTTAAATGTACTATTATATACTCATTTTCGGGTGCAAAGTTAGTTATTATTTCGCTAAAAATCAAATTTTTAACTACTAAAATGTACTAGTTAGGATTTTTTTGCTTATCTTTGCAGCGAAATATCGATATTTTTTAAATTTTTGTGCGCATGAAGAAGTGTTTTTGGATTGCACTGTCCTTTGCGTCGTTAGCAGTAACGTCATGCAAGGATGATGTCACTTTCGACCAGAAGACCTATGACGACATGATCAAAAAGGCCTTTGTCATTGAAAATGTTGACCCCAACCACCAGTGGGCCACTGTTGGCGTTGCCAATACAAACATCACAGTCAACACAGGTACAGGGGATAACTACAAAGTGAAAATTTATGACCAGAACCCTATCAGCTACGAAGGAACACTGAAGCTGCTGGGCGAGGGTCGTGTTGATGACGGCAATACGCTGGACATGAAAATCAGCTATTCCCTGGCTCAGGCCTATGCCTATGTCACACTGTTCGACTCTGAGAACTACATGTCTGTCTATCCGGCACTGATCAAGGACGGACTGCTGGAGGTTAATGTCAACAATGTGCAGAGCCATGAGGCTCGTCGCCATGCAGGCATTACACCGTCATGGAATTTCCGCGACATGCCTGCTGACGGCGACTTTGCCACTACGCTGCCTACTAATTACGTCACTGATACTAACGCAAACGGAGGTGGTCAGGGAGTTAACGTGGTAATCCAAAGCAGTTACATTGGCTATCTGAACTTATGGAATGCAGGTAGCAACATTTATTTCCCTGAAGGAAATTGGACTGTAGCAGGTCAGTATGTTGGTGCCAACTCGCATGTCTACCTGTTGCCAGGTGCCCATGTGACGTTTACGGGTGAATATAACCTGAACTCGTCCACTGCTACGATGCATATTGCTCAGGGTGCCACATTTAATGCAAACAGCATCAGTTACAACTTCCGTCTTTATAACCGTGGTGCCATCACCACAAAGAAGATGACACAATATGCTGCTGGTGCGCTTGTTAATGAGGGTACGGTGACTATCGAGCAGAATCTGCAGATTGCAAACAACATGTCAGAGGTAATCAACGCAGGCGTGTTGACTGCTGCCTCGATGAGTGTTGAAGGTTCTGGCCATTTCCTGAATTTGGGCACTATGACGCTCAGTGGCGAGACTACCGTCAACAGCAATGACTGTTCATGGGTTAATGATGGCACCTACACCACTGGCTCGTTTGTCTATACGGCTGGCAGTACGGATGTGATTAACAACTGTAAGCTGATTTGTACGGACAAGTTCCGCATCAATCTGGGTGACACTGACAAGAATAGTTTCCAACTCAATGGTGGCGCATCTGTTGTTACCAAGAATTTTGAGGCTGCTGGTCCTACTTTTATAAAGATGGGCAGCAACTCATTGTTCCAGGTGACGGGTACTGCCAAATTGTCTATCAACAAGGATGTCTATGGTATCTATGGTCCGACGAATGGTGCTGAAGCAGTCTTCCAGGCTAATGCCATCGAGCGCCTTAACAGTTGGGAGACCAACCAGGGCTTCGCGGCCAACTATTTTGGCCACCTCTTTGTTGCCTGCGATAGCCATTTTGCCTTCGGCTACTCTGACAAGAGTGCTGCACAACAGGCTGCCGGCGAAGTAGGTGTTCAGCCCTATTATCGCCTGGATGCTGCGTCTGGTGCCAAGATGACCGGCTATAATGGTGCCAAGGCACAACTGTCTGATGCAGGTTGCGGTGCAGCCTATATAGGTACTCCCGATGAAGAAGAGCGCCCAGAAGCACCTCAGTCTTACCGTTACTGCTTCGAGGATAACTTCCCCGATGCCGGTGACTACGACTTCAATGACGCAGTGCTCACCGTTACCCCCAAGTTGGAGGATAAGACACTGACCGTTCAGGTAAGCCTGGATGCTGTGGGTGCCACCAAGACTCTTGCAGCAGCCATTCGCTTGGTTAGTGTCAAGAGCACTGACTTGGAGAGCTATACCGTTACAAAGGGGTTTGCTTCACCAGAAGGACAGGGTCTGGGCACCTATAATAACATAGATACTAACGACACATTCCTCGACGAGAACCATCCCACCAATGCTACCGGCAATATGGTTATCGTACTCTTCAAGGATGCCCATTGGGCCCTCAACCCCAATAAGGCTGACGATGGTGGCGTACTGCGTTATTTCTGGAACACTGTGAAGCGTGACGATGGCTACGAGCACAAGTACTATACGGAACCAGCTACAGCTACCTATACCTTCGTGTTCAAGGATGCCGACAAGGCCAAGGACATGCTTGCCGAAAATCTCTACGACGTCTTTATCGTAGAGCCTTATGGTGGCGGTTTCTGGGAGGTGCATACCGTACAGAACGGCTTCAAGACAGTACAGGTACTCAATCCCACTAAGCCCGCAGGGTATGCCGAGGCGTATGGCAGCAATATGCCGTGGGCAATCGTTGTACCTGGCGACTTCAAGTATCCTAACGAGTGGCAGGTCATCGGCAAACGCGCAAGTGGAGCACTCACTGGTGCCTACCAGACTGCCGGACACTCCTTCGCAGAGTGGGCAGAAGATAGCGAGAAGGCTACCGACTGGTATCTACACCCCACTAAAGGATTATATTTTGAATAATACCGCTATAGAAAGAGGCCCCTCCCACATTGAGGGGTCTCTTTCTATATAATAAGGTGTAAAGATGTTCGGTTTCGGTTTGGTTCATGCAATAAATCAAGCGGAATGTCGTTATTAACTACGTGCTTAAGCAGAAAATAACGATATTTGTCTTGCTGTTGTTGTCAGCCACATGTGTTATGGCCCAACAAGAGCCATCCTTCGCTCACTACTGGGCGATGGAGCCGTCGTATAACCCTGCAGCTATTGGCAAGCAGTCGAAGCTGAACGTCACAGGAGCCTATGCCATGACGCTGACAGGTTTCGAGAATGCACCACGCACCATGCACTTTGCCGCCGACATGCCCCTTTATTTCTTGAACCACTACCATGGTGTGGGCCTTCAACTGGTGAACGACCAGATAGGACTGTTCTCACACCAGCGATTGGTGGCACAGTATGCTTATAAGCAGTCTCTGCTGGGTGGCATGCTGAGCATTGGTCTGCAGGGCGGCATTCTGAGTGAGAAGTTCAAGGGCAGCGGCCTTGACTTGGAGAACAGCAACGACCCGGCATTCAGCAAGACAGACGTCAATGGGGTAGCCATAGACCTGTCTGCCGGATTGTACTACACCCATGGTCCGTGGTATGCCGGACTGTCCGTCCTACACGCTACGGCACCTTCCATAGAGCTGGGTGACCGTTCCATTATCGACATTGCCAGAACATATTATTTAACGGCTGGATACAATATTCGGCTACGTCATCCGTTATTGTCAATACACCCCTCCGTGTTGGCACATACCGATGGTACCAGCCACCGCGTCAACGTGACGACACGTCTGAAGTACACGCATGAGCAGAAGATGATGTATGTCGGAGTGGGCTACAGCCCATCTAACTCCGTGACAGGATATATCGGCGGATTCTTCCACGGCATCATTATCGGCTACAGCTACGAGGTCTACACCTCGGTACTGAAGATTGGCAATGGCTCTCACGAGCTGTTTGTGGGTTACCAGACGGATCTGAACTTCCAAAAGAAGGGACGTAACCGCCATCAGAGTGTACGCATTCTTTAATTGAGAATAGATAATTGAGAATTGAGATATGAAAAAATTACTGAGTATAGCACTGAGCACCACCATGGTGATTCTGTTGTCTGGCTGCTTCGGCAGTAAGATGGCATCGTCAGCAGGTGGCGAAGTGACTGGTGTGAGCGGCCGTGCCTTCAGCGAACCCGCTCCTTACGGCATGACACTTATCAAGAGAGGTCATCTGCGCATGGGTATCGACAAGCAAGACTCCCTATGGGGCAAGCAGACTCCCGTACGCGACATCTCTGTCGAGGGTTTCTGGATGGACGAACGTGAGGTTACTAACTCCATGTATCGTCAGTTTGTCAACTATGTACGCGACAGTATTCTGCGTGAGCGCCTGGCTGACCCTGCCTATGGTGGTGACGAGACCTACAAGATTGAGGAAGACAAGAACGGCGACCCCGTAAAGCCCTACCTCAACTGGAAGAAGCCTCTGCCACGCAAGCCTAACGAGGATGAGCAGCGTGCCATTGAGAGCTTGTACGTCATTAATCCCGTAACAGGCGAGAAAATGCTGGACTGGCGCCAGATGAACTATCGCTACGAAATCTATGACTACACGGAAGCTGCCAAACGCAAATACCGCACAACACATGCCGAGCGCGTGCTGAATACCGACATTCGCGAGAATCCCAACGAGCAGATATGGATTTCCAAGGACACAGCCTACATCAATGACGAAGGTCAGATAGTCCGCGAGACCATCAACCGCCAGTACACTGGTGCCTGGGACTTCCTCAACACCTATATCATTAATATCTATCCTGACACCACCTGCTGGGTCAACGACTTCCCCAATGCAGAGAACGAAAGCTACATGCGCTACTACTTCTCCAATGCTGCTTACAACGACTACCCTGTAGTTGGTGTGACATGGGAACAGGCCAACGCTTTCTGTGCCTGGCGCACAGAGTATCTGTTGCGCGGACTGGGCGCAGCAGCACGCTACGTACAGCGCTACCGCCTGCCGACAGAGGCTGAGTGGGAGTATGCTGCCCGCGGCAAGGACCAGAACGAGTTCCCGTGGGACAATCAGGACGTAGTCAGCGGCAATGGCTGCTTCTTTGCCAACTTCAAGCCCGACAATGGTAACTATACCAAGGACGGCAATCTGATAACCAGTCGTACAGGTATCTATAGCTCCAACAGCAATGGCTTGTATGACATGGCGGGTAACGTGGCTGAGTGGTGCTCGACCATCTATACCGAGGCAGGTGTAGAGGCTATGAACGACATCAACCCGCAGCTGCGCTACAATGCAGCCAAGGAAGACCCCTACCGTCTGAAGAAGAAGTCAGTGCGCGGTGGCTCATGGAAAGACCCCGAGAGCTATATCCGCTCCGCATGGCGTTCATACGAATATCAGAACCAGCCCCGTTCATACATCGGTTTCCGCTGTGTGCGCTCGCTGGCCAACACCACAAGTGACAAGATTAAAGTAAAGAAAGGAAAGAAGTAATGACCGTATACAGTAAATTCAATTTCGTCTACCGCTTACAGAAGTGGATGGACAGCGTGGCAGGACAGACCTTTCTGAACTATGCCTATTCGTGGGGTGCCTCTATCGTTATCTTGGGTACGCTGTTCAAACTGACCCACCTGCCAGGTGCTAACTTCTTCCTGTTCTTAGGAATGGGTACGGAGGTCTTCGTATTCTTTATCTCAGCCTTCGACCGTCCCTTCGATAAGACGACCGACGGTATGGATCTCGATATCCACATGGAAGAGGAGGGCGCAGCGGGTGCTCCCACTGTCAGCCTTGGCAATGCCGTACAGGGTGCAGCAGTAGTAGCTGGTGGTGTTGCTGGTGGTGTTGCTGGTGGCGGTACCATCGTTATTAATGGTGGCGGCGGTGGCGCAGTAAGCGGTGCTGATGTCAGCAGCGAAACTGCTGACCACACTCAAGGCGGTGCTGACCACACTCAAGGCGGTGCTGACCACACTCAAGGCGGTGCCATCAGCTTTGCCGGTGGCGTTGTAGGTGGCGGTACGGTAGTCGGCGGTGGCGGTACGGTAGTCGGCGGCTCTCCCGCTGAGGCTGTTCCCACCATGGGCGAAGAGATGAAGGAGGCCACCTCTAACTATATTGACGAACTGAACCGTCTGACCGAGATGCTCGCTGAGGTTTCTGCCCAAAGCCAGCGTCTGACACGCGACTCCGAGGAGATGGAGAATCTGAACCGCACACTGACAGGCATTAGCCGCGTCTACGAGATGCAGCTGAAGAGTGCCAGTGCCCAGATTAGCACCATCGACGAAATCAATGAGCAGACACGCCACATGGCTGAGCAGATTGTCGAGCTGAACAAGATCTATGCTCGCATGATTGAGGCTATGCAGGTGAGAAGTCAGATGTAAGAAGTAAGAGGTAAGATATGGCAATCAAGAAAAGACCGGTTTCTCCGCGCCAGAAGATGATCAACCTGATGTACGTCGTACTGATGGCGATGCTGGCACTGAACGTCTCT
>ODAJ012152696.1_pt1 | contig 12730 bp, 6 predicted proteins | sample 1539241 | NCBI WGS metagenome assembly ODAJ01 (sample SAMN02144231, study PRJEB22623) | gut metagenome | biome: sheep rumen | host: Ovis aries | place: New Zealand | reverse complement strand
GAACAAGGACCCCAAGTCGCAGGCTCTCTACGACACCTTCAAGAAGGGCTGGAAGGACGAGTATAGGGACATTACGGTAAGCGAAAAGTTCATTTCAATCCGCGACCTCCATCCGACACAGAACGTCATCTTCGCAAACAAGTCCCTCGTCCCGATGCTGAACGGAAAGTGGCAGATTGGAGGAAAGTCCGCAGTTGAGGTCGTGCTGAGCGGCAAGAGCGTGAACATCCCGCTCGGGGACCCGCTTGTTGTCTGCAACGTCGGAGGAACGAACTACCTCATCGACGGACACCACCGCTGGTCGAAGTTCTACGCATTCAATCCGACATGCAATCTGCAGGCGTACATCATCGAGGACAAGTCCGGGAAAGGTCTTTTCGCAAGCGCCGACGACGTGCTGAAATTCGCGCAGGGCACGCTCGCCGCTCTCGGACAGGACACGATAAACCCGCAGAGCGCCGGGGACACGAACATGTACGATATGGACCTTGCGATGCTTACCGACATCGTGAATAAGAACACCTCTCCGGAAATCCTGCAGATTGTAATCGATTCGCCCGTGACAGGCGGACTCGTCAGGGACAAGACCACTCTGGCGAACTATCTCTGGCAGAACCTCTACACCAACATGTTCGAATACGCCCCAGCCGGAGTCCACGACCGCGAGTACATGCCGCAGTATCCTTCAGGGATGGACCCGGAGACTGCGGTTGACACGATTTCGGAGAACACGAAGTTCACGATGACAATCGAACAGCTGAAGAAACTGGTCAAGGAATCCCGTCTCAACTGGAACGGTCCGAAGGTCATCAAGCACAACTGGGATGGGGAGGTCGGCTACGCCACCTTCCGCCTTGGCAAGATTGCCGACGAGGAATACTACCACAATCCCGCGCGGCGCTGCCCGGTCGACGTCACCATTTCGACCGACAGGGGGCATTTCTCCGCAAGCGCCGAAATCGGCAACGCGAACGCGACCAGCTTCAATCGCTCCGGCCAAATCATCGACATCATCGCCGACCACGACGGCTACATCTACAAGCAGTTGCCGGTTTCTTCGCAGGAGCTGGTCGACAAAATCGCCGGTTGGTGGAAGCAATATCACCTTGTTGACATTGACGACATCCCAGAAGAGGATTACGATGCCATCAGCGAGACGATTGAGCATGCCAAGGATTATGAAGTGACCGAAGGGGTCCTCAAGGAGTCCGACGACGTGAAGCTGCAGAAGGAGCAGCTGAAAAAGATGATCGACGAGTTCGACTGGTGTCGCGACGAGATTGAACGTGGGTATTGGAGAATGAAGTACAAGCTATCTAGGGGGACGAACGGACTAGACGAACACATCGTGGTTTATTTCAGGGGGCAGGAACTGTTCAATCTCTGGGAAATGGATGACGGATGGGACTGCTATGTGGACAAAGCCACAGCCGGGAAGATGGGGCTTGCGAAGGACGACATCAGGGAGTGCCTGACGATGCTCGACATTCCCGAGGATACAGAATGGTGGACGAACGCATGAAAAGAACGCTTACATTCGAAGAATTGAAGAAGCTTGTGCTCGAATCGGAGCTGGATTGGGTATACATCGACAGCGTGGATGTTGTCGGACCGCCCGGACAGTTCGGCAGCAAGCGGTACAAGCAATGGTTCTTTAGCAGTCCTCAGGAGGCGTTGCAGTTCGCAAAGGACCGGCGCGATTCTCACGACGGTTCGTCGGCGGAGACGATTCGGCATGCGTTTTCGCGCATACCGATACGCACGAAGGACCCGGACGAGAGCTGGAAGACCGCCATCGACGAGATACGCAAGTTCACCCTTGCGAAGACAATCCAGCTAGACCTCGGAGACCTCGGCAAGTTCGATATTCCGTCGAAGATGAACATGGCGGCGTTGAAGGCGAGGATAAAGGATTTCATAACAAGGGAGGTTGAGAAGTGGTCATGAATAAAATTTCGCATGATGAAGGCAAGGGCATGAGAACAATCAAGGAAAACACTAAAATCACTCTCACGCTTGGGCAGCTCAGAATGCTGGTCAAGGAGTCCGGTGACTTGGACGACCCGTTGTTCGGAAAGAGCAAGCAGTCAGCAAAGCGGTTCATCTTCAAGGTAATCGGCGACCACAAGGGAATGTTCCGCGACGACAACTGGAAGCACGTCCACGAAATCTTCGGCCGGATGCGCAAAGCCGGACTCGATTTGAGCTACGGTCCGGTCAACGACCGAGAGCACTCCGGCGGCTATTTCCGCAACGAGCGGGGCAAGATAGCCGGGAAGGAGTGGGAGTTCTCCGTGGACTTCATCAACGACAGGGACAGGGAATGCACCGTTACTGGTCGGGTGATGGCGTGCTTCGGGGGCACGGTCGAGCAGATGGACAACGACGACCTCGGGCCGGACCGCCCATACGACATAACCGTTCTTTTTACCTGCTGATGACCGATGGCATACTACAATCCATACTTCGAGGATCGCAAGAATCCGGACAGTTGCCTGAACTACACCTACAATGAGTTCCTGGACCGGAAGCCACCCTCCTACTTCCTCGCCTTGCTCCGGCATAACTACATCTGGACCAAGCGCGAGAACTTGGACACATTCTCCATGCGGGTTTCCCCATCGTTCATCTTCTGGCATGACCGCCTCGTGGACATATACCCGGTGAGCTACCTCCAGGACTTCTTCTTCGAGATGATGGACACGGCGGGGCTGCTGGATGAACCCATCATGCTCATGATTGAGTGGGCGAGGACCATTGACCAGGGGAAGATCAAGAAGGAGCACGTTCAGATACAGAGCGAAGAGGAAGAGGACAGGAAGGTCGTGCAAATTCCACCGGAGGACTGGCAGACCGAGCAGGTGTGGGACAGCCAGTGGATAGAGGAGGACAAGAAGATGTTCTCCCGCAAGTATGACATAGCCCCGGACTTGTTTCAAATGCGCGAGATTCCCGGTGTGCTGCAACTCAACCCCAAGGCACCCCAAAGGTGGCTGCGCTTCCTGGTGTTCAATCCAAAAGTGGAGGAATAGAAATGAGCTATCGTCAATACGCATACCATTGCACCAACACGGATCCCGAAATCATTAAGAGGGAGGGATGGAAGGTTGGCATGGGCTTCACCCTGGGCAATTTCTTTGATAAATTGAACAAGAAATATCTCCCGAAGGTCCCTGTATATGTCACAAGTGATACTCGTGAGGTGTGGGACACCAATGCCGATTACATCATCAAGCTGGACATAACCGGCCTTGACCTGTACCCGGACTTCGGCAGCCTCCCAGACACCGGCGCTTTCTATGACCTTGATGGGAAATACTTTCACTGGTATGATGACTCGGGTATCGGACTCACCTTCACCAACACGCCTGCCGGGAAGAAGATGAAGGAGTATCTGGAATCAATATCTCCCGATGAGTACATACTGCTCCCGGATGATTTCAGTGGTGAAGATTCAATGCGAATCCTGGGAACCGCCGTGGTCGATGGGAGAAAGCTTCAGGGACGAATTGTCAGCTACACGAAGAAGGATGATGAAATGAAACTAGATGAATCAACCAAGTTCACCTTGACCATCGGTCAGTTGCGCAGGCTGATTCAAGAGGCAACAGAGGAAGTTTCTGCCACAGACAACATCACCAAGATGGACAACGGCATTCTTCGTCTCAACGACAAGGACCCGAAGCAGCGCGCACTTTGCTGGAACCTCAAGGGCTACGCCTTCACGCACGAGGACTTGAACCCCGAGTTCGACAAGGGCAAACCCTATATGGTCATGTGCTATCAGCGGAGCAGCGGTTGGCAGATGCACTTCGAGAACTTCGAGACAATCGACGCCAAGCCATACATGGATGCTTTCTACAAGGCGTTCACGTCAACCTGCGAAGAGAAGGGAATCAGGGAAATTTATGCGGTCGGCGGATTCACTCCCGGCGGCATTTCCGGCGTGACCGCCTTGCAGAACTATGGCTTCAAGAAGGTGTATCAGCCGTTGCTTAGGACCAAGAAGGAATACGTCAAGTCCGGCAACTCCAACATCTATTGGAGCGAGGGCATGGTTGACAAGGAGAGGTTGCAGGGCTGGCTCAACGGCGGTAAGCACCTTGGGGAGTTTCTGGTCATCGACAACCCGGAGGCGACACCCGGCAGGCAAATCGTATCCGTTCCCGATGGCAAGAGTGAATACAATCTTCAGAACACGATGCCAAGACCGTTCAAGATGGTAAGGTAAAAGAAGAACGAAAAATAATTTCACGAAATTGTGCTGCAAACTCGTCGAAGTCCGTAAATATAATAAGTGAATAGGGCGGAGAACCCCGAAGCGAAATGAACATCAGCGAGAACACCAAAGTCACATTGACCCTCGGCCAGTTGAAGAGACTGGTAGGGGAAGGTTGTTTCGTTTCGCACAATGGAGCAGCGTATCCAAGCGACGACTTGAAGTCAAAGCGACTCAAGCGGCTGCGTTCAAGGGGCGAGGAAGGAAAAAGGCCCTAGAAGAAAGCAAGAAGATTTTTCAACTTTCCCCTTGAACTGAACCAGGCGATGTGCTAGGATAGGTGGCGTTCAAGGGGCGAACGAGTTTTGTGCAGACAGGCGAATCACCCCCAAGTTCTTTGACAAAAGCAGACGATGGCATCGAGGTCGAGAGAAGCGACCTCACAATGCGTTCGTGGCCGAAAAGTGAGGCACCGGACTTTTAATCCGGGTCAAGCAGGAGCATTACCTGTCGGACGCACCATTTACCGAAGTTTCATTCCAGCGTGGTACATCAGCCGTACACCGGACTCTTAATCCGGGGCAGGCAGGGGCAGCACCTGTCGCTGGAACCAATTTCATTCCGGTGTGGCGCAATGGTAGCGCAAGGCACTCTTAATGCTTGGGTTGGAGGTTCGACTCCTCTCACCGGAACCAATTTACCTGCATAAATACAGGTTTCAATTTTCCCCTTGAACTCGAATCCATTGTCTGCTAGAATAGGCCGCGTCGTTCGGGCGAACTCCGTCCAACGGCACGCCTATAATAATTCCAGCGATTTGTGGCAGCGATGCCATGAAGCTCTTTGACAAGCGAACCGATTTGAAGAAAAGAAGAAGCCCAGTAAGCTGGGCGGCGGTCCTCGGGCGGCGCCTTGGACCGAAGTAAGAAGCCCTTGAGGGCGGCTGTCCGACAGGACGGCGACCCTCCCCTGCAAAGTCATGCGGGGTGGCAGTCGGGAAGAGACCGGCACCTTTTCTTCAGCGCAAGATAGAATCCCTCCTGAATGCCATGACGGCTCGCAACCGGCGCGTGGGATAGGTGGGAGGGACGACGATAAAGCCTAGTCTGGGGTACGACTGATGCACGCCGAGCCGCGCTCGGGTGTTACCGCTTGGATGAGTGCGAGTTCCCGCATGCTTGAGTCCAAGGTCATGTCGAGGGCGTTTGGAGGCTTTTGAAGACGGGTAGCGTAATTGGGCGGCAAGAGGGATGCGAGCCATCGAAAGGTGGAACTACCCCCGCCACGGCGTCAAAGTGGCCAGCCCTGTGCGTCCGTGCTTTTTGTTCTTGACTGAAGTTTCCTCTCCTCCGATCCGAATGTGCATTTTGGTTCGGCAGGACACTCGCCTTGGATGAGCGGCGTCCGTATGCACAACGGAAATACGCCAGCGAGATTCCATAGTGTCGGCCGTGCATGATGAACGGGGATTCGCACCCGCCCCGAACGGCAAGCGATTGTATGAGTGGTCGCAAATCCTTTTCATTGGTAGTCAGCCCCAAGGAGACAAATAGGTCTTCGGTTCCGCGCCCTCTGCGAGGGTGGCTGGCGGTACCCTTCGGCGGCGGTAGCCGTTGGGATTGTAATTTCAGGTGGTCATACAGCAATACACAACTTGCCTGATAAGCCGTGGGTCGTGGGTTCAAGTCCCACCTGGCTGCCGTTCATCGGTGGCCGGTAGCTCAGTTGGTAGAGCAACGTAATTCGACCACCGTTTCTTCATTGACCGTATCAAGTCAGCGGCAGTTAAAACGAGGTAACTCGGGATACGAACTCACGAGCCGTCAAGCGGCGGTCAATTCCATTTCAACAGTTGTCCCACCAAGAGCAAGTCCTTTCCGTTCGAGGAGTTGCATGAAGGCGATACTAGTCAAGCCTGTTGTGCGACAAGCCGCATTGATTGGAACGTAGGGGCTGAAAAAGGATGGACGTATGGTACCATCACAACTGTCATCTTGCCCGGTTCTAAAGTTAGATAGAGGATGGCTGTATCCAGCCAGGGCTGATTGGGGCGTTGAACCCCGACACTCCTTGAACCGGAGTCAAGTTCAAGGCTTGCACATACAGAAATACGCAAGCCTTCCATTTCTTCGATGTCGACAAGGCGGGAGGATTCTCCTTCGGGGTGGCCGCCTGATTCTGCCGATTCCCCTTTGGGGGCCGCCGTCTGGGGAGACGGCGGTCATGTGGGTAAGATGCGCACGAAAAACTTTGGCGCGGGTTTTCAAATGCACCGGTGTTGGCCTTGGGTTAGAAGGTTGTTGGAGGCGCATGGAAGTTCCCGCAACGATTTCAATGGCGCGATGGTGTACGCGGCAAGCCGACCAACTCGGTCGGAGGGGCGGTTCAATTCCGCTAGCGCCAAATTCTTTCATGCGGACATACAGCAATCCATAATCACGGTAATAAATGGTTCAACTCCATTCTTCGGGGTCAACCCCGTTGAAAAATGTCCGCAGTTCCTTTCCCGGTAGCGGCCACCGACACAGGTCGTGACCTTCCGCTGGGCACCAAGCGGCGGATCAAGCAGGACATACTTGACGGTTCTTTGTCCGGCAGATTGAGAATGCAGAAGGGTTGGCGAGGAAACGCGGCCCGGATGCAAGAACCTTCACGCGGGGAGCGCGCTTCCCGCACCTCTTCAATGGGCTGGTCGATCAACGGGAGGTCAGTGGCTTGTCACGCCACCAACCGGGGTTCAACTCCCCGTCAGCCCGCCATTTCGTGCTGGTATAGCTCAGTTGGTAGAGCGTCGGCCTGAAGAGCCGAGCGTCAGTGGTTCAAGTCCATTTGCCAGCACCAATCCATTTTGCAATTTCCGTCTGTGCGTGGTTTTTTGCGGCTTCGGCCGTGTTTTTAGGGCCACAATGCAACTCACGGGAAACAACCATTGAGGTGCTTGGTGCAAGCACGCCTTTCAGGGATCGCAACCTTGGGGAGGTTTCCGGTTCGGAGCCGGGCGGTGGTTCCTCTTCACTTTCAGCGGGACATGCAGCAATCCATCCAAACAATGAATAAATGCATGCGAGTAGTTCAACAGGAATTCCGGCAAGGGTGCTGGTTCACGGCGTCCGGATAAGAACACACCGAGTGGTGAGATTTCGGTTCGAGCCCGAAAGCGCAACCCGATTGAGCGAGCAATCGTTCAATCACCCCGTCCCGCGTTCCTTTTACTGGTGCTCATGCAGCAAGACATAACCTTGACTTGAAATCAAAGTAACGGGGTGAAAGCCCAGGAGCACCGTTCCTTTTCATTGAGCCCACTTAGACCAATTGGCAGAGTCAAGAAACTTAAAATTTCTACCGGCGTGGGTTCGAGTCCCTCAGTGGGCACCATTTTCATAGTGGGTTCGTGGCGTAATTGGCAGGCGCGTAAGACTAAGGATCTTATGGGGAAACCCGTGGGGGTTCAAGTCCCTCCGAGCCCACCATGCTGGTTTAGTTTCAGTGGAAGAACGCCGGTTTCGTAAACCGGATGTCGCAAGTCCGAATCTTGCAACCAGCTCCATTTTCAATTTCGCAAGTAGTTCAAAAGCCACACAAAGGCCCATCGTGCGAAGTAGCAGGCATGTGAAAAGCTTTGGGGCCGGCTGCCGAGAGAGTCCTGAGCGCCATCGGGAAGATCACTTCCGAGGAACGCGAGCATGGACCGCCACGAGAGGATTGGTCGCCTTCAGGAAAGAGGAAGCAACTTCCAATCAAGGGATGATAAGCCCCTCCCAACGGGGAGTCGTAGAACAGCCACGCGTGATTTGCGTGAGATATGTGGGTAGGAACCCCGCCTTGCGGAAACCTTTTCATGGACGGGTGGTGAAGCGGCCCAACACGGCGGTCTGCAAAACCGCTATTCAACGGTTCAAATCCGTTCCCGTTCTCCATTTTGCGGTCATACAGCAAGACATCAACATCCTCCAGCAAATACGCACATGCAACGCCGGTAAGCGGATTCCTCCGGCATGACCGCAGTCATCTTCAATTGTGCGGAGTCTTGGGTCCGATTCCCAACATCCGGATTCTAGTCCGGACAGTAACTCAGTGGTAGAGTCCCGCAAAGCCGAAGGACTCGAGGTGCAACTCCTCGGACGCCCCGTTCTGGGACGGTAGCTCAGCAGTAGAGCGTCGGCAACCTTCTTCATCAAGGGCCCGAACCAGCATCGATTGGCACACGGAGCACCAGGTGCAACCCGGCAACGGACATCCGCCGTAAAAGTAGTCCACAAACACAAACGTCGACAACGACTACGCAATGGCGGCATAACATAAGCCCGCCACGGTGAAGGGATGACGCAGATGGTCCCGGAACCGTCATTCATCTGCAAAACCTTCGGAATTGCAGTATCAGCGAAGTAAAACAAACGAGAAGCTAGGCACAAGGTTGTTGATATAAGTCATTCCCACTTGTCAACGCAATGCCTTGGCGAAGATCACGTGGTCAACGCATGCCGAATGAAAGGACGGGGAGATGGTTGTAAGCACAGATCCTGGATGTGACGGTGAGCAAGACCTGGGGGCAGCACCCAGCGGGTCCACCATTTATGGGACCGACACGGTTTCCGATTGATTAAAGCCGATAGGGGACCTTCAATTGGAGGCGGTTCGACCCCGCCCGGTTCCACCACGATTTGCCGCACGCCCTGGTCCACGCGGGCGTTGGGAACGAGAGAGCCCAAGGACTCTATGCTCTGAGCGAGTACGGCTGCATGGCGCTTCTCTGAAAGCTCATCAAGTAAACGGTATTTCTCTTTAGACCGTAGCCGTGGAAAGCTACTTCGCCGAAAAGGAAAGTCCGAGTAGGCAATCCAATCAAGACCCCGCCCCACGCAGGGGAGCGACCCAGAGAAGCGCGAAATTCGAGGCAATGCCGAGTAGGAAAATCCCCTTGGGGGATGGAGCCGAAACAGTATCCCGTATAAACGGTACTCTCTTGAAACCGTAGTCGTGGACCTCTTCAATTTCATTCCGGAACGGAGATGAGAACCGGGAAGGATGAAACGCCAGCGGTTGGGCGTGTTTGTGCAACCGGGTCAACATGGCAGAATTATGCCGGATAAAGCTGCCGGCTCCCAGGGTTGACTTCATGGATGTGGCAGGCCTATTGAAACCCCGTGAGGGTAGGTCAACCGTTCAACAACGACATCCATGGAAATGAATAGGCAGGCGCAGGCCGCCCCGCAGTGGTCGATTCTCAGCGACCCGAGACGGAAGACAGCGCGTTGAACGCCGCATCCGGTAAGCGGCAACCTCTTGTGAAGGTGCGGATAAACCCGGCAGGCGTTTGGCCCATTTCGCATTGTGGGCGTGTGTCACCTGACATTCAGTTCGCATCCTTCAATGCATTCCGGCCAGGGTGGGTTTCCGGGTTTGTGTGCCTGGCAGGGAATGGGAGACACGACGATTTCAACCGAAGAAGCGGGCCGGACGGATAGGAGGATAGGGTGTTGCAACGCCTCCCTTCGATTCCAACGCCCCTAGTGCGATGAAGCGCAGTTCAATTCTGCAAGCCGCGTGGGTTCGACTCCCTGCGGCGCTGGACGATGAAGGTGCGTCAGCCGTTGCAACGGCCCGCATCCGATTCCTGCAAGGGCCAAACCCTCAATAGCGCACCAAGTCGGAGGTTCCTTTTTCGCAAGGCACGTGGCGGGATGAGATCCGATACCGGCCTTGCAACCCCATGCGTTCCGGGTGAAGGGAGCGAGTCCATCACGACATCGCGGTGTCACAAGCTGAAATGAAGACCGAGGCGGCCCACACGTGGGCGAAGTGGCGAACGGGGATGGACCTTGCGGGTGCAACGAACGCCGGGAGTGGAGACACGTCTGGCAACCATGCAATAGTTCCTCGCAGGATAGTTGACTAAGGGCAAATGAGCCCGTGCCGCTCCTCCGGCCCTCAACCGGACCCACGGCGAATCATGTTGCATTCCGCATCCGGTAAGCGGAAACCTTTTCATTCCAGGGTGAGCCGAATGGTAAGGCAGCGGACTGTAAGCATAAATAGCAGCGTTTGAGAGGAATCTCAAACTGACAACCCCGCTAAGTCGGTGAAAGATGGCCATTGACCATTAACGCCGAGCTAGCAGCAAGAGTGATCTTGTGGGCAAGTGTAGAGACTTTACACGGGGCAACCAGACCGGTTGAAGACAAAGTCCAAGTCACCAAAAGTGATATGTAATCCGTGGCGCAAGCAACTACAGGTTCGAGTCCTGTTCCTGGAGCCCGTGGAGATTTTGTGGGACACCTGTTTCAAGGCAGTTGGTCAAGTTGTTGCATCCTCTTGACCTAACCACAAACTCTCTTTTGTTCTTTCAAACGGCATCGTGTCGGAATCAGCATACGAGGTGGACTCAAAATCCACTGCTGGCAACAGCGTGTGGGGGCAGGACCCACCGATGCCACCATTTCAAGGCATTGTGTCCGACATGCTGAAAGATACAGACACGAGGGATGGCAATTCGCGTCAAACCCGAGACCGCACTTAGAGGCACGCGAGCCATCGTGCAGGTGAGAACCCTGCTGCGGCACAATGTTTTGAATCCTTTTCTCAATGCGGTGTTGAGCAGTGGTAGCTCAAGAGGCCCATACCCTCTCCGTCGGATGTTCGATTCCTCCCGCCGCAACCATTTCATGCGGACATACAGCAAAACCAACACGGTAACGAAATTGACTAATACTCAACGACAAGCCGGTCCAACTCCGGCAAGCGTCCGCAGTTCTTTTCATGGTGGGTTATTCCTCTAGAGGCGAGGGGGTGACTGTAAATCACTTGCCTTCGGGCTGCGTAGGCGCGACTCCTTCACCCACCACCATTTCATTTCCCATTGATGCTGTGGCGTCGAGTCGACCTTGGTAACTCTCGGGCGAGGAGACGCATGAGCATCCTTGGGTGAATCTGACCTCGGTACATGACTGCCGGGGTCACTTGCGGGATTGACATAACGGCCGTGTGCCTGACTGCCAGTCAGAGAACGTGGGTTCGACCCCCACATCCCGCTCCATCTTGTCCCCGCTTTCGGTTTCCGGGTTCATTCATAGCCCAATTCCTTTCCTGAAAGCAGGGGACTTCTCTTCCCGCCAAGCGTTTCAAGGCGAGTTCGTGGCCTTTCATCGGCTTGCGCGGGATTCCATTTCGATGCGACGTTGGCCTAGCGGCTGGGCCCTGGCCTTCCAAGCCAGTCAGACCGGTCCGACTCCGGTACGTCGCTCCATGATTTCATACATCCGTAGGTTAATGGGAAGCCTGCCGGCTCCAACCCGGCTATTCACTGTTCGACTCGGTGCGGATGTGCCTTTGGAAACTTTGCAGGACAACTGTTGTCACGCAGCTGATTGAGTTCATTCATGGCTTGGTCTAACTGTAAAGTCTCCTTTGTTCGGTAAATACATTATGAAGGTTGGTGACACAACCATATAAAGGAAACTCAACATGAAAACTTGCGAAGTGTGCGGTCAACCGCATGATGGCTCTTGTGGAGACAGATTTTGCTCTGAACATTGCAAACATGTTTATAGTGGTAGGCAAAGTGTTGCAAAAAGGCGAGCAAATGGAACTCTTGTGCAAGCCATGCAAAAAGCTAGAAGTTGTCGAACCTGGTCAAACCCAATTGACCAAGTAGAAGGCACTTGCCAATTTTGTGGAAAGGTTTGCAAAAATCAAAACTCACTGCGAAATCATGAATGTCGATGTAAAGAGAATCCGAATAGGCTTGATATGAGGAAGGGGTCAAAGTGGTCAATGAAACGTCTTGCTTCCTTTATGAAGAATAGAGCAAACCATTCACGAGCACAGTTTGTTTATACTATTCATATCTGCTCTTTTTGTGGAAAGCAATGGTCAACCACTGTTGCTGGCCACCATCAGCACGAGTGTCACTGTGAAAAGAATCCGAATCGTGTTCCCGGAACGTGGAAAGGTAAGCACCATACCGAAGAACAACGAAAAAGAATTGCAGATTCTCAAAGAAAAGCACATGCTGAGGGAAGAAATTCATCGTGGATTGGCAGGCGAAAGTTGAGTTATGCTGAACAAAGTTGGTTCAACATTTTGACCAATGAGCTTGGTGAGAAGACTTTTGAGAACAACTATTATGTTGGTGAGTGTCACTACTGGCTTGACTTTGCATGGCCTGAAAAGAAGATTTACTTCGAAGTTGATGGTGTGACTCATTACACCGAAGAAGGCAAGAAGCATGATGCCATCAGAACGGAAAGACTTAATGAACTTGGTTGGAGATTGATTGGCAGATGCAATTGGAGTGAGTATCAAAAAATGTCCTTTGAAGGCAAAAGGTCCTTTGTTCAAGACATTATTCAAAAGATTCAACAGTCCTAATTTCTTTCAAAATGAAGAGCCGACGATTGCTCGTGTACGACGGCTCATACCTCGATCGCATCGAGAGCCAACTCCCCTTTGTGAGATTGGGGAAGGAACTACCTGCAGTGGTTTAAAATCCACAGGCTCCTGCGGAAAGCGCGG
>ODAJ011894449.1_pt1 | contig 12731 bp, 12 predicted proteins | sample 1539241 | NCBI WGS metagenome assembly ODAJ01 (sample SAMN02144231, study PRJEB22623) | gut metagenome | biome: sheep rumen | host: Ovis aries | place: New Zealand | reverse complement strand
CATCCTATGGGTGGCTACGGTGGTGCACTGAAGAACCTCTCTATCGGTTGCGCCAGTCAAAACGGCAAGGCTTACATCCACTCGGCCGGCAAGATGGAGAAACTGGATATGGGTAAGCTGTGGACACCAGAGTTCGTCGGTAATCAGGACGGTTTCCTCGAAAGTATGGCAGCAGCAGCTCAGGCTGTGGTGAACTACTTCAACAAGAAGCAGGGCATCATCTACATCAGCGTCATGAACAACATGTCAATAGACTGCGACTGCGTGGATCATCCCGAACCTGTGAAGCTGGAAGACTACGGCATCCTCGCCTCTACCGATCCCGTAGCGCTCGACCAGGCCTGCATCGATATCATCAACCAACAGAAGGTGACGGCCAAGAATGATCCTACCGATTTGCTGAAGCGCATCGACAAGCAGCATGGCACACACACTATCGACCATGCAGCCCAGATTGGCCTTGGCTCAAAGAAGTATGAGTTGGTAAATCTGGATTTATAATTATTTGTATCTTTGCAGCGCATTATGAGGCGAATGCTACTGATGCCTCACAGATCTATCGTATCTGCAGTTCACGTCCTCAGCACATCCTGCCCTCTCCGTATATACGGCATATCGAGATCAAGAAATCACTGTTTTCAACCAAGGCCATCTATACACCTACGCAGAGTCAGACTAAGGCCTACATACTGGAATATAGTCCTTCTGAGGGTGAGCGTTTGGAGCGACTGCTGGAGATGCCGCTCGACAAGATGGCTGCAGACATCCAGCAGAAGGGCAAGCCCGTAGCTGGAGTTAACGGCAACTTCCGCCTGGAACTCTGCCTAAGCGACAATCATCAGTTCTGTGGCCTCCAGTTGTTCCGCTTTGGCGATTTCAAATACAATCCCGTCTTTGAGCCTCGTTTCTATGAAGGCAAGGATGCGGAAACAATCGCACAACTGATTTAGTTGATGGTATTCATACACAGGAATCAGCAAGTGGGGGCTGTCGCTTCGGCGACCCCACTTTGATGGTATTTTGCAGACTACCTGATAAGCCATCAAGGGGCCGGTAAGCGTTTACGGAGATATCTTCTCCAAGTTTTTTTCTAAGTCTGGAATGCTTTGGAAATAACAGGACTCATGACCCATTCTGATTATTAACTAACGCGGGCTGAAGCATTGACTTCAGCCCGCGTTTATTTATGATAAAAGGTAAGGATTAGTTTCTTAGAAAACATCTCCGACCCCAATTTCTACTCTGACCAACGTCAGAGTGTGGCTTCGCAATCTCCCTGGTCCACTTTCTATTATAGAGAAGCCACTGACATCTAAATCTAAGCCCCAAAATAAAGGTGGATTTAAGGTCTTTGAAACAATAACGTGTAAGGAACCAGTACCTAACACAACTGGAAAATATGAATAGAGGGGCCATGAACAAATGATGCTGAAATAGACACGAAATGTTAAAGTTTTGCAGATATTCACTTAAAAGTGAAGATTATTCAGAATTTTTTCTTATCTTTGCAGGCAGGTAAAAATCTATCCTAAAAACTACAAGAAAGCACGTAATGAAAGAAGTTAAACTGAAGACCATAGAGCAGAGTGACAACGTCTGCCTGTATTCCATATGCTTTGACGGAAGCGAGGAGAGCGAATTTGAGAAGTTTCTTGCAACCTTCAAAGACAACGGCAAGCACAACCGCGACTTTAGTATCATTCTTCTGGCATTGGAGAAGATTATTGCCAAGGGAGCATTGGAACGTCTGTTTCGCGTTGAGGGCAAGATGAATGACAACGTAACGGCCCTTGCCATTGATTCGCGTCAGTTGAGGCTGTACTGTCTGCGTATATCTGACCAAATACTGATATTGGGCAACGGAGGCGTGAAGACAACACGAACGTATGAAGAAGACACAAAGCTTCTTGGCTATGTGGTAGACCTGCAATTGTTTGACAAGGCGCTGGCTGAGGCTCAAAAGAAGGGTACAGTGCGCATTGAAAAGAATCTGATTACTGACATTGAGAGTGCAACATTTACAATATAAACTATACAGCTATGGTAACAAACGAACTTTTTAGACAGTGCCTTTCCGCTATTCCCAAGGAACAGAGGGCTGAGTTCGATTTGTCGTATGGTATAGCGGAGAGGCTGGATGCTATCTTAAAGGAGAAAGGCATCACGCAGCATGAGCTTGCCCAGCGGTTGGGTAAGCGTGATTCTGAAGTGTCAAAATGGCTCACGGGCAGACACAACTTCACAACTTCGACTATTGCCCGTATAGAACAGGCAGTAGGCGACAAATTAATTAGTATCTACAGATAACGGATAAGAGGATGTGTTCTGCACATCCTCTTTTAGAAATCACTTCTGTAGACCCGGGGACTCTGATCATACTTCTTGCTGCCAGGATTGAATAAAAATGGCTCACCCTAAAAACAAAGGCATATTTTTTTGAATTAGCAAAGCATTCTTTTACATTATCTTTTTTTCATCTTTTGCCTGCCCTGATGTCTCGTTTCTGTATCAGCTGTATTTGGCAAAAATTCTCTAGAGAATTTTTCCGTTATCAGCTATATCCGGACACGTATCAGCCTAAAAACAAGTTGTTTCAGTATAAGAACACATTGTTTCAAGCAGGAAACACATTTAGGACAACCTGTTTCCATGATTCACCGAATGAATTTGCCTCAAATAACCGAATGAATTTGGCACAAATAACCGAACGAATTTGCCTCAAATTACCGAACGAATTCGCCTCAAATAACCGAAAACTTTCAATTTTCTTTGGTAGTTTGCTATCATTTATGGCAGTTATCATCGGTGTTGGACAGTATGCCTATCAAAGACAAATATCTCCGTAAACGCTTACCGGCCCTTTGATCAACAACGAAAACAGGTGTCACACCTAACGCTCTGTATTACTGAGTATTACGTGTGACTGTGACAGCATTTTTCTTAATTATTTCTCTATTATGCACTTCACTGAGTCGGGTAAATGAACGATAATAGTTGAGCAAACATTTAACATGCCTCAAACCCCGATGTAAAGGGTTTGAGGCATGTTATGTTAATAGGTTAATAGTTTTCGGGTAGTGTCCTTAAGCATGCATCTTCACAAGCGTTTCATGATACGCGCAATAGCTCGGTTGAGCGACTCGGTGGGTTCAATGATGTTATAATCCTGCCAGAACACAGGGTCAAGGAAGTAATCTACCTTGTCGAAGAAAGCATCGTGCTGGTCGAACGTCTCGCGACCACGGATAGGACGGCCTGTGGTGGTTTCCTGTCCCGTGACAACCATTTCGCAACAGGCCGTAAAGGACGTTGCAAAGAGTCGACGGCGCCAGTCGCAATTAAAACGGAACAGGGTACGGATGTAACTGATGCGGGTAACATCATTGTCCTGGCGGAAATCCACCACCACCGACAACTCCTTAGGACGGAAGCGCACACCCAGCGGTTTCTTGACCAGCATCATCTGCGTTGCCTTGTTGCGGTCTTTCATGTCCAGCTCCAATTCTGCACGGGTGAAAGCCAGCGTCTCCTGATCAATATACAGTTTCCCGAAATAGAGTGCATAGGGCCTTATTCGCCGTGGACGGATACTCACAACATACTGATGACGGTCCCCAATGATTGTCGGCACCTCCATCTGCATTTGGTAGCAGTCCAGATCCTCTTCATTCAACAGCAGATCACGCTGTTTGACAATATCCAACTGGATGGGCTGCACGGGGCCACCCGTGACCTTGACACTCAGCGTATCGCCCTTGCGCGGACTCAGCAGACGACGTCCCTTTCGGATAGCCACACGGTCGTCGACATTCTCCCTATAAGCATAGGACGACTTATACATGTCCACTACTCCCTCAGCTATCATGATATATCTTTGCCGCTTCTGTGCCGTTTCCCGATAGAAGCAATGGAACAACTCCGGATGCTGGCTATAGTTTTGGGGTATCTTGCTGATGGCAGCCATAACCAGTTCACGGGCATTCGTATTCATGACCAGCACCTCCTGCAATTGGATGGTTGCCGGACTCAGACTGATACGCAACTCACCGTCCTGCACCTGATCCAGTCGCACACGCCGAGCACGAAACCCCACATTCGACACAGTTATTGTCTTCAGCTCCGATTCCGCTTTCAACACAAAGTATCCATCACCATTCGTCACCACGGTATGTCCGCAACCCGTCACGCTGGCGCCCACCAACACCTTACCAGTAGTATGGTCAAACACCTTACCACTCACCTGCTTAGTCGTCTGTGCACTAATGGCCAGCACGACAAGCATCGTCAATAATCCTATGGATAATAACCTCCTCATCGCCGTCTCCTTCCGTGAGTCATCTTTAGTTGTTCTATTTAGAAATACTTCGTAATCTGGGCGTTGTCGAAGTTGTTCATCTCGTTCATCATGCGGACGGCACTATCAACGATGGGAAAGGCGCAGAGCGCACCGGTGCCCTCACCAAGACGCAGACCGAGATGCAGCAGCGGCTTGGCTCCGACGATGTCGAGCATGCGCTGGTGTCCACTCTCGTCGCCACAATGGGTAAAAATCATGTAGTCTTGCGCAGCAGGACAGAGTCGGATGGCAGCAACGGCACAAGCAGTCATAATAAAGCCATCAACTAATATAATAAGGTGTTGCTCGGCAGCACGCAGCATGGCACCGATGGCTGCTACCATCTCGAAGCCGCCAAAGTAGCGGATGATGGCTGATGTCTGATGTTTGATGGCTGAGGGGCATCGCTCTAAGGAAGTGCTCAGTACCTCGTACTTATGGCGGATGCCTGGCGTGTCAAGACCAGCACCGGCACCAATACATTCTGCCAAGGGGATGTTGCCAAAGAGGTGCATCCAGATGCTGCTGGGCGACGTATTGGCAATGCCCATCTCACCAATGCTCACCACACGACAGCCCTCAGCGACACAGGCGTCGACTAAATCGACGCCCACCTGGATGGCACGGTCAAACTCCTGCTCCGTCATGGCCGGCTCGTAGAGAAAGTTCTTGGTGCCACGCGCTATCTTGCGGTCGATGATGCCCTCGACATGCGACAGGTCGTAGTCCACGCCGACATCGACAATGCGCAGATGGAAGCCATGCTGTCGGCAAAACATGTTGACGCCACCACCGCCACGCGTGAAGTTAATCATCTGCTGCCACGTCACCTCACGGGGTGAGACGCTAACGCCCTCACGCTCAATACCGTGGTCGCCACCCAACAGCAGATGACAGGGGTGCGCCAGCGAGGGCTCCTGCGTCTGTTGGACAAGGCACACCTGCATGGCCAGCTCCTCCAAGCGTCCCAGCGAACCTTTGGGTTTGTTCAGGTTGTCAATCTTCTCTTGAATGGCCGACTGTAGCTCCTTGCCCCCTAAGTTAGGGGGTTGGGGGTCTGAACAACCCACTCTCTCAATAATAAATTTACGCATATACTTATTTCCCTTGTTCAGACCCCCTGCCCCCTAACTTAAGGGGTAAAGATACTGGTATTCCGCTAACCATCAGAATGACTTCGTCGGCCTGCTGGGCGATATACTGGTTCATCCATCCTTGCAAGTCGGAGAACTTGCGCTGCATCACGTTGTCGCTGACACCACCCATGCCAATCTCGTTGGTCACAAAGATATAGGTAGCATCAGGGGCAGTAAAGGCATCGAACTCCTGCTTGGCAGCTACTAAAGAACGGTCGACATCCTCGTCATGAGCGAAGAAGAAATTGGTCAGCCACAGGGTGACACAGTCGATGACCACCACCCTACCCGTCAGGTCGTGGCGACTAAGGTATAGCTCCTCCTCGATGTTCGTCCACTCCGGTCCACGACGTTCCTGATGGCGACGGACACGTTCACGGAACTCGTCGTCCCACACCTTGGCAGTAGCCACATAGACCGGATGAGCGCTCAGACTCAGTGCCAGCGCCTCTGCCTTCGTGCTCTTGCCGGAGCGCTGACCACCAGTAATCAGGATGATCTTCTTCATATACCTATTGTTTTAACACGCCAACAGCGTCAGGAAGACGGTCAGTTCCACGAGCAGACACACGGCGCCGCAGCAGTCGCCCGTATAGCCACGCAGGCGGTTCCATATCAGCAGATAGAGCAGGTACATCACCAGACAGGGAATGAAGATGAGCAGTTCCCAATGGATGCCCGTCCACCAGATGAAGGCAATCATCGGCAAGAGCCCCTGGACAGCCAGACTGACTCCTGCAGGCCACTGCATCTTACGATAGACGGTCTTGTTCTTCGCCTCCTCTTCGGTGCGAGCATAGGGCATCATCATAACGAGTTGCGCAGTCACCATCTTGGCATACGGGTCGGCAGCAAGGATGGCGAGTGCTGCCAGCGTCGGTGGCAGTGAGTAGAGGGCAGCAGCTAAGAGAGAGACATAGAGTATCAGTGCTAAGACACCATAGGTGCCGATGTGCGAGTCCTTCATGATGGACAAGATGCGCTCACGGTCACGTCCGCCACCGCCAAAGCCATCAAAGAAGTCGGCCAGTCCGTCTTCATGCAACGCACCAGTAGCCAGCAGCCTGACAACGATGGCTAGCAAGACAGCAACAAGGTATGGCAGATAGTGACTGCCCACCCACAGTGTCGCCGCCATCAGTCCGCCCGTCAGCCAGCCCGTCAGCGGCCAGTGCTCCACCACGGTCTTATAACACGCTCGTGGAGGCTGATACCAGCGCCAGAAAGGCAGTCGGGTAAAGAAGATGAAGGCAGCCCAGATGCGGTCGTACCATTTTGTCTGGTCAATACTTGTCAACATATCACAAAATCTCTTTGATTTGCAGCAAGCGGTCAACAACAAATGTGGGCCGTTGGGGAGCCTCATCAACAGCAACCTCCCAACGGTTAAACAGCAGAGCATCGATGCCGGCATGGAGTGCCCCCAGGATGTCGGTCTGCAGGTTGTCACCAATCATCAAGGTGGTCTGGCGGTCTGCGCCAGACATCTTCAAGGCGTAGTCGAAATAAAGTGGTGACGGTTTGTTGACACCCGCATCCTCGCTGAGGATGATGGTATCGAAATAGTCCTTCAGTCCACAGGCTGCCAACTTTTTATACTGCACCTCATGGAAGCCATTGCTGGTCATGTGCATGCGGTAGCCCCTCCCCTTCAGGTAGTCCATCAACTCATGGGCACCCTCCACCACTCCAGGCTTGTTGGAGCAGAAGTCGAGGAAGACATCGCTCATCTCCAGGCAGAACGCTTCGGTGACAGTCAAGCCGTCACCCACGCTGAGTGGGCGACGGAAGCGTTCCACAATGAGGTAGTCGCGCGTGATGTCTCCTTTCGAGTAGTGACTCCACAAGTCGATATTCGCCATCCAATAGGCATCATAGAACACTTGTGGGTCACTGAAATAACGTTCCAGATGGAACGCCTTGAAGGTCTCCTGCAGCGCAACGACAGCATTGCCGTGCGTATCGTACAGTGTATCGTCGAAGTCGACAAACAGGTCTTTGTATCTCATGGCAGCTGACTACAGCAATGCCTGGATCTTAGCCTCGATGTTTGCCTTGGGCTGTGCGCCAATCAGCTTGTCAACAACCTGTCCGCGCTTGAAGAAAAGCATGGTAGGAATATTGCGGATGCCAAACTCCTGTGCCAGTTCTTCGCACTCCTCTACATCGCACTTACCGATAACCATCTTGCCTTCATAGGTCTTAGCCAACTCAGCAATGACGGGAGCAAGCATACGACAGGGGCCACACCATGTTGCCCAGAAATCAACCAACAATGGCAGCTCGCCATTCTTCAGGCTCTCAAAATTCTCACTTGTGATTTTTACTTCCATAATTTCAATTTACAATTTAACTATTATACAATTTGACTATTTATCTCTCAATGATGCTACAGCAAACGCCATGCCACTAATTAATCTTATAGTCCAGCGCCGGTGTCTGTTCAATAAACTGTATCAGTTCGCTCTTCACATCGACCATCTTGGTGGCACTCTTCAGGAGTACATGATTCTTGCCCGTCAGGTCGTGCAACTGGAAGAAGAGGTTGGTCTTGCCAGGATGGGCCTCAATGAGTTCACCAAGTTCAGTCACCACCTGGTCGTCCAGCAAATCGGTCGTCAGCGAGATGGTGATGCGATCAATGGCACGCTCCTTGATAGTCTGCAGGAACTCCACACTTGTAATTCTCAGGTCTTTCGGACCATCAGGATTATACGAGAAGCGTGGTCTGATCTTACCCGTAATATATACGGAGGCACCAATGGTGAAGAAGCCCGACTTGTCGCCCCACGTCTCGCCAAACAGCGGCAGCTCGCCAGAGCCTACGAAGTCTTCGAGGGTGACAATACCGAAGGGTTTGCCGTTCTTGGTGAAACCGGTACGTACCGCTGTGACGATACCGCCAATGGTTACATCTTCGCGACCAGTCAGTTTGCCGATATCTGCCAATTCGTCACAACGCGTATTGCACAGATTGTCAAGGACTATCTTAAACTCATCCAACGGGTGGGCCGACAAATAGATACCTACCAGTTCGCGTTCCTTATTCAGACGTTCTATGTCGCTCCAGCGATCTTCACTCTTCGGCAAGGTGGGTGTCTGTATCTCCAAGTCGCCAAAACTGCCAAACAGCGAGTTTTGTGCCTGCTGCTTCTCCGTCTGATAGAGTTGGCCGTAGCGCATCACAATATCTATGGTACTCTCGCCTTTTGCATTATGGGCAAAGAAGTCCTCACGGCGCAGACCAAAACTGTCAAAGCCACCACTCAGCGCCAGTGCTTCAAAGGCTTTGCGGTTGACCTGACTGAAGTTGACGCGCTGTACGAAGTCGAAGAGGTCCTTATAGGGTCCGTTCTTCTCGCGCTCTTCGATGATAGCCTGTGCGACGCCATCGCCCAACCCCTTGATAGCAGCCAGACCAAAACGTATCTCTCCTTTCTTGTTGACACCAAACTTCTGGTACGACTCGTTGACATCAGGACCCAGCGTAGCAATACCCATCGCCTTACACTCGTCCATCAGCTTCGTGATTTCCGTTATCTGGTCGCGACGGCGTGACATAATGGCAGCCATAAACTCGGCAGGATAGTTGGCCTTGAGGTAAGCGGTCTGATAGGCTACCCACGAATAGCAGGCAGCATGCGACTTATTGAACGCATAGGATGCGAACTTCTCCCAGTCTGCCCATATCTTATCCAGCACCTTGGGGTCGTGGCCATTCTTCTTGCCACCCTCAATGAACTTTGGCTTCATGGCGTCGACAATGTCCTTTTTCTTCTTACCCATAGCCTTACGCAGGGCATCGCTCTCACCACGGGTAAAGTCGGCCAACTGACGAGACAGCAACATCACCTGCTCCTGATAGACGGTGATGCCATAGGTGTCCTTGAGGTATTTCTCCATGCAGGGGATATCGTACTTGATTTCCTCGCGACCATTCTTACGGGCGATGAACGAAGGAATGTAGTCCATAGGTCCCGGACGGTAGAGGGCGTTCATGGCAATGAGGTCCTCGAACACCGTAGGATGAAGCTCGCGGAGGTATTTCTGCATACCTGCCGACTCAAACTGGAAGGTACCGATGGTGCGGCCCTGCTGATAGAGCTCGTAAGTCTTGGGGTCGTCGATGGGGATATGGTCCAGGTCAATATCAATGCCACGTGTCTGCTTGATAATGGCGCAGGCCTCTTTCTGCTCAGACAGTGTCTTCAGTCCCAGGAAGTCCATCTTGATGAGTCCGGTAGACTCAATCACGTGGCCGTCGTACTGGGTGCAGTTGGTCTTAGTATCCTTGAAGTCGGGGTCGTCGGCAGTAGAGACGGGCACCCAGTCAGATATCGGGTCACGGCAGATAATGAAGCCACAGGCATGGATACCCGTGCCACGCACCGTGCCCTCCAACATCTTGGCATACTTGATGGTGTTACGCAGCGACTCGTCGGCAGAAGCCTCAGCCTCCTGCAACTCTCTGACAGCCTTGATGGCGTTAGGCAGATTCATCTTCGGCGTCTTGCCATCGACATCGGGCAGACGGTCGGGAATGGCCTTACACAAGGCATTCGCCACGGCAATAGGCACCTTCTCCACGCGGGCCACGTCCTTGATAGAGTTCTTTGTGGCCATGGTGGCATAGGTGATGATATGTGCACAGTTCTCGTGACCGTACTTATCCATCACCCACTTCAGCACCTTGCCGCGACCATCGTCGTCGAAGTCGGTATCGATATCAGGCAATGAGATACGGTCTGGATTCAGGAAACGCTCAAACAGCAGGTCGTACTTCAACGGGTCTATCTTCGTGATACCCAAGCAGTAAGCCACCACAGAACCTGCCGCAGAGCCACGTCCAGGACCTACCATCACACCCAACTCGTCGCGGGCAGAGTTGATGAAGTCCTGCACAATGAGGAAGTAGCCCGGGAAACCCATCGTCTTCATGATGTGCAACTCAAAGCGCACACGGTCGTCGACCTCCTTGGGCAGTGGTGTGCCATAGCGCTTGGCAGCACCCTCATAGGCTAACTGTGCCAAGTAGTCGGCCTCAAACTTGATACGGTATAACTTATCGTAGCCACCGAGCTTCTTTATTTTCTTCTCGGCATCCTCTTGAGGCAACGGGTTCTCTCCGTTCTCGTCAGAGGTAAACTCTTTAAAGAGGTCTTCCTCAGTAAACTTCTTGCGCCACTCATCCTCGGTACCAAACGATTCAGGTATGGGGAAGAATGGCATAATGGGGTCGTGATCCAGACTGTATATCTCGGTCTTATCCAACAGCTCCAGCGTATTTGACAGTGCCTCGGGAACATCGGAGAAGATGTCGTTCATCTCTTCACGAGTCTTAAACCACTCCTGCTTGGAGTAGAGCATACGCGTAGGGTCGTCCAGCTCCTTACCTGTCGAGAGACATAGCAGGTGGTCGTGAGCCTCGGCATTCTCCTGGTCAACGAAGTGGGAATCGTTGGTACAGACGAGTTTGATGCCATATTCACGAGCCAGCTCTATCAGCACCTTATTGGCTTTCTGCTGCAAAGGGTACGTCTCGCGGTTGGCACGGATGGTGGGGTCTTTCACCTCATGGCGCTGCAGCTCCAGATAGTAGTCGTCACCGAAGAGGTTGTGATACCATTCGATGGCCTCACGGGCTCCGGCGATGTCGTCTTTCAGTATCTTGGCAGGTACCTCACCGGCAATACAGGCCGAGCAGACCATCAGCCCCTCGTGGTATTTCTCCAAGTCTTCGCGGTCGGTACGGGGACGCATATAGTAGCCGTCAACCCACGAGTTGCTGACCAGTTTAATCAGGTTCTTATAGCCCTGATAGTTCTTGGCTAATACAATAAGGTGGTAGCCGCCCTGGTCTTCTTTGCCACGGCGCAGCGACTTAGAACCATGGCGCGAGACATACATCTCACAGCCAAAGATGGGCTTGAAGGGTTCAAGTCCCTCCTTCTTGCGCCCTTTATTGATGCCACCAACATAGTCGTGGAACTCCTTGATGCCGAACATGTCACCATGGTCAGTGATGGCCATACCCTTCATACCATTGGCAACAGCCTTGTCAACCAGTCGCTTGATGCTCGACTGGCCATCCAATATAGAATAATATGTATGTACGTGTAAGTGAATGAAATCTTCCATAAAATGCGTCATTTTTTCGCTTTCGAGCCTCAAAGTTACGATAAAATACCGAAATAACCAAAAAAAATATGAATAATGAATTATGAATTAAGAATTATTTTATACCTTTGCATGTTGAAAGAATACTATTAACTACCTCATGGGAGAAAGAATTAAGAAACTTAAGAAAATAAGAATACATCGTGAAGGTACCAGCGAACTGCTGTACAGTGCTATTGCACTGATAGCCTTCAATCTGTTACTATTTTTCGTACTCGACCACATCCATCCGCTCGCACGCCACATCGTTCTGCCGTTTGTGGGTGGTATCAGTGCCTTCATCTGGATTTCCATGCTTAACTTCTACCGCTGCCCCATCCGCTACTTCAATGGCGACACGGAGAAACTGGTCGTTGCACCGGCTGACGGCAAGATTGTGGTGGTTGAAGAGGCCGAAGAGAATACTTATTTCCACGAGAAGCGTCTGATGATAAGCATCTTCATGAGTCCGCTGAACGTTCATGCCAACTGGTTCCCCGTAGACGGCAAGGTGAAGCATGTCGAGCATTTCAATGGCAACTACCACAAGGCATGGCTGCCCAAAGCCAGTGAAGAGAATGAACATGCAGATACCATTATTACCACGCCTGACGGACAGGACATCCTGGTACGTCAGATAGCAGGTGCCATGGCGCGTCGCATCGTCACTTATGCCAAGGAGGGCGAGGAGTGCTACATTGATGAGCACCTGGGATTCATCAAACTGGGTTCTCGCGTTGATGTCTATCTGCCTTTGTCGGCTCGTGCCTGTGTTACGATGGGACAGCCAACCACTGGCGACCAGACCGTAATTGCCAAACTGGCGTAATGCATCATATACAATGCATAATTCTTAATGCATAATGCATAATTTATAATGATAAAGAAGCATATTCCTAATACGATTACATGCTGCAACCTCATTTCAGGCTGCATCGCAACATATTTTGCATTTTCAGGAGACTACCGAACAGCACTGCTGTTTATCATCATCGGTGCCGTGTTCGACTTTTTCGATGGTATGGTGGCACGTCTGCTGCACGTATCGTCTCCCATAGGCAAGGAACTCGACTCATTGGCAGACGACATCACATTCGGTTTTG